>OBEQ012115385.1_pt1 | contig 12214 bp, 11 predicted proteins | sample 1670901 | NCBI WGS metagenome assembly OBEQ01 (sample SAMEA104232315, study PRJEB22302) | groundwater metagenome | biome: forest; feature: aquifer; material: groundwater | place: USA | collected 2011-08-07 | depth 5.4 m | reverse complement strand
TTGCAAAATTCACTTTCATTCCTCAATCACAAATATCGCAAGTCCCTGAAATATCAAAGCGCCATCGAGGTCGCGATGGCGCATGGTACTATGAAAACAGTGTCGAAAACATAAATTGCACTTGGTGCGGGAATTTACCAATTTGATCCTGGTGGGAGTATAGCATATGAATTCAGGTTAGTCAATAGTTCGTTATGTTTATAAAAAACGGCCGCATAGAAGGCTATGCGGCCGCGTGACTTAATCGTTTTCGCGCAAATAAAGATCTGCGAGAAACGTGATGGCGATGGTTTTATCGTCTTTCACTCCGCCGCTTCGGATAAGCTCAATCCATGTCTCGTAAGGAATTTTCACAACTTCGATCACTTCGTTCTGCTCTGGGGTCGGCTCTTTCTCAAAAACACAGTTGAGCGCGAGAAAGGGAACGTAGGAAACCCGCATGCTCGCTGGCTCAAACCACATTTGTTTCTGATTGAACGGAACGATTTCCCCGGGACGATACCCGGTCTCTTCGACCAACTCCGCCCGAAGAACATCTTCGGCAGTTTGTCCCGGTTTTGGATTTCCACCCGGAAGTTCAAGCACGAGCGCATTTGCGCCTATGCGAAATTGTCGCACGGCAATCACTTCCTTATTCGCCGTGAGAGGAAACACGATGACGGGCCGGACATTTTTCGTTGTGCCGAAAATCAAGAAATCGTCCTTTCTGCCGTCCGGGAAAGTGTAGGTTTGCTGAAAGATGCGCTTCCCCCACCTTTCCAAAAGAGTTCTGATTTCTCCTGCTTCGGGTAGCCTCAAGAGCGATCTCCTTCCACTTCAAGCTTCTGCGCGTATTATATGTGAGCAAAAAGCATCTGTCAATCCCAAAAAAGCATTATTCAAAATCCAAAATCATCGGCATATGATCGGAAACTCCCGCATCCGGTACTGCAAAATTCAAAACGCGGACGTCCGGCGAAACGAACATGAGATCGGCAAAGTGCTGTGCCATTGGCGTTCCGTAATAGAGCGATAGCTTGCCGCGTGTTTCGCGGATATCAAATTTCTTAATGAGGTCTGTCATTTTTTCTTCTAGAAGCGCGACGCTTTTGTCGTTCGGCAAAAGATTGAAGTCCCCACAAAGTATTTTCGCGCCTCGTTCCCCGTCAAGGAACTCGCGAAGTTTTTCCGACTGGAGGATGCGCTGCGGCGTATCCAATTTATTACCGGGGAACGCCATGCCGTGAAAATTGCAAATGGTGATTTTTTTATCACCAATAAAAAATCTGAGATAGTGGAGGTTCGCGGGAATGTTTGTTTTTTCGAAATCTTGTGTTGTTTCCCGATAGATGGCTTCGCTGCCCTCGCTTTCAATATCTATCGTATTGCGAACAAATATCGCCTTTCCAACAACAATGTCGAAATCAACGATGTCACCAAAAACATAATGATCCTGAGCCGGGAGAAAATACCAGGAAAAATCCGGCAGTCTTTTGATTATTTCATCAAGAACATTCATCCTCGCGCCATGACTTTCCTTGGGTCCCGAAGAAGAATGAAACACTTCTTGAAAACAGAAGATGTCCGTGTTTGCCGCGTGAGCCTCAATAAACTTCATAAGCGGAGCGAAAACCTTACCGCCCCAGATATTTAAGGAAATCAACTTCATTCCGCCGGTTAAATATTCGCGAAATTGTTCCGTTTGATGACCTGATATCCTTTAACGAGCTCGGCGATTCCGTCCTTCAGTGAAACCTGCGGCTTGAATCCGGTTTTCTCAATTTTTGCATTGGAAACAATATAATTCCTCTTGTCGGGGTCTTCGCCGATCTTTGACTCAATAAAAACGAATTTCGGAGCCTGTTTTTTTATCTCTTCGCAAAGTTCGGCCTTGCTCAAGTTGGCATCGCTCAATCCCACATTATACGTCTCGTTTTTCATCGCTTCAAAATTATCCATCGCGTGCATAAACGCGCGGGCGACATCGCGGACGTGGATGTAATTGCGCTTGAAATGCGACTCAAAAAGCACCACTACTCCGTCGTTTACCGCCCGATAGACAAAGTCGTTCACCAAAAGATCCAAGCGCATGCGCGGACTGATACCAAAAACGGTTGCTAGGCGCAGCGTAATGGCATTGCCCGCCCCGAGAAGCTTCTTTTCAGCCTCTACTTTCAATTTGCCGTAGAGCGAAATGGGGTCGAGCGGCGCGGTTTCGTCGCAAAACGCCACACCCTCGGCCATTCTGCCGTAACCACTGTTCGTGTTCGGAAAAATTATTTTTTGCGCCTTATCGCGCAATTTCAAAATAAGTTCTATCGCCTCCAGGTTCGTCGTTCGCGCGGCAACCGGATCCCTATCGCAAGCCGGAGCGCCGACAATGCACGCAAGCGGAATAATAAAATCTTTTCCGGTGATATGTTTTTTTATCAGTGTCTCGTCGCGGGAGTCGCCACGGACGATAGTAAGCGTCTTGAAGTTGCAAACATCCAAAAGCGAGCTCTGATTGTATAAAAAATTATCTATGGCAGTTACTTCATGCCCAGCGCGCAAAAGCTCCGGTACCAAAACCGAGCCGATATAGCCGGCGGCGCCGGTTACAAGAATTTTCTGCATGCAATTATTTTAACGCAGACAATACAATTTTGGCAATAAAACGGATATCTTCTTCTTTGAGCGAAGGATGGTTCGGCAAGAAAAAGCCAGTGTAGTGAATACGGTCAGCCATCGGGAATGAGGCCTTGCCGTAACGGTTGAACCAGAATGGATGGAGACCAAGATTGCCGGCGGAAAAGATTCGGGTTTCAATACCGTTATCTTCAAGCGCTTTCACTATTTTTTTCCGTTCTTCGGCATCTTTGGCCAGCGCGCCGAAATGAATACTACAAGTGGAATCCGGCTCGAATTTTTGGTAATAAAGACGGTCGCCGAAAATTTTTGCGTAAAGCGCGTGGTTTTCCCGCCGACGGCCGATGAGCCATTCCATTTTGTCTACCTGGCGAATACCCAAGAACGCGCTTAGGTCGGTTGAACGAAAATTAAATCCGGGTTCATAAAAAACGAACGGGGAATGGAAATCGTCAATGCCATATTTTTTTATAAGCGCCGCGTGGTGCTCCGGCGGAAGGTCTTTGCCCCAGCCGTGACTGCGCAACATCAAAAGCAAGTCGTTCAGCTCCGGGTCATCGGTTGAAACCATCCCGCCTTCGATGGTTGATATCTGATGACCGAAATAGAAAGAAAAGCTCGACATATCTCCGAACGTTCCCACGTGCCGGCCGCGATAGGACGCACCCATGGCAGCGCAGGCATCTTCCAAAAGAATAAAGCCGTACTTCTTTTTGAGGGCCATAAGTTCATCCATTTTGTGCGGCACACCGAGAACCTGGACCATGATAACCGTGCTTGGATTGTGTTTCTTAAGAAGTTCCTCGAGGTGCTTCAGATCCAGCCCGAAAGTATCCGGGTCCGCCTCGCACATTATCGGCTCAAATCCCAGCTGAATTGCCGGAGAAACTGTTGTTACCCAGCCGACGCTTGGAACTATAATTTTTTTATTCTTCAGCCGCCCGGAGAGAAGCAGGGCATAATACATCAAAAGATTCGCCGATGAGCCGGAATTATTAAATACGGAATATTTCCGTCCGAGCCAATCGCTCCATTTCTTTTCAAACTGGGGCGTAAGCGCCCCCTTTGTCAGGCGAGGATAACCCTTCAGCCACCCGACAAGGGCGTCAATATCTTTTTCGTCGATCGTGTCTTCCGCGAGATAATATTTTATCGGAGTCATATTGGTTTCCGTCTGAACATCCCAAGAAGGGCCTAAATTTTGCCTTGACCTCTTAAAAATTGTTCGTAGGCCAGCTTAAGCCCCTCTTCAAGTTCCACTTTGTGGCGCCATCCTAAGGCGTGCAGACGAGTTAAGTCCAAAACCCTTTTCGGCATGCCGTCTGGCTTAGAGGCATCCCATTCGATTTGGCCATCAAAACCCACGGTTTTCTTCACCAGTTCGGCGAGATCTTTGATAGAAATATCGATTCCCGTACCAATATTCAAAAGGTCCGGAACCTTATTTTGGTTCATGATAAAAACACAGGCATCCGCCATGTCGTCCGAATAAAGAAATTCCCGTCGCGCCACGCCCGTGCCCCAAAGAGTAACCTTGCCGCTCTTTGAAGTTTTGGCTTCGTGAAATTTCCGAATCAGAGCCGGAATAACATGAGAAGTTTCTAGGTCAAAATTATCGTTCAGGCCGTAAAGATTCGTGGGCATCGTAGAGATAAAATCCGTTCCGTGTTGGCGATTGTAAGACCGGCATTCGATTACTCCGGCGATTTTGGCAATTGCATATGCTATGTTTGTCGGCTCCAATTCACCGGTTAAGATGTATTCCTCTTTAACCGGCTGAGGGGAAAGACGCGGATAAATACAGACGCTTCCCAGGAACATCAACCGTTTTACCCCCGAAAGATAAGAATTGTGAATAAGATTGTTTTGGATGGTCAAATTCTGATAAATAAAATCCGCCGGATACGTGTCGTTCGCCATAATTCCGCCCACTTTGGCGGCGGCGTCAAAAACATACTCCGTCTTTTCTTTTTGGAAAAAATCGGCGACGGCTTTTGCGTCCATAAGATCAAGTTCCTGCCGTGTCCGGGTAATTAAATTCTTATAGTCATCAGCCTGAAGCTTGCGCAAAATAGCCGAACCGACAAGGCCGCGATGACCGGCAACGAAAATACGAGAGTTTTTTTCCATATCCATATACTAATCGCTTTTTCTCAAACTTTCAATCAAAACCCGGCTTCCCGCAAAAAATCCTTCACGTAGGGATGAAGTTTCGCCGGTATTTTTTTAAACCAAGCGAAGGCTTCGCTTTGCGAATCAAGCTGAACGGACTTCTTGCTTTTCGTGTCTACTAAGAAAATAAAACTGACCACATGAGCAGAGACCTTCGGATAATAACCATCTTTTACGAATTGTTCGCCCGCGCCAAGAAGTTTTCTTACCCGTCCGCGCAATCCCACTTCTTCTTTAAGTTTGCGAAGCGCGGCGGCGCGAAGTCCTTCGCCTTTGTATACACGTCCGCCCGGCAAAAACCACTCACCTTTGAGCGGATCATTTTTTCTCTTCACAAGCAGAAATTCTTTACCGTGTTTCACGACTAAATCCACGCAAACAACGATCATTGTTTTGTGAATTTTTTTGTAGAGTGCGTCAGGAATTCTCTTCTTAAAAACTATCGTGTTCTTTTTTGTCGTGCCGCCGTGAAAATACGTTTTATACAATATACTCATAAAAAGCGTGTGTCCCAAAATAACACCTTGCGTGGGCTATGGAGAGAATAAATATGCTGAACTATTCCTACGATAACCGTATCTTATCCGCCTGACTCTCCAATCCGTGTTTCTTGAGATCGTGCTTCAACATTATTTTTACAACGTCTTCGAACTTCGTCTTCGCTTGCCAACCAAGCATATCTTGAGCTTTTTTCGTATCAGCGATCAAGTTATCTACTTCCGCGGGGCGGTAATAGCGCGGATCGATCCCGACGTAGTCTTTCCAGTTGTCTATGCCAACGTGTTTAAAGGCGAGCTCAACGAATTCCCCGACGGAATGCGACTGGCCAGTGCCGATAACAAAATCTTCCGGCTTGGGGTGCTGCATCATAAGATGCATCGCCTCAACATATTCCGGCGCATAGCCCCAGTCGCGGCGGGCGTCAAGATTTCCCAGGTAAAGCTTTTTTTCTTTGCCGCTTAAAATTTTGGCAACGCCTTTCGTAACTTTTCTCGTCAGAAAAGTTTCTCCCCTTCTTTCCGACTCGTGATTAAAAAGAATGCCGTTTACCGCGAACATCCCGTATGCTTCACGATAGTTGCGGACAGTATTATAGGCGAAAACTTTTGCTATCCCGTATGGACTCCTCGGGTGAAAACTGGTTGACTCATTCTGCGGCGGCGGAGCGGCGCCGAACATTTCGGAACTTGAGGCTTGATAAAATTTTATTTTTTTGTTCGTGTCTGTTTCGTAATCCTTGATCGCCTCAAGCATCCGTAAAACTCCGAGTCCCGTGACATTCGCGGTATATTCCGGAATATCGAAAGAAACGCGGACATGGGACTGGGCGCCAAGATTATATACTTCGTCCGGCTGAATTTTGTAAAGAAGCCTGCGGATTGTATTTGCGTCGGCAAGATCGCCGAAATGCAAAATTAAACGCCTGCCTTGCTCGTGCGGATCCTGATAAATATGATCAATTCTCGCCGTATTAAAAGTAGAAGCGCGGCGCATTATGCCGTGAACTTCATACCCTTTTTTGAGCAATGACTCGGCAAGATAAGAACCGTCTTGGCCTGTTATGCCCGTAACAATAGCCTTTTTCATCTCGCAAAGAATACTAAATTATTATTGTCCAATTGTCTAGTTTGAGGGCTTGCCAGAATTTGTCTGTCCGGCTCTTTGCAAAAAATCTGCAAGGGCTGCTTTTGTCCGCTCATCGTCCGGCCATTGATTCAGAATCTGACCCGCTATTTCTTGCACCTTTTGAGCGTTGCCTTCGATCCTGTATATATCAAACAATCCGAAAAGAGATTGGGGGCGCTTAGGTCCAAGTTCGTTTGACTTTTCAAAATAAAATTTTGATTTTACAAAATATTTTTGATCTTTGGTCTTTAAAAACGCTACTTCGTTCAGCGCGCCCAAAAGATATAGATCCTGGCCAAAACTCATTCCTTTTCCCCTCTCAATAATCGGGCCATAGTATCCGTCAACAAAATCCATTATTTGGGATATGACCGCAGGATCATTGTTTTTGTTCGTAAGATCCAAAGCAATGTTCGTAAAATTACGCACAAGCTCCTCCTGGCCAACCGGCGAAGGAAGATCAAAGGAGACGGAAATTATTTTCTTCATCTCATCTAAAGAGGCAACGGAGTTAATAGACCTCAGCGAATTTATAAAAACCTGTGATTTTCTCATTGGTAAATAATTTCCGTAGTAAACAGCAAAAACAAGAAAACCGACGGCCACGATTCCAAAAATTTTTAAATGTAATTCTTTCATAAATTTATTTTGCGGCGATAAATTCTTTACGGCCGTAAAAGTAGTAGCAGCAAAAACCTATAACAAGAAAGAAGTTGATATACATCGGAAGTACTTCGAAAATCGCCAAATTTTGCACCATATATGCGGAAACCAACGCGAAGATCGCGCCCTTTTGAAAAAATCCGGGTTCGGCTGTGCCGGGCCGAGGAGAAACCGCCTTGTTTGTTACATTTTTGCCCGCAAACAAATTCCAAAACAATAATGCGAAAATACCTAAATAAGAAAGCAAACCCAAAATCCCCGTCTCCGACAAGTAGTCCAGATAGGAGTTGTGCGCTCTGTCAAACCATGTTTCCGTTTGTCTGCCCGGAACATAGTGGCGCGTGTCAAAGTACTTGTCAAAAACCGCACTGAAATTTTCCGGTCCCCATCCCAATATCGGTCTCTCTAAAAATCCCTGCCAGGCGGACCCCCATGTCCAAAAACGAGTATTCAGCTCCTGCGTCTTCAGAGAAACGTTAAAAACTCTTCCGCCCGGAAGGCTTTTAATAAACTGAGAATCTTTGTAATAAAATCCCAGGCCGCCCAAAAGCAAAACCGCCAAAAGAACCGCGACAAACCACTTGCGAAGACTCGGAAGAGAAAAAATAATATAGACCAAGAGGGCCACCACTCCGAATCCTAACCCTATAAACGTCGCTCTGGTTTGGCCCAAGAAGAAAAAGAGCGTGAAAAACAGGACCAATCCGCCATAAATAAGTATTTTCTTTAACTGGACGGCTTTGCTTCCAAGCCAAAGGTAAACCGTGTAAAAAATGGAAAACAAAAGATAGGGCGCAACGTACGCCGGATTGCCCAAAGACCCTTGGAAGCGAGCGTCGGACAGGGCGCTCCAAACAGATGAAGGCGGAGAACCATTATACGGATTTATAAAATTTTCCGCCAAACCCAGGTTCGCGATAATGCCGTAAAAAATCATAAGAGTGGCTGCGGACAAAGATACTTTAAAAACCTTTTTCCAGTCTTCTTCTGTTTTAAAAAGAAGTACGAGCAAAAACAGAAGCCCGTAGTAATGAAGCATCTGGAATCCTCCCTCGCCTCTTTCAAAGTTCGACCAAAATCCAGCCATTGGATCAAGGGCAAAAATCGATGCCAGAACGAACATCAAAACAAAAGCGGAAGCAGCCACAAACAGGGGCATTGAAAACAATTTCTTAACTTCGGATACTGCCTCGCCAATTTTTGATTCAAACATCCACCAAAAAATGTAGAAGATCAGCGCGAACTCAATTGAAACTCTGAAAAAGTAGTCTTTCCCGCCGATGAACGGAAAAAACGTGGAAATCATAACGATGGTTACGGCAAATAGCGACGAAAGAGTAAAAAACTTCGCCACGCTCTTAAAGTTCCCTTTGCCGAAAAGAACCCAAACCAAAGAACAGGCAAGCGCCGCTAAATGAAAATACCACCAGTTATCAAGCAACCAGGCCCCACCATTGAATAAAGAAGATAGCATTGTTTTGAGGTTTTAGGTTTTAGGTTTTAGGTTTGAGATTCGAGGTTTTAGGTTTTAGACTAAAAGTCTCACACCTAACAACTAACACCTAAAAGCTAATCATCTCGCATACTCCACCGCTCTCATTTCGCGGATGACATTCACTTTTATCTCACCAGGATATTTTAGCTCAGATTGGATGCGGTTGGCAATTTCCCTCGCCATCTCAAGCGCCCTAAAATCGTCAACTTTTTCCGGCACAACGAAAATCCTCAGCTCCCGTCCTGCGGAAATGGCGTAAGCGTTTTTGACCCCCGGAAATTCCATGGCGATCTTTTCAAGGTCGGCAAGGCGTTTTATGTAATTCTCTATCGTGCCACGGCGGGCTCCGGGACGAGCGGCGGAGAGAACGTCGGCGGCCGTAATAATATAGGCCTCGGAACTCGCGTATGGATAATCCTCGTGATGCGACTGCATGGCGGCAATGATCTTCTCGTCAATTCCATATTTTTTGAGAATTTTTCTTCCAAGCTCAACGTGCGTGCCTTCAACTTCGTGGTCTATCGCCTTTCCAATGTCGTGAAGCAGGGCACCCTTTTTTGCCACCTCCGCGTCGAGGCCAAGTTCTTCGGCCATCATGCGCGAAATATGCGCCATCTCTATTGAGTGCGTTAAAACGTTCTGGCCGAAACTGGTTCTGAAGTGAAGCCTCCCCAAAAGCTGGTGTATTTCTTTGGGCAAACCATAAGCCCCGACTTCCTGCGCGGCGGCATCTCCTATTTCTTCCATTCTTTTTTGCAACTCTCCTTTCGCTTCTTCAACTTTCTCCTCAATTTTTGCCGGCTGAATTCTCCCGTCTTTTACAAGTTTTTCTAGCGCCAATCTTGCCACCTCCCTTCTATATGGATCAAAAGAAGAAATTACAACCGCATCCGGTGTTTCATCTATGACAAATTCAACTCCCGTTGCCCTCTCGAGCGCCCTGATATTCCTTCCTTCCCGGCCGATTATCTTTCCTTTTAATTCTTCGTCGGGCAAATGGAAAACGGTCGTTGTCAGCTCCGAAACGTGCGAACGAGCGTAACGCTGAAGCGCGGTTGTTATTATCTCAACTCCCCTTTCTTCAACTTTCTCTTTGTTCTCTTTGTCTATTTTTTGAATTAATGCCGCAAGATCTTCGTTCCTACCGCGCTTGACCGCCTGAAACAACTCCTCTTTTGCTTGCGTTTCCGTAAAACCGGCAACTCTCTCAAGTTCTTTTTTTGTTTTTACTTCAATGCCCTGAATTTCAGTTTCTCTCGTTTTTAGCAGCTCTTCCTTGTTTCTAATGTCTTTTGCCTCATCGTGCAGAGAAGAAATCTTTTTCTCCAAATCTTCTTCTTTGCGGGAAAGACGCGACTCTATGACATCAACTTCTTTTTTGCGTTCTTTTTCTTCTTTTTTAATGTCGGCCAAAATCGAAGCCGCTTTCTCCTCGGCTTCCAAAACAATTTTTTTAGACTTAGATTCCGCTTCTTCTAGTTCGCGCTTAATTTTCTCCTCTGCCGTTCCTAACTGCTTTATTGCCCAAACTCTGCGGACAAAGTAACCTGCCGCGAACGCTATTAAACCCAAAAGCCCCGCTGCGATGAGCGATATGTCTCCTTGCATATTTTTGAATGGTTAAGTTTTTCATAGAGCAAACAAGATACCAATTTATCAACTAGAGAGTATCAGTATCTTCCACTCTAGGTTATTTTTTTAATGATTCTTTGACTCTTTATTAACTGAATTATAACTCCATCACTTTCGGTTAGTCAAGGGGGCTCCGGTTTTCTCTTCCCGAGGGACGGGTCGCTCCGTGGTCGGAGCACCCTTACTCTCGCCACCTTCGCGGCTCCGAGAAACCCTCGGCAAGAAAAAACCTGCGTTTTTATAGAAGCGCACGAAAGCGAATGGGATATTCACTTAAGCTAGAGTAAAATGAAGTCATGTACAAGCAAGTTATCTTAATCGTCCTTGACGGCTGGGGAATCGGCCGGGAAGACGAAACTAATCCGATATATGCGGCCAAACCGGCGAGCTTCAAGTGGCTCGAGGAAAATTATCCGGTAACGAGCCTACAGGCTTCGGGGATTTCTATCGGCCTCCCATGGGGGGAAACAGGAAATAGCGAGGTAGGACACGTAACGCTCGGCGCGGGTAAGGTTCTTTACCAATATTTCCCGAAGATCACGATGGCGATACGCGACAAAAGTTTCTTCCAAAATCCAAGCCTCGTTGCCGCGTACGAACACGCAAAAAAAAATAACTCAGCGGTAAACCTTATCGGACTCCTAAGCAAAGGAAACGTACATGCGTCGCTCGACCATCTCAAGGCGCTCATAAAAATGGGGCAAGATATGGGAGTCCCGAAAATAAAACTGCATCTTTTCGGGGACGGCAAAGACACTCCGCCAAAACAAATATTTGAATTTTTAAAAGAAGTTCCGAGAGAAATGCTCGCAACGATTATCGGCCGCTATTACGCGATGGACAGAAATGGTAATTGGCACCTGACGGAAGCGGCCTACGAGAACATGGTGGGCACAAGCGGAACGGTGACGGACAACCCGGAAAGCATCATTGAAGAAACTTTCAAAAAGGGGCTTACGGAAGAATATCTGCCGCCGATTCGACTCGGCGAAGATAAAGCTATCCAAGACGGCGAGTCGCTTATCTTTTTTAACTACCGTGAAGACAGCATGCGCCAGCTTCCCGAGGCGTTCATCTTAAAAGATTTTGATAAATTTCCCCGTAAAGAATTCCGAGATCTTTTCATAGTGACGATGACCCGGTACGAGGAAAAACTGGGTGTTCCGATAGCGTTTGCGTCGGACAAAGCGGAGTCGCCTCTTGCCAAAGTTTTAAGCGACGCGGGAAAAACCCAGCTCCGGCTAGCGGAAACATATAAATACGCCCATGCGACCTTCTTTTTCAGCGCTTATAACGAATTGCCGCTCAAAGGCGAATTCAGAACCCTTGTCCCCTCCCTCTCAACTGCCCACCCGGAAAAAATTCCAGCGCTAAGCGCCGCGGCGATAACGGACAGATTGCTTGAGGCTATTCAAGGAAGGAGCTTTGATTTTGTTTTTGTAAATTATTCAAACGCCGACACAATAGCCCACACGGCGGATTATGCCGCGGGAATTGAAGCGATAAAAACGATAGACCGGGAAATAGGCAGGGTTTTGAAAGTGGCGGTAAATCCGGAAACGGCGCTCATCATTACTTCCGACCATGGAAACGCCGAGCAAATGGTAAACCCGGAAACGGCAATGCCCGAAAGCCAGCACGACCCGAACCCCGTGCCGTTCTATCTTATCGCGCCGGAATTCAAAGGAAAAAAATTTCTGAACTGGCAGAATCTGCGCAACGAAACAATGGGCTCTCTCGCCGATGTCGCGCCGACGATTTTGGAACTGATGGACATAAAAAAACCGGAAGATATGACGGGAAGAAGTTTGCTTGAGGGATTGATTTGAAAACGTATAAGTGCTTGACAGATTGATTTGAACGTGCTAAACTCGCGGTAGCCATTATCAGGTAAATTCCCGCACCAAGTGCAATTTATGTTTTCGACACTGTTTTCATAGTACCATGCGCCATCGCGACCTCGATGGCGCTTTGATATTTCAGGGACTTGCGATATTTGTGATTGAGGAATGAAAGTGA
>OBEQ010371435.1_pt1 | contig 12214 bp, 13 predicted proteins | sample 1670901 | NCBI WGS metagenome assembly OBEQ01 (sample SAMEA104232315, study PRJEB22302) | groundwater metagenome | biome: forest; feature: aquifer; material: groundwater | place: USA | collected 2011-08-07 | depth 5.4 m | reverse complement strand
TTCACGATCGAGTTCGATTTCATCGAACACCAGCTGCTGATCGTCGCGTCGGATGACACGCGCCGTTCGCTGCCGCTGAAGCCCTGCAGCGTCGCAGCGTTCTATCGCGACGTCATGGCGGCGCTCGACGAGATGCGGCTGCCGGTGCACATCTGGCCGATGCCCGTCGAAGTGCCGAATCCGATCCGTTTCACCGAGGACACCGTCCACGCGTCGTACGACGCGGCGTACGTCGAGGCGTTCTGGCGCATCATCCTCCAGTGCGAGCGCGCCTTCTCGCGCGCGCGCGGCCATTTCATCGGCAAGGCCAGCCCCGTGCATTTCTTCTGGGGCAGCTTCGATCTCGCGGTCACGCGATTCTCAGGACGCCCGGCGCCGCCGCGGGAGGGTCCCGCGTTCATGCGCGACGCCTACTCGCACGAGGTGATCAGCCACGGCTTCTGGCCCGGCAGCGGCAGGGGGGCCCCGGTCGGTCCCGGCCCCGGCGCCGAGCGGGCGTTTTACGGGTACGCCGGGCCGCCGCCGCCCGGCTTCGAGTCGATTCACGTCGAGCCGGCGGGCGCGTTCTACCATCGCGAGCTCGGCGAGTTCGTGCTTCCGTATCGCGTCGTCCGAAACGCCGCCGATCCCGACGAAGCGCTGCTCGCGTTCATCGACAGCACGTACACGCACGCCGCCGACCTCGCCGCCTGGGACCGCGCATCGCTCGAGCGCCACGTCTTCGCATGAGCTGAGCTCGAAGAGCGGCCCCGCTATTGCTCTTGCTGAACAGCGTAGATGCTGTTCAGCTCGGCCGACATCCCCGTCGATTACCTCGGCGCTCGCGGCGAGGGCGATCGCCGCAAAGGCGAGCGGCGCCAGCAACCGCGTTCGGGTCCGGATCGGCGCGCGGGCGAGCGGCGGCGCGCGGCGCTGCGAAGCGCGCTGCTCGCGACGGCGGTGGTGGCGTTCCCGCACGCCGTCAAACCCGAGTCGCTGGATACGCAGTGGCTGCGCCCGCCGGTGCCTGTCGTGACCACGACCATCGACAGCGTGGTGGCTGTGCCGGCCGCGCACGCCTACGACGACTTCATACGTGAAGCATCTACCCGCTACGGTGTCGATGCGACCCTTGTCCGCTCGGTGATGCAGACCGAGTCGGCATTTGATGCGCTTGCGGTGTCGCGCGCCGGCGCGATGGGGTTGATGCAGCTGATGCCCGAGGTCGCGCTCGAGCTCGGCGTGGAGGATCCGTTCGATCCGCGGCAGAACGTGCTGGGCGGCGTGAAATATCTGCGGCGCCTGCTCGATCAGTACCGCGGCAACGTGCCGCTCGCGCTCGCCAGCTATAACGCCGGCGCCACCAACGTCACCCAGTACGGCGGCGTGCCGCCGTTTCCAGAGACGCAGAACTACGTGAAGCAGGTCACCAGGCTCGTGGCGTCATCGAGGCGGCCGCGAACCGACTAGCCCGTCTCAGATGCCCGCGTACCAGGAGTAACCGAGCTCCGGCGCGATCGATCCGAGTCCCTGTCCGATGTCTTTCACCGAATCGACGACTGTGATCTGCGAGAGGTACTTGAGGCTCTTGTATCCAAGCTGGCGCGGGACGCGCAGGCGAACCGGCGCGCCGTGCGGCGTCGGCAGCTCGCCGCCGTTCATGCCGTACGCCAGCAGCGTCTGCGGATGCCAGGCGTCGGGCATGTCGAGGCTTTCCCACGAATCGTCATAGGCAAAGAAGACGACGTACTTCGCGCGGGTGCTCGCGCCCACGAGATTCAGCACGTACGAGAGAGGCACGCCGATCCATTCGGCGATGAACGACCATCCTTCCTCGCACGCCTGATGAGTAATCTGCCGGCTGACGGGAAAGCCCTGCAGGTCGGACAGCGAGAACGATGACGGCCGCTCGACGAGGCCGTCGACGTCCAGGCGCCAGTCACGGAACTTCCGGGCGAGCAGCTGCTGGTAGTCGAAGGCTGACGGAGTCGGCCCGTTGATGGGCGCCACCTTCGAGATCTGGCTGGGGCTGAATTCACGCGCGAGCGAGCCGCGAAACGTCAGCAGCCGCTGCGACGCATAGGTCAGCGTCTCGCCGGCGCCGTAGATGCCGTTGTGATCCGGCGGGATGAGTCCATATCGATCAGCGAGGCGAGCCGCGACCGCAAGACTGGACGCGCCCGCGATCGCCGTCAGCCCCGTCGTGATCACCTTCCGGCGTGTCAGCACCTTGCTCATGCCTCGACCTCACTGGCGCCCTTGGGTTCGACATCTCCCCTCACCCACGGTCGCTCATCGCCGAGGATCATCGCGCCCACATGGCGGCTGAAGCCGGCGAGCGACACCATGACGACGTGGCCGACGACGAAGAGCACCAGCAGGCTCGCGACGATAAAGTGAATCGTGCGGGCGGATTGCTGTCCGCCAAGCACGGTCACGAAGCCGGGGAGGACCGACGTGATCGCCGGCGACATCGCGAATCCGGTCCAGATCATGACAGGGAAGAGCACGAACACGACGGCCGTATAGCTCACTCGCTGGACGACGGTGTACTTCGCCGGTTCCGCTGGCTTGAACAAATCATTTCGGAAATGACACGCCGAGATACCTCCGGTGAGGTAGACGAGGCCGGCAAGCACGCAGATCCACGCGGAGAGGAAATGGAGATAGCGCCCCCATCCCGATTGGCCGGTCAGCACGAAGGGAAGCGGGAGATCGATCAGCGACGGCGTGCCGAGGGCGCCGGTTTCTCCCCAGTAGAGGCGCGGATGCGCCAGCAGGATGGCGACACCGCTCCAGAGCAGCGCGATGAAGCTGACAACGGTGATCCAGTGCGTGACGCGGACGAGCACCGAATGCCGCACGCCGACATTCTACGGCTACAATGGCGCTGCTTCACGAACCACTGAGACACGAAGAACACGGAGAAATATTAGGCTCAGTGGCCTCCGTGCCTCCGTGGTTTGTGGTTGCGGTGTGAAGGAGGCATGAGATGCGAGCAGACCTCATACGAGTTGGCGTCGCCCTGTTGGCTACCACCGCTGTCGTGGCGGCTGCGGAAGCCAAAACGACATCCCGCGCCTCCGGTGTCGGACCAGAGACTTCCACCGCCGGAAGGCGTCGCCGCCGATTCGCACGGCAACATCTACCTCGCGGCGGTGCAGGCGAAGCAGGTGTACAAGTACGGGAAGAACTGAGGAACGAGCTGTCGAACAGCGCGTGGGGCGAGCCCGGCGCCCGCCCCACGTCCTTGCGTGTTATGCGACGGCTTTGACATTCGCTTCCGTCGCTGCTGTTGGTTCCCCTTGGGTGTTCGCAGGAGCCGGCGCGCCTGGCTTGCTGCGACTTGCATACTCCACGCGCCGATCCCGCTCCCACACCGCCATCGTCACCGGATCATCGTGGAGGAGATTGGCGACGAGCACGTCCAGCTTCTGGACGGCGGCGAAGCCCGCCTGAAGGGCCGCGTCGATGCTCGCTTTCGCGGCCGCGTGCGTATCCCGCCGCGCGTTGCGTTTGTGGAGCGACTCGTCGAACCGTTCGACGGCCGCGTTCAGGTCCGCGCGAAACGTCTTCGGCAGGCCGTGGGAGGTCAACGTGGCCTCGAACGGCGTGGAGTCGGTGAAGAAGAGACGTCCCGCGGTCAGCAGTGCCTGATCGCTGCGTCCCCTGGGCAGCACGAGCCTCTCCCCGAGCTCCGCGTTGGTGGCAGCGGCGATGCGGGCCGTACGGCTGATCGCCTGCCCGCGCTCGACGAGCGCCGTGCGTGCCGCGCGCCGCGACGCCGCGCCGTCGCGCGCGGCGCCGTCCGACGCCATCTTCGAGACCGCATGCCGGCTCAACTCGTTCACCGCCGCGTCGACGTCGGCGAACGACTTCCCGGCGACCGTGGTTTTCGGAAACAGGTCCGCGTGAGCACGGGCAAAGTCGCGAACCCGAACGAGCATTTCGTAACGACGTGTCTGGCTGGTATTCATCTACGCATCCTCCTGGAGGCGGAATTGCCTCGCCGATGCGCATCGTCAACCGGCGGGCGGTACGAAGTAGTGATCTGCGCGCTGAAAAACGATGAAAGTTATGAATTTTGCGTCGCTCCAGGAGTCGAAGGCGGCAATACGGCGAATGCAAAGGCCCGATGGACCAAAACGTCGCAGGTGGGAGTCGTGCAAGAACGCGACGGTGATAAACGTCATCCCATGGACGCGAAGATCGGAAACGGGATTGCTGAAACAACGCTATGGGCGCAAAAGTCACCCGCTGGACGCGAAAGTCAAAAACACGCGCTGCGAAGGTGAGCTATGGAGCAAAACGAGACAATCCGGCCGCGCTACACTTGGCGCAGGCGCCCGTAGCTCAGGTGGATAGAGCACCGGCCTTCTAAGCCGGGGGTCGAAGGTTCGAGTCCTTCCGGGCGCGCCAACTCGCTTTGGTCTATTCCGGACACATGGGTAACAGTTCATTCCGGAGACATAGGTAACACTTTCGACGCGAAGGGATTATCGATCGGCTCGAGGCGGCAGGTCTCGTCGTCGAAATATCCCAAGTCGTACTGCATGAAGGTGACGAGCCAGATCCGCTCGCCGACCTGCGTCACCCCGACGTTCTGCCCGGCAAACACCGTACTGAGATTCACCTTCTGCGCCTGGAAACAGATCCGGCCGCAGTGGGTCACCGTGATCGTCTGATCGTGAAACGGGTACGTCAGCTCATCGAGGCCCCGATAGACGCGCGCGGAGCGCGCGTAGAGGTCGGCTGGGACTTTCATCCCGAGGGCCTGATGCGGCCGCTCGTGGTTGTACTGCTGGACGAAGGCGTCAAAGCGCGCCTGCTGCTGGAGCACGTTCGCTGCCGCGGGCTTGGTCGCTTCCTTCTTCAGCGTCAGATGCATGCGCTCATGCCGGCCGTTTTGCTGCGGATGTCCGGGTGTGATCCGCTCGATCTGAATGCCGAGGCGGAGCCACCAGACGGCGAGCTTGCTGAGTCCGTAGATCGCATGCGCCGACGCAAAGGGGACGCCGTTGTCCGTGCGGATCGCCTGCGGCAGGCCAAATTCCTTGAACGCCCGCTCGAAGACGGTGAAGGCGAATGTCTCCTGCGTGGTCGCCAGCGCCTCGCACGTCAGTAGATAGCGACTCGCGAAATCAGTGACGGTCAGCGGATAGCAGTACCGCCGATTGCCGAGCATGAATTCGCCTTTGTAGTCGGCGCACCAGAGCGCGTTGGGCTCGGTCGGGCGCGACAGCGCCGTGCCGGTCGCGGCGTGGCGGCGCCGTCGACGCCGTTGCACCAGGCTGTGACGATCGAGCACCGCATGGACGGTGCTGATGGCCGGCAGGTGCGGGCCGGTGAACTGCTGGCGCAGCTTCTCGCGGATCTTCGGCGCGCCCCAGCCCGGATACTCGCGCTTCAACCGGACGATCGTCGCTTCGATCGGCGCTGGCAGTCGATTGGCTTGGCGAAACGGTCGTCGACTGCGATCCGAGAACGCTCCCACGCCACAATCCTTGTAGCGGTCGTAAATCTTGTAGCCGGTCTTGCGCGAGATGCCGAACTCGGCGCACAGGGGCGCCATCTTCTCGCCCTCGAGCAGGCGGGCGACAAACCGGAGTCGCTCGTCCATGATGTGACACTCCTTCCAAGGCATGCCCCCTCCTGCAAAGGGGCAAAAGTGTCACCCATGTGTCCGGAATACTGTGTTACCTATCTCTCAGGAAGGACATTTGCGAGTTGGCTGCGCCCCGAAGTCTTCAGCCACGTTTCGGCTCGCAGGTTCGCCGAAACGGGGACGAGTCCTTCCGGGCGCGCCATTGATTCGTGCAACGAGAGGCGCGATGACGCTCACCGATTCGATTGTGTCGGGGTACCTCAGGCGAAGGCATATCATGGAAGAACGTCGCGGGAATCCCGAGAAGGATGACTGGCTCGTTGAGATCCGCTACGGCATCCGAGCCCTCAATCCGCGAGATCGAGGCGCTCTATACTCCGCCGCGCGCCTCTGTGGGTCGGAGCTACGCAATGCCGATCGAGATCGGACGCATTGAAGCGATCTTCCGCTATCCGGTGAAATCCATGCGCGGCGAAGCGCTCGACGCCGCTGAGTTGGGCTGGCACGGCCTCGAAGGGGACAGGCGCCTCGCGCTTCGACGGCTTGATGAGCGCGGTGCTTTCCCTTGGCTCACGGCAACCAAGGTCCCCGAACTCATCCTCTTCACTCCCAAGCGCCTGGAAGACGCGAGTGACGGAGCGCTGCCGACACACGTTCTCACGCCCGAGGGGGAGGCGATACCCGTGTTCGGGGAAGCCCTCGCCGCGGAGATCGGACGCCACTATCGGGCTCCCGTGGAGATGATGCAGTTGAAACACGGTATCTTCGACGAAGCGAGCATCTCAGTGATCACGTCGGAGACCGTTCGCGAGATAAGCCGGCTCGCGGGGACACGCGCGGACATTCGTCGATTCCGTCCGAACATTGTTGTCCGCTCCACGCGCGCGGTCCCCTTCGAGGAGGATGAATGGGTAGACGGCGTGCTCACGTTCGGCGACGCGGACGATCCGCCGGCTGTCACCGTCACCATGCGGGACGAGCGCTGCGCCATGGTGAACTTCGATCCCGACAGCGGGAGCCCGGCCCCCGAAGTGCTGAAGGCCGTCGTGCGTGCCCACCAGAACACCGCTGGGATCTATGGAACAGTCACCCGTATCGGGCGGCTGGCGATCGGACAGACCGTCACCCTGGTGCGGTAGAGAGGGTCTCTATGACATTCCAGAACGCGCGTGCTGTCGTCGGGGTGGTTGTGATGTCGGCGCTGACGGCGAATGTGGCCGGGCTCAGCTCGTGTCCACATGTGCCGAGCACTCCCCCGAGCGGCACGGTGAGATGGGTTGCACCATCATCGAAAGCAAGCTGCTCCCCAGCGGTCTCAAGGAACTGCTGTTCTGGCACATCGATCGTTTCGATTCACTGGAGCGTGCGCGTGCGGCAGTTGGCCCGGCCAGCATCGCATTCGAAGCTGCCGGCGCAGCGTGGGAGTTCGATAGCGAGATCGGCTGGATCCGTAAATAGTTGATGCTTTGGACTTTAGGAGGTGGCTCACCAGTCGGGCGGCTTTCGACTCTGGGTCATCAGCAAGACGGCGTGATCTCCGGTCCTCGATGTTCCCGATGCCATAGACTCCTGCGGTGGTCAGCGTCACGCCGGCGGAAACGGAAGCGCAGTTTCGGCAGATTCGAGAACTGCTGGTTGAGCACGTGGAATGGGATACCGCTAGCGCGGCACAACTCGGTCTCAATCCTCGCGAGGTCCTCGACTTCTATTACGCGTCGGGTGAGGAGGAGTTACCGGGCGTGTACGCACGGCCGCGCGGATGCCTGCTGCTCGCAACCTGTTCGGCAACCGCGGCCGGCTGCGGCGCGTTCCGCGAGATGTCCAATGACACCTGCGAAATGAAGCGCATGTATGTGCGGCCGGCCTTCCGGCGAATGGGCATTGGCCGGCGCTTGGCCGAAATCCTGATTCAGTCGGCGCAGCAGGCCGGCTATGGCCTCATGCGATTGGAGACGACGACCTTAATCGAAAATGCGATTGCGATGTACTCTCGTCTCGGATTTCGCCGCTGCCAGCCGTACTACGTTATTCCGGAGAGGTTTCGAATGATGACGGTCTTCATGGAGCTGGATCTCCGGCGCGCGAAGTCAGGGGGCGGTTCCACTGAGCGAGGCCTGTCCTACCATGAGAACTTCGGCGTCTGAGGTCCGGGCGGCGACGAGCATCTCTCCACCACTGGTCAGAGGGCTCACGCTCATTCCGGCGGCCGCCATCATCGTGACCAACGTCATCGGCACGGGCGTCTTCGTCAAGGCGCGAGCCATGACGTGCAACGTCGGAACGCCGTGGAGAGTACTGTTCGCGTATGCCTTGGCTGGAATCTTCACCCTCGCCGGCGCACTGACGTTCGCCGAATTGAGTGCCATGATGCCGCGCTCGGGCGGACAGTACAATTTCATCGGCGCCGCGTTCGGGCGAGTCTGGGCCTTCCTCTACGGGTGGATGGAGACGCTTCTCGACGGGGCGGCAAGCATCGCCGCCGTCGCGATGGTCTTCGTGATCTTCCTGAACGATCTTCTGGAAGGCACGCTCTCGACTGCCCAGGTACAAATGCTGACGGTCGGGACGATCGCGGCGGTCACGCTCCTGACCTTGGCCTCGATGCACACGAACGGACGCGTCGTCACGGTCATCACCGCCCTGAAGGTCTTGCTCGTTGCGGGCATCGGCACTGCGGCGTTCATGTTCAGCGGAGGGACCTCGGCCCATTTCGCGGCCAGCGGCGCAGGCGGTACGTGCGAGGGTGTCGCCGCCGGTGCGCGGTTGGGTGCAACTGGCTTCGGCGCCGCCGTGATCGGAGCACTATGGGGCTACAACGGGTGGGCGGATCTCAGCTTCGTCGCTGAGGAAGTACACGACCCCGGACGCACGATTCCTCGCGCCCTTGTCGGTGGCAGTGTCCTCGTCATCGGACTCTATCTTCTCATCAACGCCGGTTATTTCTACGCCCTCGATCCGGCGGCGGTGGCAAGCGTCCCGGAAACGGCTTCCGTGGCAGGCGCGGTCATGGTGCGAATGCTCGGGGCGAGCGGTGCCTCGCTCCTCACCGTCGGGATGCTGTTCTCCACCTTCGGCGCGCTCCATTCGACCAGCCTGGCCGTATCTCGCGTGCCCTTTGCGATGGCTCGCGACGGCCTGCTGCCTCCCGTCTTCGCGAGAGTCTCACCGAGGACGCGCGTACCCGCACACGCCGTTGTTTTCCTTGGCGCATGGGCGGTCGGGTTCGCGTTCTCCGGCACATTCGACGTACTCACGGACCTGATCGTCTTCATGCTGTTGCTCTTCAACGGGCTCGGTGTCGCGTCGGTTTATGTCCTGCGCCGCACGTTGCCCGATGCCGAACGTCCGTATCGCGTGTGGGGCTATCCGCTCGTGCCGGCGCTCTTTCTCATGGCCACGGCTTATCTGATGGTGAATACGTTGCTCGCAACGCCAGGACGGGCACTCGCGGGTCTCGCTATCGTCGCGCTCGGTGTCCTCGTTTACGCCTGGTATGCCAGGGGACTGCCGCCCAGCCGGCCCGAGGACTGGCTGATGAAAACGCAAGAATGCCCGCCGACTGATTGAACGAGTTGCGAACGCGTCACGCTCAGGAGAATGCCGTGAACGACGGCGACAGATTTCGCCATGATGTGTCAACACGCATCGAGAAGTACAAGTGTCGCCGTGCAGGCGTCGTCCTCAGTCGCTCTCCGGAAACGTCCGCAGTTCACTCGGTCACGCAGTTGTGGACGTCGTCAGTGAGTTCGGCGATCGCCTGTCGAAAGCGTTTGTCGTGATCGAACCAGGACGCGCGCGTCTCTCGAAGACGAGGCGCTGCACGGGCCTCAGGAATCAAAGTCATCTAGCTGAAGATGGCGTTCCGCCCGGATCTGCCCGATGCAGGTTCTCTCGATTCGCCAAATTATGTGAGGCATGTCCAATTGTTGGGGCTCGGAAAATCGACCCAGGCGCCAAACGGCAAAGACAGCCGCATCTTGATCAGAGACACGTGGAATACCGACATCGTTCCGGAACCCTCGCCCAAGGCCGAGGACGCGGTGTCGTACAAGCATCGGTTCAGCGGCTTCTATGAAACGGCACTTGGCGCGATTCTGAAACGCTCAGGGGTCAAGTATCTAAATCCGCGAGGAGTCTCCCTAGCAAAAGCCGCCTTCTAGGCCGGGGGTCGAAGGTTCGAGTCCTTCCGGGCGCACCAAAATCCGCAGGTCCGTCCCCCACCTTTTCCTACGGTAACGTTTGTGTTACCATCAGATGCTGACGATCCTTGAGTTTCTCGACGATGGAGGTGCCAGCCCGTTCGCGGCTTGGTTCGGCGGCTTGGATGCGGTCGCCGCCGCGAAGGTGGCCACAGCCGTGCGCCGCTTGGAGCTTGGGAACTTCTCGAATGTCAAGGGAGTCGGAGGCGGCGTCTTTGAGTACCGAATCGATTTCGGGACTGGGTATCGCGTCTATTTCGGCAAAGACGGTGAAACGCTGGTGATCCTGCTCGGTGGCGGCACCAAGAAACGTCAGGACCGCGACACCGCAACCGCGCGCGACCGATGGAGCGACTACAAGAAGCGGAAGTCCCGGGAGAAGTGACATGCCTCTGACACGAGAGTTCAAGGAGACCGTCCAGGCGCGGATCCAAACGGATCGGAAGTACCGAAAGGAACTGCTTCGGGAAGGCGTCGAATGTCTTCTGGCTGGCGACCTCGATACGGGGAAGGCGATCTTGCGCGACTACATCAACGCGACGATCGGATTCGAGGAATTGAGCCGTAGAACCAAGCGGCCGGCGAAAAGCTTGATGAGGATGTTAAGTCCAAGTGGCAATCCGCAGGCCCGGAATCTGTTCGAGGTGATTCAACACCTACAGAAGGTGGAAGGGCTCCATTTCGAGTTGTCGCTGAGAGCCGCCAGCTAGTCGAGACTCGCACCTCGCTGCCAGACCGAGCGATGCGAATCGGAAGTGCCTGCAGATTTCGCCAATGTGAGCACCACGTGAATCGGAGACGATTTCTTCAGCAGGCGGCGAGCGCGTTTCCTCTCGCCGCGGCCGCCGTTCGAGGCGTCTCCGCGCGTGCGCTCGATGCCGACGATCTCGTTGTGGTCGTCGGCGCCGGTCTCGCCGGCCTGCGCACCGCTGATCTTCTCCACAAGGCCGGCACACCGGTCATCGTTCTGGAAGCCCAGGCACGTCCGGGCGGTCGTGTCCTCACTGTGCGGGCACCGTTTGACGAGGGGTTGCATGCGGAGGCTGGCCCGACACGGTTCGCGGCTGCCCATGCCGCGGTACTGCGAGCCGCGCGCGCCTACAAGCTGCCGCTTGTGCCCCTCGCGGCGTCTGGTGCCGACGTGACAGCAGTAAACGGCCGGCCCGCGAGCACGCTGCAGGATCAGCGCGCGTGGATGCTGGATTTGAAGCCCGGCGAACAGATGACGACACCAGCGGAGCTGCTGGAGCGATATGTCGGTGAACTGCCGCGCGAGCTGGGTGACCCGCGCGCCCCCGCAACGGCCTTTGCCCGGTGGGAGGCGTACGAGCGGGTGACGTGGCCCGAGTGGCTGCGATCACGGGGCGCCTCTCCCGACGCCGTCAGGCTCATGACGGTGGGCGGTGATTCCAGCAACGTCTCGGCGCTCTACGTTCTGCGTCAGTACGCCATGCTTCGCGCGTCCACGCAGCGCTACAAGATCGGTGGCGGCATGGACCGGTTGCCTGGTGCGATGGCGGCGTCGCTCGGCGGGATCATCCGATACAATGCGCCGGTGGTTCGCGTCGAACGTCAAGCGACACGATTCCGCGTGGACTATCGCGAGGGCGCAGCCGTGAGGAGCGTGGCGGCCGCACGCGTCGTGTTTGCTGTCCCGGCGAGCACGATGCGGCAGATTGAAATGAAACCTCGATTGTCTCGCCTGAAGGAACAGGCCATCGAGCAGCTGTCGTACTACGATGGCGTCCGTTTCCTGTTTCAGGTGAAGCGTCCTTTCTGGAAAGCGGCAGGCTTGAGCGGTTCGGCGAGAACCGACCGGGCGACCGAAATCTGGGATGCGGCGAACGAGCAGACCGCGTCCTCACGCGGGATTCTCGCTGCCACGGCTGCAGGCGAGATGGGCCGCCGCACGCTCGGCATGACGCCCGAGGCGAGCCTCTCGGTGGGCATCGATCTCGTGGCGGACGCGTTTCCCGGGATCCGATCCGAGTTCGAGAAGGGCGCCGTCTACCGCTGGAGCGCCGAGCCCTGGACGCGCGGCGCATTCGCTGTGTATCGTCCGGGGCAAATGACGACGCTGATGCCGGTGCTCGCGTCCGCGGAAAGCGGCCTTCACTTTGCCGGGGAACACACGTCGGTCTGGACCAGTTGGATGGAAGGGGCGCTCGAGTCGGGCGAGCGGGCCGCGCGCGAAGTGCTGAACGCATGATTGTGGTCCTGCTTATTCTTCACGGGCTGCTGGCGGTCGCTCTGCTTGGGGCGATCACGCATCAGGCGCTCAGCGTGCTCACCATCGCGCCGGCGGCAAGCGGCCGATGGACGTTTGTCAACCGATTCCGCGGCGTCGACGCCACGGCGTACGCGACGCCCATCGTCGTGCTGTTTGCCGTCACCGCCATCGGCGGCGCGCTGCTCTATCCCCAGTACCGGA
>OBEQ010263476.1_pt1 | contig 12214 bp, 14 predicted proteins | sample 1670901 | NCBI WGS metagenome assembly OBEQ01 (sample SAMEA104232315, study PRJEB22302) | groundwater metagenome | biome: forest; feature: aquifer; material: groundwater | place: USA | collected 2011-08-07 | depth 5.4 m | reverse complement strand
TCTTCAGCGAGCGGGAAAAAGGAGAACCGTCCCCCTTTTTCATTCCCGCGCACCAAGCTCAGATTTGAGTTTCGCGTATTCAGCAACCGGCATGGTAAAGGTCTGCTCATTGCCGGGGAACACGCCCATGCGCACGTCTTCAATATAGGCCACGGCGGCTTGCCGAACCCCCCCGGCCATGTCCGCATAGCGTTTGGCAAAGCGCGGTTTGAACCGCTCAAACAAACCGATGAGATCGTAGGTCACCAGCACCTGTCCGTCGCAATGCGGGCCGGCGCCGATGCCGATGGTCGGAATCGTCAAGCGGTCGGTGATTTCCTTCGCCAGCACATCAGGAATGCACTCCAGCACGAGCGAAAAACACCCCACCTCTTGCAACGCCGTAGCCTGCGTGAGAATCCGAACCGCCGACTCGGCGTCGGTGCCGCGGACTTTCAACCCGCCGTCGGCTTGCGCGGTTTGCGGCGTCAGGCCCACATGCCCCATCACCGGAATGCCAGCATCGACGATGGCCTTCACCACATCTTCGATCCCGGGTTTCCACTCGACTTTGACTGCATCGCATCCGGCTTCTTGGATGAACCGCCCGGCATTTTGCACGGTTTCTTTTAGTGAGACGTGGAAGGACATGAACGGCATGTCCCCAACGAGCATCGCGCGCTTCACCCCTCGCCGGACCGCCTTGGCATGGTGAAGCATCTCCTCCATCGTCACGGGCGCCGTGCTCTCATACCCCAGCACCACCATGCCCAGCGAATCTCCAACGAGCACGATATCCACGCCCGCCCGATCTAAAATGGCCGCGATGGGATAGTCATAGGCCGTGAGCATCGTGATCTTCCGATGCTCGCGCTTGCGCTGCAACAACTCTTGAACGGTAATCTTTAGTTCCGGCATCCGGCGCCGCACAACTCCTCGCGAACCGCCCGCGCGGCCTCAACACACACGCGCAGCTTCCCTTTGGCTTCCTCGACGCTGCGTGTTTTCAATCCGCAGTCCGGGTCCACGTAAATCTGCTCGGGCCCAAACACCTTCAGACATTTGCGCAAGTTCGCCACCACTTCTTCGACCGGCTCGATGCGGTGGTTGTGCACGTCTACCACCCCCAGCCCGACTTCTTTGGTAAACCGCAACCGTTTGAAATCCTTGAGCAGGTCGAATTTGCGGTTGGCGAATTCCAAGTCGATCTGATCCACCGGCAATTTCATGAGCTTGGGAGCCAACGCGCGGAAATTCCCGTAGCAAATGTGCGTGATCGTCTTGGCCTTTAGCCCTTTCGTCACGATCCCCAGCGCCTCGATCGCCAAATCGATTTCATCCAGCCGCGTGGAGATGGCCGGCTCATCGATCTGGATGTACTGCGCGCCCGCCCGCTCCAAATCCTTGGCTTCCTCGCGGACGACCTCGGCCAGCGCGAGCGCAGTGGCGCGGCGGGAGGGATAGTACTCGTTGAACGACCAGTCCATGATCGTGTACGGCCCGGTAAGCATTCCTTTGACCGGCCGGCTGGTCAACGCCTGCGCGAATTTCCACCAGCCGATCGTCATGGGCTTGGCGCGTTTGACTTGGCTTGCGATGATCGGCTTACGATAGTAGCGGTTGCCATACGACCGCACCAAGCCGCTTTGCTTAAACCCCTGCAGCTGCTCGGAAAAATACGCCACCATGTCGCCGCGGTATTGCTCACCGTCGACGATGATGTCCATCCCCAAGTCATCCTGAAATTGGACCCATTCGCGCGTGGCTTGCTCTTCCAGGCGCTTGAGCTCCGCGGGCGCAAGCTCGCCTTTGCGCGCCTGGCTGCGCGCCTTCATGAGATACTCGGGTTTGGGCAAACTTCCAACCGATGTCGTGAGTAACATTCAGGGCTCCTTTATCGGCGAGTCGCGCGTGTTGAGCGACTCGTGGTCTTCGTTGCGCCGCGGTACGTTCGGACGGCTTCTCCCAATCGCGCGATTTTTTGTTGCGCCTGTTCATGCGGCAGAAATTCCAGGCCACAGTTCGGATTCACGTATAGCCGATCCGTCGGGATCAGCTTGTGCATCACGTCGAACAGCGCGTGCAATTCGGTCACCGATTCTAATTTCGTGTTGCGCGCGTCCAGACAGCCCAGCCCGAGCGCCTTCGACCATTTGAGCTTGCGCACGGCGGCGATCGTTTTCGGATTCGACACCACGTCCACCCCGATGAGATCCACCGGCGTCTTCTGCAGGGCCGCCAAAATCTCAGGCGTCACCGTGCCGAAGTAGGTGTAGACCGCAGTGCGGGTCTTCACGCCTTTGGTGGCGATGGTGATCGCTTCGGCCACTTGCTTCATCGGCGGCGCGCCGAATCCCAAGGCCGGCTCATCGAATTGGATCAGCGGCACGCCGGCTTTTGCCAGCGCCTTCGCTTCTTGATTTAGAATCTCCGCCATCGCCCGCAGAAACTTCGCCGAATTCTTGAAATAGCGGTCTTCGCTTAGGACGACAAACGTGTACGGCCCCGGGAGCACGGCCTTGATGCCCTTCGACGTACAGCCGGCGGCGAAGCGGTAATCGTCGACAAATGCCGGCGACTTCCACACGGGTTTGCCCTTGAGAATCGGCTTGCGATAGTAGACGTTGTTGTCGAAGAACCGCTCCAACCCGTTGATTTCGAATCCTTCAAGTTTGCGGGCCAGCGGGGTCACCAAATCCTCCCACCGAATCTGCCCATCCGTGAGCAGCCGAATGCCGGCCTGCTCATGCTCCTTGATCACGGCCTTGGTGACGTCCCGGAACACCTGCTCAAGACCGCTGGTGGAGAGGTCCTGTTTTTGCCAGCGGTTCAACGCCCCAATCACCTGGGTGCCGTATCCGGGCTCAGCGACTTTCGGAAAATTGCCGACGACCGTGGAAATCATAATCCCTTCCTTTCACTGCGCTTGGACTGCGCGGTTGCCGATTGTGTGGTCTGTTCCTTGCGTTCAAAACACGCCGGACAATTATAGAGCGGGCGCGCCAGCGCACGGTTGTAGCCTTTGGCGATCACCACCCGCATCACGACCGGCGACTCCTGCTTGCACGTCTCACACCGCATGGACAAGCCCCCCCACTTCCACACGCGAATCCTCGGTTTCATGGCACAGCTGCGTCCACGCGTGAATGATGCGCGCGGCCACGTCCGCTTCCGACATCGATGTTCCCGCAGCTTCTTCCAAGCTGATCGCCCGCGCCGCGAAGGCCTCAGACACGTCGGATGGCATGACGGCGCGAAACACCGCCGGCATCGGCCGTAACAACAACGAACCCTGAATCAGCCAGCCGGTGCCATAGCGCCGCGCCGCCAACCCGCACACTTTTCGCTCGCCGATCAAAATGGCGTAGGGGCTTTCTTGCGTCAAACAGTAGGTGATCCGCAGTGGCTGTTCAATGTCGCACACCCACCGTGCGTCGAGCCCCCACGCGTTGACCGTGTGTGTCAGCGCTTCGCAGGTGGTCGCCATAACGCGCCGCAACGACCACCGCGGCTCGGTCCGCATCGTCACCGAACAGGACAGGTCGCTGCCATGCACGGCGATTCCGCCGCCGGTGGGGCGTTCCACCACATCAATCTTGTGCGGGGCCAACAGACGCGCCTCCGCCCACGGCGGCAGCTCTCTCCGAAATCCATAGGACAGCGCTGGGCGCCGCCATTGAAACAGGCGCAGCGTGGGCTCGCCTTGGCGCGCCAGCGATTCATCGATTCCCATTTGGGACCCTGCGGTCAAACCGCTATACGTCACCACACGCCACCCGCCAGCTTGAGGAATCATCCCACCACCTGCTGGCTGGCCGCAGGCTGGATCGCGCAGCGATCCGCGTCGCTACCGCGACATCCATCAGGTGGTGGGATCATCGCGTAGCGGCCTCAGGCACGCGGCTTGCGGCGGGTTGCCAGCGCAAATTCGGTTCGCGCGCGGCTTTGACCTCATCCAACCGGTTCACGCTCAAGCTCTGCGGGGCCTGCGTCACGCGCTCCGGGTGCGTCCGGGCTTCCTCCGCGATCTGGATGAGCGCGTCCGCAAACGCATCGAGCGTTTCTTTCGCTTCGGTCTCCGTCGGCTCGACCATCAGCGCTTCCTCAACCACCAGCGGAAAATACACGGTCGGCGCATAGAAGCCATAATCCAGCAGGCGCTTGGCCACATCCCAGGCCGTGACCCCGTGCTCTCGGAGGGGCTTCAGCGACGCGACAAACTCATGCAGACAATGCGTATCAAACGGAACCGGAAAGGTCCGAGCCAATTTCGCCCGCAAATAGTTCGCGTTGATGACCGCGGTTTTGCTGGTATGCTCCAGCCCTTCTTTGCCGAGCGTACGGATATAGACGTAGGCGCGCACCAGCACGCCGACATTGCCGTAGAATCCATGCAACCGGCCGATCGAGTGTTTCACCTTATCGTCCCAGCGAAACCGCTTGCCGACTTGTTTCACGCGAGGAACTGGCAAAAAATCGACCAGTTTCTTCCCTACACCGACCGGTCCAGCACCCGGACCGCCGCCCCCGTGCGGCGTGGAAAACGTCTTGTGAAGATTCAACTGGAGCAAATCAATCCCCATGTCGCCGGGTCGGACGATGCCCAGCAGCGCGTTCATGTTGGCCCCGTCCATGTAGACCAGCGCCCCATATTCATGACAGAGCGCGGTGATCGTCCGAATCTCTCGCTCAAAGAGTCCCAGGGTGTTGGGATTGGTGAGCATCAACGCAGCTACATCGTTGGAGAGATGGGCCTTCAGTTCCGCGGGATCGATCAGTCCATTCGGGCCGGATTTGATTTGCTGGACGCGAAATCCCGAAATCGCCGCTGAGGCCGGATTGGTGCCGTGTGCGGAATCCGGAATCAAAATGGTCGAACGCTCGCGCCGCTTGAGCCGATGATACGCGCGAATAATTTTCAAGCCAGTCAATTCTCCCTGCGCGCCCGCCACCGGCTGCAAGGTGAAGGCGTCCATTCCGGTGATCGCGCACAACAACTGTTCCAGCTCGTGCATCAGCTGCAGCAGACCTTGCGTCTGCGCGACCGGCTGCATGGGATGGATCAAGGCGAACTCCGGCCAGGACGCGATCCGGTCGTTGAGCTTGGGATTGTATTTCATCGTGCAGGATCCCAACGGATAAAAATGCGTATCGACGGAAAAATTGTGCTGCGAGAGCCGCGTGAAATGCCTCACCACGTTGAACTCCGACACCTCGGGCAGGTGCGGCGGCTCGCGGCGCAGATGTTCCTGGGGCACCAGCGCTGCACCGGAAGCGTCCGGGTCTTCCGGCGGCGGCAAGCGATAGCCGCGGCGCCCGGTAACAGATGATTCAAAAATCAACGGTTCGGCTTGAGGCATGGGGTCACGAAGTTTTCAAGACGTCAACAATCTTGGAGAGCGCTGCGTGCGGCACCGTCTCGGTGGCGCACCACAACGCCGATTCGCCAAGCGCCGGATACCAGGGCCGCAACGACAGACCGCCCACGATTCCGGCTTTGAGCAGCCGGCGGTTCACATCGTCCACCGTTTGTTCATGCTCGTACCTGACGGCGAACTCATTGAAAAACGGCTGGTCAAATACCGGCCGCACAAATCCGATTTCCTGCAGCCGGTGCCGCAGCTCGCGCGACAATCGCACATTCGTCTCGGCCAGCTCGCGCAATCCTTGCGGGCCCAACAGGCTCAGGAAGATCGTCGCGCGAAGACAGAGCCAACCCTCGTTGGTGCAAATGTTGGAGGTGGCTTTTTCCCGTCGGATATGCTGCTCGCGCGTTTGCAGTGTGAGCGTGAAACCGCGCCGGCCGGCGTGATCCGCGGTGCATCCAACCAAGCGACCAGGAATCCGCCGCAACAACTCGTTGGTGGTTGCGAATAAACCAAGCGCCGGTCCCCCGCAGGCGATCGGACTTCCAAAACAGCGCCCTTCCCCCACGGCGATATCCGCGCCATAGGCCCCGGGCGGCTTGAGGAGCCCAAGACTCATGGGATTCACCGAGGCCACAAACAACGCTCCGGCCCGGTGCGCGAGCGCGCCGGCTTGCTCCATCGGCTCCAAACATCCAAACACATTCGGATGCTGCATCAACACCGCCGCCACGTCGTCGTTCAGCGCAGCGGCCAGGGCTTCCACATCCGTCACGCCGTTGATCATGGGAATTTCCTGAATGACGCAGGGAAATCCGCTCAAATACGTCGCGACGACTTGGCGCGCGTGCGGATGCACCGCCTCCGACACCAACATCCGCGTCCGGCTGCCGCTGCGAAGGGCCAGCACCGCGGCTTCAGCCAGCGCAGAGGCCCCGTCGTACAACGAGGCGTTGGCCACGTCCATCTGCATGAGCTCGCAGACCATCGTCTGGAACTCATAGATCATCTGCAGCGTGCCTTGGCTGGCCTCGGCTTGATAGGGCGTGTAGGGCGTCAGCCATTCCCCGCGCATCGCCAGCGCATCGACCGCTGTGGGGATGACATGATCATACGCCCCGAATCCCAGAAAGGACGCCACGTCTTTCAGCGAGCGATTCGATGCCGCGAGCGTTTCACACAGCTCCAAGATTTGGCTTTCGGTCAAGCCGGGCGGCAGATCGAATTGGCGGCAACGCACCTCCGGCGGGATCGTAACCAGCAAATCCTCGAAGGATTTGACCCCGCAAACCTCCAGCATTTGCTGGAGCTGTTCAGGAGTATTCGACACGTAATCCATGAGACTCCGACTTGAGCGTGAACGCGGACGGGCTTAATGCGCGCTGGAGGCGATCGTGCTTGCGTACGTCTCCGCGGTCATTAAGTTGGCGAGTTCGCCAGGCTGCGTAGATTGAATCGCAAACAACCACCCGTTGCCATAACAATCCTGATTCACCAGCTGCGGCGACTTCGACACCTGCGCGTTGGTTTTCGTCACGGTGCCCGACACCGGCGCGTAAATATCAAACGCCGCCTTAACGGACTCAATCACCGCCACCGGCTCGCCCTGTGTCACCTGTTTGCCGACTACCGGCAACTCGATATACACAATATCCCGTAGCTCTTCTTGGGCGTGAGAGGTGATCCCGACCAGCACCTCCGCCGGGGTGGCTTTCGCCCATTCATGCGTCTTGGTATAGCGCAACTCGCTGGGAACGTTCATCGGGCTCCTTCTTTGGCTGCGTCCGCGGCCACCAAGGGGCGGACCGAACCAGGTTTGACAACCGTCCAAAACGGCAACTTCACCACGGTCGCGGGCATCACGCGATTGCGAATCATCACGCCAAGCGACGCGCCCGTCGTCGCCAGCGCGGGTTCCACATACCCCATGCCAATCGATTTCTTGAGCTCAGGACTGAACGTGCCGCTAGTCACGACCCCGACCTGGCGGTCCTGATACATTAAGGCGCATCCCTGGCGCGGCACCGGACCTTCGCCAAGCTCAAACCCAATAAATTTTCGCGAGAGGCCTTTGGCCTGCTGTTCGAGGAGTGCGGTTTTTCCTAGGAACGAGGATTTATGAATGGCCACCGTCCATCCGAGTCCGACTTCGTAGGGCGTGGTCGCATCATCCATGTCCGTCCCGTAGAGCCGAAGGCCGGCTTCCAGCCGAAGCGTGTCGCGCGCGCCCAGGCCGATGGGTTTGATGCCGCGCGGCTGGCCGTGCTCCAAGAATTGGCCCCACACCCGAACGGCCACGTGGTCGGGAGCAAAGAGCTCAAACCCGTCGCTGCCAGTGTAGCCGGTTCGGGCAATCCACACGTGCGGGCCGAATTTCGGCAGCGCTTGAATGTCAAAACGCCCTAGGCTACTCACCGTCATCTGGAACACCTCATCGACCAGCGCAGCGGCCCGCGGTCCTTGCACGGCGATGATGCACCGCCCATCGCTGACGGCTTGAATCTGTCCCGCGGAGGTGGCGTGGGCGCGAAACCACTGCACGTCCTTCTCGCGATTCCCGCAGTTGATGATCACCAAATACTCCTGCGGCCCCACCCGATACACGATGATGTCATCGACAATGCCGCCGCGCTCATTGGTGATCAGGGTATAACAGGCCCGCCCTTCGCCGACTTTTTCCAGATCGCTGACGACCAGCTCGTTGAGCATCTCCAATATCCCGGGACCGCCAAGGAGCACTTGCCCCATGTGCGAAATATCAAACAGCCCGACGGCATGCCGCACCGCCGCGTGCTCATCCAAAATGCTGGTGTAATACAGCGGCATGTCCCAGCCGTGAAAATCGGTCATCTTCGCCCCAAGCGCGAGATGCTCGGCGTACAACGCGGTGCGGCTCATCGTGATGTCCCTGCCGGTTGCGGAGGCGACGCGGCGGAGGCGACACCGGACTGCTTGAGAATCTCAGGAATCAACGCTTCCCAACCGAGCGCATATAAATGAATGCCGTTGGCAATCGGACGCACGGCGCGGATCAACTCAGCCGTCACCGCGATGCACTCGGCCTTCGCATCCTTAGTCTGCTCAAACCGCGCAATGATCTCATCCGGCACATGAATCCCCCAGACGTGCTCATTCATGTACCGCGCCTGTTTGGCGGATTTCACCAACAGAATCCCTGCGAGCACCGGCTTGCCGAAACTGCGGGCGCGCTCCATAAAACGCGTGAGACTCGCCGCGTCAAAGACCGCCTGCGTTTGAAAAAATTCCGCCCCGCCGTCGATTTTGGCTTTGAACTTTTGCATTTCCACTTCGAGATCTTTTGCGCCGGGATCAGCCGCCGCGCCGATGCACAATTGCGGCGACCCGGTCAGCGGCTTGCCGGCCATGTCATGGCCCTGCGACAACCCTTTGGCGACTTGCATCAGCATCGCGGAATTGATGTCAAATACCGGTTTCGCCTCCGGATGATCGCCGGCTTTGGGGTCATCGCCGGTCAAGAGCAACACGCTGCGAATACCCAAGATCGACGCGCCGAGCAAATCCGCCTGCAGCGCGAGCCGGTTGCGGTCGCGGCAGGTCATCTGCAGAATCGGATCAACGCCACGGTCCAACACCGCTTTCGCCACCGCCAGCGAGCAGGCGCGCATCATCGCGCCCGAGCCGTCCGTGACATTGATGGCATCCACCAAGCCGTTGACTCCATCGACGGCGGTGAGGATGTCCGAGAGATCCGTGCCTTTCGGAGGATTCACTTCCATCGTAACCAGAAACGGTTTCGTGCCGCATTGGCCCGCGAACCGAGCGGATTCAGGCAGGTTCATCGCACTCCTTGTTGGAGTTTGAATGCTTCGACGACGTTTTTCATCACCATCATCACTGTCACCGGCCCCACGCCCCCGGGCACCGGCGAGATAAAGGCGGCGCGCTCTTTGGCGGCGTCGAATTCTACATCACCCACCACGCGCCCCCCGACCACGTTAATACCCACGTCAATCACGATGGCCCCCGGCTTAATCCACGCGCCCTTGATCATCTGCGGCTGGCCCACCGCGACCACCAGCACTTCCGCCCGGCGCACGTGTTCTTCCAACCGGCCCGCCTGATCGGTGCCAACGTGGCACACCGTGGTGGTCGCCAGTTTATCCAGCAACAACATGCTCACCGGCCGTCCCACGATTTCGCTGTGCCCGACCACAACCGCTTCCTTCCCGGTCAGGTCTGCGCCGGTGGACTCGATGAGCTCCATCACCGCCAGCGCCGTGCACGACCCGATCCGCGCCTTCGCGAAGAACCGGCGCGCGGAATTCTGCGGGTGGATGCCCTCGATGTCCTTGCGCGGATCGATCAGCGCGGAAATGCGCTGCGGATCGATGTGCGAGGGCAGCGGCTGATGCACAAAAATCCCGTTGACGGTCGGGCTGTCATTGAGATTTTGAATGATTTGCGCGATCTCATCAAACGAAATGCTTACGGGCAGCGGCAGCGTGATCCGTTCCACCGTCTCGATACCCGCTTCGGTGCGGATGCCGATCTCTTTGGCCGCCTTGGCCTGCGCCTGGCGGTACAACCGCGACGCCGGCGTGTCAAAGGAGAGAATCGCTAACACCGGCGACACTGTGAGCTTGCGCAGTTCTTGCTGCAAGTCCCGCTTGATCCGCTCAGCGATCGCTCGTCCGTCGAGGATCTTATGTTCCATCATCGTGGGCATCGGGCTAGCCGGTGGCACGCCGCGCGCGCAGCCAGGCGCGATTGGTCTGAATCAAGGTCTTCGCCGAATCCGCCGCGGCCTTGGCCAAGGCCTGAGCGCAGCGCAAATCTGATTGGAACTTCGGGCTCACCACGCGCCGTGCCTGTTGGCTCATCGCCTGCACCTGCTGCGCGTGCGCCAACACCGTCACCTGAACCGCCGTGGCCGCTCCCAATGCGCGGCGAAACCGCTCGCGGCCTCCGCTGCGCAAGGCCTGGATCACACCAGCGAACGCGGTCGCATCACGGTCCACCAACCGAAGGCACTCCCGACGAATGCGACGGAGCTGCCGAAGACGTGCTGGCTGGACCAGAAGCTTTTCAAGGAGAGCGGCTGCGACTGCCGCCGTACTGGCTGCTGCGCTACCCCCGCCAAACCACGAGCCGCGCTGGGCGACTTGGGCGACAAATTCTTCGAGCGACCGTTTCACACGCCACCTCACCGAACATCTTTAGGAGAAAGAAGTTATATTATATGTGAAATATTTCACAGATTCAACTTGCGGCTCCCGTCGAGGTCTTCGCTCGCGGGATCGCTTGGCGTCCCCTCCGAGGACGCCTGCGCTCGGCAGATTTGTTCGCTCGTCTTCGCTTCGCTCAGACTCCATGGCCGCTCACAAATCTGAACGTCCCGCTCACGAAGCTCTCTCCTCCCGCTTCTCATTTTAAAATAACAAGAGAGTGCTGTGCGCTGGCGAGGGATTCGATGAGCCGCACGTCCGCCGGTGTGAGCAGCACGGTCCATACGGCTTTTCAAGCTTGGCGAACAACGGCGCCGAGCGACGGATTCCTCGCTGGGGAATCCGGAGCGGTGCGGCGAGACGATCCCGAACACAGGCGCACAGCGGACTACGAGGAAGCGTCGAAGGCGGCTTTGATCAGTTCAATCGAAGGCGGGCCGGCGGGCTGCCATTGGATCGCCACCACATCAAACCGGATCTCGCTTGCCACAGGGGTGCGCTCCAACCACCACTGCGCCGCGCGGATCAGCCGCTGGCGTTTGCGATCGGTGACGGAGCCAAGCGCGCCTCCCCACTGCGTTGAGCTGGCCGATCGCACTTCCACAAAACACAGCGTGTTTCCCTCACGCGCCACCACGTCAATTTCACCGACCGGAAACCGCGCGTTGGTCTGTTCAATCACATACCCGTGCGCGCTCAGATAGCGGCGGGCCAGCTGCTCGGCGCTGCGTCCTCGCTCGGCGCGAGATCTCAGGCGTGTGGGAAACGGCCACATCACGCGGTCATGGCAAAACGCGCGTGAGCTCGTTCGGACGCGCAAGCATTTCGGCTGCAGCCACCGGAGCGAACGTGTACCGATGCAACAAGGAGGGCCCCCACTGGCGCAGCGTCTCCGTATGGACAGGCGTGCCGTATCCTTTATGGGCGGCGAATTGATAGGAGGGATATAACCGGTGGTAAAAGGCCATCAGCCGATCGCGCACGACTTTTGCCACAATCGACGCGCAGCTAATCACGTAACTGCAGGCATCGCCGCCAATCACCGGCCAACACGGAACGCTCAACGGTGGAGTGATGGAACCATCGACGAGGACAAGATCAGGCGGGGTGCGCAACTCTGCGACAGCCTGCTGCATGGTGTGCAGCGTCGCTTGGAGGATATTGACGCGATCAATGAATTCGGCGGACACGATGCCCACGCCCACGTCAGCGGATTGGAGGATGACGGCGAAGGCGCGCTCGCGCTGCAGCGGGCTGAGTTTTTTTGAGTCATCAATGCGAACCGGCAGGCGCGCGGCATGCAGCACGACGGCCGCTGACACCACCGGCCCGGCCCACGGTCCCCGTCCGGCTTCATCTACGCCGGCGATGACCCGGAAGCCGGCCCGCTGGGCCAGCAGCTGGGGATCACACGTTCTGGCTGGCGACTGGAGACTCGAGCGGTGCCTCGGCATGGACGGGGGGAACACCCGTGGCAGATTCCCCAGGCTTGGTAGTTTCGGCCTTTGTGGGTTCGCGGCGGCGGCGCCGCTGCGCGTCCGGCGGGCGCCGCGGATGGCGCAGCGCCGGAGGACACCTCGCGGATGAAACCGTCCTTGTCGAGCTGCTGGATCAGCGCATCGAACTTGGGCCCGGCAAGCTTATCGAATTTCTTCTGCACCT
>OBEQ011099111.1_pt1 | contig 12216 bp, 11 predicted proteins | sample 1670901 | NCBI WGS metagenome assembly OBEQ01 (sample SAMEA104232315, study PRJEB22302) | groundwater metagenome | biome: forest; feature: aquifer; material: groundwater | place: USA | collected 2011-08-07 | depth 5.4 m | reverse complement strand
TTTGACCACAATGGATATCCGGCTCGGGCCCGTCGCCTTTGAAGCGGCCATTCACGGAGTCGTATTTCAGCAGTTATGCCAAATAGTCGGGTTCCATCAAATCGTTGATAGCAACGACTTCAATTTCAGGAAAATCCTTGGAGGCAGCGCGAAACACCATACGCCCGATACGACCAAATCCGTTGATACCTACTTTAATTGCCATTTTCTCTCTCTCCCGTCGTTATAAGTAACAAGTTTACAACACGCCCTTAACGGTCTTCACCACATCACGGCTTAGCTGGGTCTATGCCTTTAACATTCGCCAAGCTCATGTTTGCCTGCACCGCAATGCGGTTGTTCCTTAAAGTTTAGCCAACAACCTTTTTTACAGTTGCCACTACATTTTCCACTGTGAAGCCGAAGTGTTTGAACAGCTCAGGTGCCGGAGCTGATTCGCCGAAACAATCCATACCGACAACCGCGCCTTCAAGACCTACGTATTTGTACCAGAGGCCCGTTACGCCCGCTTCAACTGCCACGCGTTTGACGCCCTTGAGCAACACGCTGTCTTTGTAGGCTTGATCTTGACGGTCGAATACGTTGGTCGACGGCATGGAAACCACGCGCACCTGAACGCCTTCTGCGGCCAATACTTTTTGCGCATCCATCGCCAGCGCGACTTCGGAGCCGGTAGCGATAATGATGGCTTGCGGCTTGCCGTTTGCAGCTTCCGACAAAACATAAGCACCCTTGCGGATGTTGGCGATCTGCGCCGCATCGCGTTTTTGGAATGCCAGATTTTGACGGCTGAAGATCAGCGAAGAAGGGCCGGTCATACGCTCAACGGCGCAGATCCACGATGCCGCAGACTCCACGGTGTCGCACGGACGCCAAGTGTCCATATTGGGGATAAAGCGCAGGGTTGTCGTTTGCTCGACCGGTTGATGGGTCGGGCCGTCTTCGCCCAGACCGATAGAGTCATGGGTGAACACATAAATCACGCGCTGCTTCATCAATGCCGACATGCGCAATGCGTTGCGGGCATATTCCGAGAACATCAGGAAGGTGCCGCCGAAAGGCAGCAGACCGCCGTGCAATGCCATACCGTTCATGATGTGCGACATACCGAATTCGCGCACACCGTAGCTGATGTAGTTACCCGGCTTAGTGCCGTGCACATGCTTGGCGCCGACCCAATTAGTCAGGTTAGAACCGGTCAAGTCAGCCGAACCGCCCAGGAACTCAGGCAATGCCGGAACCAGCGCATTGATCGCGTTTTGCGAAGCTTTGCGCGTAGCGATCGTTTCCGCCTTGGCGTTGATCTGCTCCAGCGCGGCAGCAGCAAACTCTTTCCAGTTGCCCGGCAGATCGCCCTTCATGCGGCGTTCAAATTCAGCCGCTTCTTCAGGGAATGCTTTTGTGTACTCGGCAAATTTGTTGTTCCACAGCTTTTCCAGGCCTTCGCCTTTGGTGCGCGCATCCCATGCTTCATACACATGCTTTGGAATTTCAAATGGAGGGTAGTTCCAACCGATATGTGCGCGTGTTGCCGCGATTTCGGCATCGCCCAATGCTGCGCCATGCACATCGTGCGTACCTTCCTTGTTGGGAGAGCCTGCACCGATGACAGTCTTGCAGCAGATCAATGTAGGCTTGTCGGTGACAGCCTTGGCCGCCTCGATTGCCGCATTGATCGCTTTGGGATCATGCCCTTCAACGTCGGCAATAACGTGCCAGCCGTAGGCTTCGAAACGCTTAGGTGTATTGTCGGTAAACCATCCGCCCACGTGGCCGTCAATGGAGATGTCATTGTCATCCCAGAATGCAGTGAGCTTGCCCAGACCCCATGTACCGGCCAGTGCGCAAGCTTCATGCGAGATACCTTCCATCATGCAGCCGTCGCCCATGAACACGTAAGTGCGGTGATCGACGATTTCATGACCGGGTTTGTTGAATTCGTTGGCCAGCAGCTTTTCCGCCATCGCCATACCCACGGCGTTGGTGATACCTTGACCCAACGGGCCGGTAGTGGTTTCAACGCCCACTGTGTAACCGTACTCGGGGTGACCCGGAGTCTTGGAATGCATCTGGCGGAAGCGTTTCAACTCGTCCATCGGCAGGTCGTAGCCGGTCAGATGCAGCAGCGCGTAAATCAGCATCGAGCCATGGCCGTTGGACTGCACGAAGCGGTCGCGGTCTGCCCATTTCGGATTGGCGGGGTTGTGACGCAGGTGGTGGTTCCACAAGCCCTCGGCGATCTCCGCCATGCCCATCGGCGCGCCCGGATGACCGGAATTAGCCTTTTGCACTGCATCCATCGCAAGTGCGCGGATCGCACCGGTTACATCATTAAACTTGGGGGGTTTTACATTACGCGCCACAGCCATTTTACAGCCTCCTAAGAAACATCCTGAATTTCGAGTTAAATTGTTATTACGCCAAAAGAACGGTAATTATGCCGCAGCGACTTGTTTAGGGCAACAGCGCTATAAAAACACCATTGATTCTATTGTTCCGCGTTTTCTGCGTGTTTTTTTAGGGTCTTGATTCCCAACTGTTTCAATTTACGATACAAATGTGTGCGCTCGATGCCGACATTTTCGGCCACCCGAGTAAGATTGCCGTTTTCCTTCTGCATTTGGTATTTAAAGTACGCGCTATCGAAATACTCCCTTACATCGCGCAACGGCAGATCCAGCGGCAACGCGACCATCATCATTCCCTCCGTTTCCGCCTGCTCGGATTTATCTTCTTGCGGCAACAGCGGCACCATCCCCTGTTGCAAGGCCTTTGCCACGGTTTTCAGCAGTTTTTGCAGGGCTATGGGTTTTTCCAGAAAATCAATCGCCCCGATCCGGGTTGCCTCCAATGCCGTCTCTATCGTACCGTGACCCGACATCATCACCACGGGTATGGTGAGCAATTTTTGCGCTGACCATTCTTTGAGCAAAGCCAATCCGTCTGTTTCCGGCATCCAAATATCCAATAGCACCAGATCCGGCGTGTGATTCAAACGGAACGCCCTTGCCTGCGCGGCATTTTCCGCCAAGTGCACACGATAGCCCTCATCAAACAAAATCTCCGAAAGCAATTCGCGGATCCCGATCTCATCATCCACCACGAGAATTTCTTTTATTGACACTATGCCACCTCCGTTTCTAACGCCAGCGGCAAACTGACTATCACTTGCGTGCCGCCCGACGCTTTGTTTTCTATGGCTATCCTGCCGCCGTGTTCCTCAACGATCTTTTTTACAATCGGCAAACCCAGTCCCGTCCCTCTGGCTTTCGTCGTCATATACGGCTCGAATATGCGCGCCAGTACCTGTTCTTGGATACCGCTACCGTTGTCGCTCACCATCAAATGGAATTCGCTGTGCGTGCTCGCCGTGGACAGGACGATGCGCGGGTGCTCGACCTGTTGCAATGCGTCATGGGCGTTATGCAGCAGGTTATGCACGACTTGGCGCAGCCGCGTCGCATCGCCATTAAGCCAGGTATGGTCGGCGCCCAATTGCAATGTGATGGGACTGCTGTTGGCTTCATACAGCCCCATTACTTCATTCAAGAGCTGATGCATATCCAACAGCGCCAATTTGGGCGCGGGCGCACGCGCATAGTCTGCAAAATCGGATACCATATTTTTCATGGCCGCGACCTGGCTGACGATGGTTTGAGTTGCCCGTTGCAGCAACTTGGCGTCGTGCTCGTCCAGTTTTTCGCTTAACTTGTGCTGCATCCGCTCTGCGGACAGCTGGATGGGCGTGAGCGGATTTTTGATTTCATGCGCCAGCCTGCGCGCCACCTCACCCCATGCCGCCTGCCGTTCCGCTTGCAGCAGGTGCGTGATGTCGTCAAACACGATCACGTAACTGCTATCTATTGCCGTTGTTAAACGCGTTCCGCGCAACAGCAACATCTGCTCGCCGTTTTTGCTTAGCCGCTCGATCTGTTTTTGCCACTCGCTTCCCGCAGATTCGCTCGCGGTTGTCTCCACCGCCTCCACAAAAGAACGCAGCAATACATGCTCGGACACTATTTCGGATAATGATTTGCCACTCATATTGCGCAAGGGCGTGCCCAATATTTGCTCGGCGCTGGCATTAACCAAACGCAATCTGAACTGATCATCGACCACGATGACCCCGGAAGACAAGTGCGTCAAAATACTTTCCAGGTAACCTTTTGCATTTTCTACCTGGCTTTGTTGCTTTTCGCTTAATTTCTTCGCGTCCGCCAACTGTGCCGTCATCTGGTTGAACATCCCCGTCAATGCACCCAATTCATCGCGGCTTTGCACAGGATAATTTCCGGAAAAATTGCCCTGCGCTACCGCGCGCGTTCCTTCCGCCAGAGCGGCCAAAGGCGAACTTAAACGCCCGCTCAGGAAGAATGCGGCCGACACTGCGCTTAACAGCACGATCAACAGCGACAGCGTGAGCGTGATTCCATATAGGCGCTTGAGCCCCAAGCGCGACAAAGTCAATTCCTGATAATCGCGGTATACCGCCTGCACGGTTTCGGCATCGGTTGAAAATTGTTGCGGAACCGGTTGCAAAATCTGCAATATCCGTCGCTCATCCGGAGAATGCCCCCTGCTTATCGGCACCAGTATGCGCAACACCAAATGATTGTCCGGAAGAGCGTCTACCGAACTGAATATCCCCTGCTGAATTGCTTCACGCAGCATCTGTTGATCGGGAATGCTTTGTAACGACTTTTTGCCCGGCATGGAAGATGCCAGCGACCTTCCCTCCAAATTAAAGATCGTCGCTTCCTGAGCTTCGGCTTTGTCGACCAGGCGCACCAGCGACGCACCATAGCGATCCGGGGTTTGTTCCGCCAGAATCATGGAAAGCAACTTGCCTTTTTTCCCCAGTTCTTTCAGCCCCGTTTCCAGCGAATTGCGCCCCAGATTAAGTCCGCCCTCCAGCGCTTTTTCCACGCGAATATCGAACCAGGACTCGATGCTTTTCCCCAGAAATTGCACCGATACGGCATACATCAGCAAACCCGGCAGAATGGCGATCAGACAAAAGAATATGGTGAGGCGCAACATCAGTTTTGCGCCAAAAACCTGCTCTTTCAATTTGATGCGCAATTGCCATAACTGGTATCCCACCAATGCGCACAGACCCAGCGCCAGCACGCCCGTCAATATCAACAAGCTGGAATAATGGTGCGAAAAAAGAGCGGTATTGGCGCTGGCGCTCGACAACAGATAGAGCAGCGCGACGCCGATTAAACCGCAGATGATGATCAGATATTTCACGGCTTGGATGCCTCTGCTTTTTCTGATAAATCGGTTTCCGATAAATCGGATTGCACCGGCCAACTGTATCTTTCGGATTCAAGATTCCAGTCGCCATTGGTTAACGCACTTACTTGCAGCGGCTTCGGCAGCTGCGATGTATCCAGGCGCATTTGCGCAAAAGCGGTATATCTGGTCTCGCTTTTAAGCAACTTGGCCACATATCCGCCGCCGCTGGTAAATGCCGATGCGGGTACCGCAGGCGCGGACTGATGCCCCAGTACGCGTAAAGCGCTTTCCAGATTAGAGAAGCCCTGAAAAAGCGTACCCCGCGATATTCGATATTGCCGCGTCAAGGCGTTGTAGGACAGCTTGGTGGTCTGCTCGTTTTGGGTAACGGCGCTATCCAGCCAGTACCAGCGTGAACGCGTGATCGTCAGCTCGCTGACAAAATTGAGGGTAACGCCATGTTTAAGTGCTGCGGCAACGGCGGGCGGCAGCGTGATCTTGAAATCCGCCAATATTTCATAGCCTTCGTCGACGGCGTGCAACTCGGCTTTTGCGACAACAATACCTTCCGCGTTTGCAACGGATGTGCAGACGCAGAGCAGCAACAATAGCCTGCCAAGTGAGTTAAGAATTTTTTTGCAACAATGCATAAAAAAATCCATCGTGCTCGTCATTGGGCAACAGTTGCCCGTTATTCAGGTTGTGCGCAGAGATCGTGATCTGGTATGCATCTTTATGCCGGGACAAGAAAGTCCCGATGACTTGTTGATTTTCACGTGCAAAAATCGAACATGTCGCGTAGAGCAATTTACCATCTCTGGCCAATAGCGGCCATAAAGCTTCCAGAATTTGCTCTTGTTGCTGGGCAAACCCCTCGATATCCGAAGGTCTGCGCAACCATTTTATGTCCGGATGGCGACGCACAACCCCCGATGCGGAACAGGGAACATCGGCCAAAATGCGCTCAAATGCCTTTCCGTCCCACCAGCTTGCCGGCTCGGCGGCATCGCCGCAAAGCAGCGTTGCCTCCAGTTTCAAGCGTTGCAGATTTTCTTGTACTCGCTCCAAACGCAGCTCGTCTTTATCCACCGCGACCAGATCGATGTCGCAGGACTCAAGCAAATGCGCAGTTTTACCACCGGGGGCCGCGCATGCATCCAGCACCCGCATTCCCTTATGCACGTCCAGCAGGCTCGCCGCATGTTGCGCCCCGGCATCTTGTACCGAAACCACGCCCTCAAAAAACCCGGGCAGCTTGTCTACCGCCAGCGGGCTGGTTAACTGCAAGGCATCGGGAGATATAAGCCTCGCGTCAATGTTTAGCGCTGTTAATTGCGTCAAATATTGTTGCGGGCTTGTGCAGCGCGCATTCACGCGCAAAGTCATGGGCGGATGCCGATTTCCGGCTTCCAGAATAGCTCCCGTCTTTTCCGCGTATTGCTTTTTGACTGCATCTATCCACCATTGCGGATAGGAATAGCGCCCCTCTTCCGTTTTGCCTGCATGCTGTACAAGGGAAACATCTTTGCGCAAATAATTGCGCAACACGGCATTCACCAGACCACCCGTCGCGATATTGATATTTTTTGCCGCGCTGACCGCATGATCGACAACGGCGTATTTTGCCGCTTTGGTGTACTGCAACTGATATAGCGCCACCAGCAGCAAATCATGCAGCCGTGAGTCTTGTAACGGTTTATTCAACAACGCATCCAATATCCTGGCGAGCTGTCCGTAGAAGCGCAGCGTGCCGTAGCACAAATCCTGCAGCGCTCCGCGTTCTTGCGGCGAGAACTCGGCATGCTGGCGCAGCGCTTCGTTCAATACCTGATTTAAATTGCGCCCCTCCAATACTTGGCCGACGCTGGTTGCTGCGACTTGTTGGACGATATGCATTAACGCGATGTAAAGCGGTCGCCCGCTTTGATGTGAAAACCCTGCAAGAATTGTGCTGCCGGCAATGCTTTTGCGTTCGGCCTCTGCATGACTTCCAGACTGAGCGCACCGCTGCCGCAAGCTACCACTATTGTATTTTTATCCACCTCTAAAATCTCCCCCGGATCGCCTGACCTGCCCGCACGCAGGCTGGCCTGCCATATTCTAATTTGCGTGTCGTTTATCCATGAGCTGGCACCCGGAAAAGGATTGTAACCGCGCACCATGCGTTCAAGCTCCGCTGCTTCGCGCGTCCAGTCCAGTTGCGCTTCGTCTTTTGTCAGCTTGGCGGCATAAGTTGCCAGCTGGTTGTCCTGCGGAACGGCATTCAATTTACCCTGTTCCAGCAGATCCAATGCTGCGGAAATGGCGTCCGCTCCCAGCCCGGCCAATTTGTCGTGCAGCGTGTCGGCGGTGTCTTTCTCTTCTATCGGACAGGATTTCTTTAACAGCATATCCCCGGTATCCAGACCGACATCCATCTGCATGATAGTGATGCCGGTTTCTGCATCGCCCGCCAGAATCGCGCGCTGAATCGGCGCCGCTCCGCGCCAGCGCGGCAGCAGCGAGGCATGGATATTCAAACAGCCCAGACGGGGTATTTGCAGCACGGCTTGGGGCAGGATCAACCCGTACGCGGCGACAATCATCAGATCTGCCCCATAGGCGGACAATTGTTGTTGAATCTCGGCGTTCTTTAGCGATAGCGGTTGCAAAACCGGCAATCCGTTTTGCTCGGCCAGTTGTTTTACCGGACTCGGCTTAAGCTGCATACCGCGCCCCGACGGCCGATCCGGCTGCGTCAATACGGCAACGACCTCGACCTGCTTTTGCAGCAAGGCCTTTAATGCTTTTTCTGCAAAGTGCGGTGTTCCCGCAAAAATTATCTTCAAAATATTCCCATCAGAAAGTCTCGCGCAGACGCTTCTTCAATTTGTTGCGGATACGCACCTGCTTCAAATGCGAGAGGCGCTCGACAAAGACCTTGCCCTGCAGGTGATCCATTTCATGCTGGATACACACCGACAGCAGACCCTCCGCATCCAAAACGAACTCTTCACCTTTGGCATTCAAAGCCCGTACAGTGATTTTCTCGGCGCGCTCAACCTTGTCGTAAATTCCCGGAACGGACAGACATCCCTCTTCGCATTTACTCTCGCCGCTGCTGGCGAGCAATTCCGGATTGATGAGCACCAGCAGCTCGTCATGCGTCTCCGACACATCGATAACAATAAGCTGCTGATGAACGTCCACCTGTGTCGCAGCCAATCCGACCCCCGGTGCGGCATACATGGTTTCAGCCATATCCGCGATCAGTTTGCGAGTCGTACCCGTAATGGACTCTATTTTTTTTGCGACCTTGTGCAAACGTTCGTCGGGATACTGAAGTATATGAAGGATTGCCATAAAAGCTTGCTAATTTAAGTGACTAGATGCAGAATTTAAACGCGTGTGCAAACGTCGCACCGCATTCCATTTACTTTGTTGGGGTTTTCATGCGCAAGATTATATCGCTGATTTGTCTTCTGTTGCCCATTCTCACTTATGCCGACACGCTGGAAATACGCGAAAATGCCCCCGACCGCCATGTTGTGGTCAAAGGCGACACCTTGTGGGATATTTCAGCCAAATTTTTCAAAGACCCGTGGAAATGGCAACAAATCTGGGGACTGAACAAAGACACCATCAAAGACCCCCATTGGATTTATCCCGGCGACGTCGTAATGCTTGATCGCGCGACGGGAACCCTGCGCATCGGTGACGCGCCGCAACAAGCTCCCGCTGCAGAGTCCACCGCCACCGTTCCGGTCGAAGAAATCGTAAAACTTTCTCCGCGTGCGCGGGAAGTGCCCAGCGAGCGCAATTCGATACCCGTTATTCCCTTGAGCGCAATCGGCCCTTTTCTCACCAAGCCGCTGGTCGTCGAGGATATCGACCTGTCCTCCGCGCCGACAATCGTGGGAACCTATGAGCACCGCGAGTTATTGAGCACCAATGATGTCGCTTATGTAAAAAACCTGCCCTCCACTAAAGGCACGCAGTGGCAAATTTACCGGCCCGGCAAAAAATTCATCGATCCGGATACGGAAGAAGTGCTCGGGTACGAAGTTAACTATCTGGGAGATGCGGTTGTAGAAAAATTCGCCCCCGTCAGCGAACTTAGAATTACAAAAGCCACGTTCGAGATAGGCAAAGGCGACCATTTTGCGCTGCCCTCGGAAGTATTCCCCAACAACTTTGAACCGCATGCGCCCAACACCAATATCGCGGCAACGGTCATCTCCATATACGGCGGCATGGATCAAGCCAGTCAAAATACCGTCGTAACCCTGAACAAGGGAAAACGCGACGGCCTTGAAAACGGGCACGTATTAGCCTTGTATCAAAAGGGCGAGGTATTAAAAGGCGGGCATGTTTTCAAACGTAACAACGTCGCTCTTCCCGATGTGCGCTACGGCTTGGTGTTCGTGTTTCGCACCTTCCACAAAGTTTCCTACGCGCTGGTGTTGCAAACGCGTTTACCTGTACAACTGCTAGATACCGCTCTAACGCCTTAACCCGATGGCTCTCGACGCAACGCTGGCGTCATGGCTCACCCTGGGCCAGATTCCGGGCTTGGGCAACGAAGGTTTGCGGCGACTGCTGCAAACCTTCGGCTCACCGGAAGCGGTACTTCTCGCATCCTCTTCCCAACTTGCTCGCATCGTTAAACCAGCAGTCGCTCAGGCCATCGCGCAGGGCATTGACGATGTAACTCACTTAATCACCGAAACTTGGCTGAGCGACCCGCTCAACCATATCTTGAGCATCGCCGACGCCGCTTACCCGCAGGCCTTGTTGAATATTTCCGACCCGCCATTTTTGCTGTTTGTAAAAGGGCGCACCGACCTGCTCAACCTTCCCGCGCTCGCTATCGTCGGCAGCCGCAACGCCACCCCGCAGGGATTGCGCAATGCCGAAGCCTTCGCCCAGACAGCCAGTGAATCCGGTTTGTGCATCGTCAGCGGCATGGCGCAGGGCATCGATGCGGCAGCGCATCTCGGCGGTTTGCGCGGCAGAGGCTCCAGCGTCGCCATCGTGGGCACCGGCTTGGATAAAGTCTATCCCTCCGCCAATCGGGAATTGGCACATCAATTGGCATTGAACGGAGCCATCGTCTCCGAATTCCCGCTCGGCACGCCGCCGCTGCCCGCCAATTTTCCCCGACGCAATCGCATCATCAGCGGCCTGAGTCTGGGCTGTCTTGTGGTCGAAGCCTCCCTGCAAAGCGGCTCGCTGATCACCGCGCGCATGGCCCTCGAACAGGGACGCGATGTGTTTGCCATTCCCGGCTCTATCCATTCGCCCCAGTCCAAAGGCTGCCACGCCTTGATAAAGCAGGGGGCCAAATTAGTGGAGTGCGCGCAGGATATTCTTGAGGAATTGCATTACGCATCCATAGCTGAAACGACCTCTCTGCCAGCCCCGGCGCAGCACGACTTATTTGCGCATTTAAGTTTTGATCCGACCGATTTGGACACCTTATCGCAACGCAGCGGCTTGACGATAGCCTCACTATCCGCCATTCTGTTACAACTTGAATTAGATGGGTGCATTGCGACCCTACCCGGCGGCCTTTATCAACGTATTGTTTAAATTAGATAATTGAGGCCACATGTTCGATATTCTTATCTTTTTGTTTGAAAGCTATTTTGACGCGGGCAGTTATCCCGACGCGGATAAGCTCACCGTCAAATTAAATGCGGCAGGTTTTGAAGAAGAAGACATCACGCAGGCTGTTGCCTGGCTCTCCGGTCTGCGCCAGCTGTCTTTAAGCGACTATCCTGCCAGCATCAATCAAAGCGGCTCGCGCTGTTTTGCCGATCTGGAACGGCAGCGCATTAGCATCGAATCTCTGCGCTTCATCTCCTTTTGGGAACAAAGCAAGATGATCTCGCCCATAGAACGCGAAATGATCATCGATCGCGCTGTCGCATTGGGGCGCGAAAATCTGTCATTGGAAAAAGTTAAACTGATCGCTTTGATGGTGCTTTGGAATCAGCATGAAGATCTGGATCCCATGATTATCGAGGATCTGCTTACTCCGGCCGATTCGGCCCAACTCCACTAAATAACTCCGGGGCATTCAGTCCAGCATGGCAAAAAATCTACTCATCGTCGAGTCTCCCGCAAAAGCCAAGACGCTCATGAAATATCTCGGCAAGGATTTTGAGGTGCTGGCTTCCTACGGCCACGTGCGCGATCTCATCCCGAAAAACGGCGCGGTCGATACCGAAAACGGTTACGCGATGAATTACGAGACCATCGCGCGCAACAGCAAACATGTTGACGCCATCGCCAAAGCCGCCGCCGAAGCCGACAACATCCTGCTCGCACCCGACCCGGACAGGGAAGGGGAGGCCATCGCCTGGCATATTTCCGAACTGCTGAAAGGTAAGCGCGCACTCAAGGGCAAGAAAATGCAGCGCGTGGTGTTCTACGAGATCACCGAGTCGGCCGTGAAAGAAGCGGTCGCTCACCCGCGCGAAATTGCCATGCCGCTGGTGAACGCCCAACAGGCGCGCCGCGCTTTGGATTATCTGGTCGGCTTCAATCTGTCGCCGCTGCTGTGGCGCAAGATTCGCCCCGGCCTGTCGGCGGGTCGCGTGCAAAGCCCCGCGCTGCGCCTGATCGTCGAGCGCGAACTGGAGATCGAAAAGTTTAAGAGCCAGGAATACTGGTCGGTGCATCTGGACACCCAGAAGAACACCATTCCGTTTACCGCCAAGCTGTTCCAATACCAGGGCAACAAGCTGGAACAACTCAGCATCGGTAGCCAAGCCGAATACGACGCGATTCACGCCAAACTTAACGATGCCAAACTACCGCCCAAAGTGGTGCGCGTCGAAAAGAGAGGCAAACAGCGCAGCCCCGCCGCGCCGTTCACCACCTCCACACTGCAACAGGAGGCCGTGCGCAAGCTGGGCATGACCTCGGACCGCACCATGCGCACCGCGCAGTCGCTGTATGAAGGCGTGGACATCGGCGGCCAGACCGTCG
>OBEQ011046937.1_pt1 | contig 12217 bp, 10 predicted proteins | sample 1670901 | NCBI WGS metagenome assembly OBEQ01 (sample SAMEA104232315, study PRJEB22302) | groundwater metagenome | biome: forest; feature: aquifer; material: groundwater | place: USA | collected 2011-08-07 | depth 5.4 m | reverse complement strand
CGCCGCAGCAGGGCAGGCTGTACCGCGCGGCGTATCTGCTCTTGCTGGGCCTGGGGATCGCCGGCGGGGCGCGCTGGTGGCCGAGAGCCTCGTCGGCGCAACGGTATCTGGCGCTGCTGTGGCTCGGATCGGTCGCCGGGCTGGCGGCCGCCCATGCGCTGACGGCCATCAATCTCAAGCATCGGGTGCCCTTCGAGCTGCTGCTGGCGGTGTTTGCCGCGGAAGCCCTTTCGGCCGGCTGGACCAGACTGCGCAGCTCTGTTATCATATGAGGTTAATAAGGGTTATGACGCGATGACCGTGGTACGGATCATGACCCGGTTGAACATCGGCGGGCCGGCGATTCATGCAGCACTGCTCTCCACCCGGTTGGATCCGGCGCGGTTTTCCGCGTGTCTGGTGGTGGGCCGGCCGGATGCGACCGAAGGGGATCTGAGTCAGGCGGTCGAATCGGCCGGAGCGCGGATCATCCGCGTGCCGCAGTTGCAGCGCGCGCTGCATCCATGGCGCGACCTGGTCGCGCTGATCCGGATTACGCGGATTTTGTGGCAGCAGCGGCCGGATGTGGTGCATACGCACATGGCCAAGGCCGGCACGCTGGGCCGCCTCGCCGGCCTGCTCTATAACGCCGCCGGGCCGGGCCGACGGCGCCGTGCGGTTATCATTCACACATTTCACAGCCACGTGCTCGAAGGCTATTTTTCCGGCTGGCTCTCGAGGCGGTTTCTGTCGGTGGACCGGTGGCTGGCGCGCCGCACCGACTGTTTGATCGCCGTCAGCCGCACGATTCAGCAGCAGCTGCTGGAGAGCGGCATCGGGTCGGCGCGGCAATGGCGGGTGATTCCGGTCGGATTGAATTTGGCCCCGCTGGCCCAACTGCCGATGCCCAACGGCCCGCCCGGAATCCGGTTTGGCCTGGTGGGCCGGCTGGTGCCGATCAAAAATCCTGCGCTCTTTTTGGAAGGGCTGCACCGGGCGTCCCGGCATACTGCGCGTCCGGTCGAAGGCGTCGTGGTGGGCGACGGCCCGCTGCGTTCGGAGCTTGAAGCCACATCGAAGACGCTCGGCCTCGACGGCCGGGTGCGGTTTACCGGCTGGCAGCAGGATTTGGCGGCGGTGTACGGAGGCATCGAAGTCGCCTGCCTGACGTCGTGGAACGAGGGCACGCCGGTGGCGCTGATTGAAGCGATGGCGGCCGGCCGCGTGGTGGTTGCCACCCGGGTCGGCGGGGTCGGCGATCTGCTGGAGTCGGACGCGCAAGCCGGCGTGCCGATTGCGCGCGGCGCCTTTCAGTTGACCGACCGCGGCGTGCTGGTGCAGCCGGGCGATCCGGAGGGCTTGGCCAGCGCGATGGCGGCGATGGCGGAGAATGCGCCGCTGCGGCGGCGGCTCGGGGAAGCGGCCCGGGCGTACGTGGCGGAGCGGTTTACTCCGGAGCGGCTGCTCCGGGACATCACGGCCTTATACGAAGAACTGCAACCAGGAGCATGACGGCATGAAGGTACTCGTCACCGGCGGGGCGGGGTTCATCGGATCGCATCTGGCCGAAGCGCTGCTGCAGCGCGGCGATGAAGTGACCATCCTGGACAATTTGTCGACGGGCCGGTATGAAAACGTGGCCCATCTCGACGGCCATGCGGGGTTTCACGTGGTCATCGGCACGATTCTCAACGAAGCGCTGGTCGACAAGCTGGTCGAGCGCTGCGACGTCGTCTTCCACCTGGCGGCCGCGGTCGGCGTTGAGCTGATCATTAAAAAGCCGCTCGAATCGCTCATGACCAATATCCGGGGCAGCGAGATCATCTTTGAGATGGCGCACCGCTACCGCAAAAAAGTCCTCATCGCCTCCACGTCGGAAATTTACGGCAAAAACACCAACGGCCCGCTGCGCGAAGACACCGACCGGGTGCTCGGCTCGCCCCTGAAGAGCCGCTGGAGCTACTCGACCTCCAAGGCGGTGGATGAGATCTTCGCCCACGTCTACTGGAAGGAGAAGGGCGTGCCGACGGTGATCGTGCGGCTGTTCAACACGGTCGGCCCGCGGCAGTCCGGCGCCTACGGCATGGTAATTCCGCGGTTCATCGGCCAAGCGCTCGCCGGCAAGCCGCTGCTGGTGCACGGCACCGGCCGGCAGTCGCGCTGTTTTTTGCACGTCCGCGACGTGGTGGGCGCGATGCAGAAATTGATGGACCATTCCGCCGCCGTCGGCGAGGGGTTCAACCTCGGGAGCCAGGAGGAAGTCACCATCGAGGAGCTGGCCCGGCGCGTCATCAGGCTGACCAAGAGCTCCTCGCGCATCGAGTTTTTGCCGTATGAGCAGGCCTATGAGGAAGGGTTCGAGGACATGATGCGCCGCGTGCCGGACATCTCCAAGGTGCAGCAGCTGATCCGCTTCCGTCCCACGATGAGCCTGGATGAAATCATCACCAGCGTTGTCGACACCACGCGCCACGGCAGCAGCGCCACCCCGCCTCCCAGGCGCCGCGGCGCCAAGCCGCGGGCGCTTTCCGCGCAGAAGGCAGGTTAAGCCGGTTTCATGTGGTCCGGGGCTTCTGAGCACGTTCAGCACGTCATCGTCGCCGGCCTGACGGCGCTCGCCTCGACGCTCGTCCTGACGCCGATCGTCCGCTCCACCGCCGTGCGGTTCGGCTGGATCACCCGGCCGGCGGAAGACCGGTGGGGACGGCGCGTCGTCGCCCGGCTGGGTGGTGTCGCCATGTTCGCCGGCGCAGCGGTCGCACTGCTGCCCCTGCTGCACGGGCCTGAAACGCGCAGCCTCCTCCTGGGTCTTACCCTCGTCTTCGGTCTCGGGCTGGCGGATGACATCCGCCGCATGCCGCCCTACACCAAGCTCATCGGCCAGCTGATCATCAGCTGCATCGTCGTCTTCACCGGCGTCCGGCTCACCTCGCTGCCGTGGCTCTGGCTCTCGGTGCCGCTGTCGGTCATGTGGATCGTGTTCGTCATGAACGCCTTCAACCTGCTCGACAACATGGACGGGTTGGCGGCCGGGGTGGGCACCATCGCGGCCTTGTACGGCGCAGCGCATGCCGCCCTGGCGGGGCAGTGGACCATCGCCGCGATCGCCGCCATCCTGGCCGGCTCCTGCTTCGGATTTTTGTACTACAATTTTCCGCCGGCCAAGATCTTCATGGGCGATTCCGGCAGCCATCTGATCGGCATGGGCCTGGCGATGCTGCCGCTGATGATGGGCGGCACCCATTCCGCGCATCTGGTCAGCGTGCTGGCGGTGCCCACGCTGCTGCTGGCGGTGCCGATCTTCGACACCTGTTTCGTCACCACCCAGCGGCTGCTGAACCGGCTGCATCCGTTCGTGGGCGGCACCGACCATGTGTCGCACCGGCTGGCGATTCTCGGCCTCAGCACGCGGCAAACCGTGGTGGCGCTTTACGGTGTCAGCGTCTGCCTGGGCCTCTTAAGCCTGGCGTCGATGCGGATGACCCCGCTGCCGACGCTGGCGCTGTGGGCCTCGGTGGTGACGGCGCTGATCGTCTGCGGCCTGTATCTGGGGCAGGTCAAGGTCTACCGGATGCCGGCCTCCTGTCCGCTGCCGCCTTCGGGCAGCCGCTCCACGCCGATCGGGACGATGCTGCTGCACAAGCGGCGGCTGCTCGAGATCCTCGTCGACTTCTGCATCCTGAGCAGCGCCTGCGTCTTCGCCTACCTGCTGCGCTTCGAAGGCATCCTGACCAGCGAGCATCAGCTGCGCCTGATCCAGTCGCTGCCCATCATCCTGGTCGTCAACCTGGCCACGTTCGCCGGCTGCCGCCTCTATCAGGGGGTATGGCGGTACATGGGCCTGCTGGATCTGGTGACGGTCTTCAAGGCCGTGACCCTGGGATCGGTGCTCTCGGCCATCTCGCTGCTGTACCTGTGGCGCTTCGAAGGGTTTTCCCGCGCGGTCCTCATTATCACCTGGATGCTGACGTTTCTCGGCGTGGGCGGCTCCCGCGTGGTGGAGCGGCTGCTGGATGAATGGATCCGCGGGGCGATCGCGCCCGGCGCGCCGGCGGTGATCATGGGCGCCGGCGACACCGGGGCCCAGGTGCTGCGCTCGCTGCAGTACGGCACCAAGGGCGCCTACCAGATCATCGGGTTCCTCGACGATGATCTGCGGAAACTGGGCAGCCGCATCTGCGGCGCTCCGGTCGTGGGCACCCGCGCCGATTTGCCGAAGCTGATCGAGGACGCTCATCTGAAGGAAGTGCTCGTGGCGATCACGGATCCGCCGGGCGACCTGCTGCAGTTCATCCGGTCCTGCTGCGAGCCCTGCGGCGTGACCTGGAAGGTGGTGACGGCCGGCGTGACCGACGCCGCATGAAATCATTCCGCCGTCTGGTGTCCAACGTGCAGGAAGGCAGCCTCTATGTGCTGCTTTTTTTGTTGCCCTTTTCCAAAGCCGCCGTGGAGAGCTTCTTCGGCGTGCTGCTGGCGACCTGGCTCATCGCCCGGCTCGATCCGGCCACGCGGCGGGAGTCCGTCTGGTTCACGCCGCAGTTTGCCGGCCTGCGCCGCGCCCTGCTGGCGTTTCTGCTGGTCTGCGCGCTTTCCATTGCCGTCAGCCAGAACCCAATGCTCAGCCTCAACGGGGTCGTGAACAAGTGGGCGGAATACCTGATGCTCTTCGTCATCGCCACCGATATCGCCGCGCGCCGGCCGGTGGCCGAACGGCTCCCCAGGGTCCTGGCCGCCGCCGCCATCTTCGTGCTGTTCGAGGCGGTAACACAGGAGCGCTACGGGTGGGGCTTTTTCCGGAATTACCGGCTCGACTTTTTCCGGCGGACCACCGGCCCGTACGAAAACCCCATCGATCTGGCCACCTTCCTGATCGTCATCCTGCCGCCGCTGATCACCGCCACGGTCCTGAACCGGGCCCATCGGAGCAGGGCGTTGGGCTGGGGCGTGCTGGTGGCCGCCTTGATGATCTGCCTGGTGCGCACCGAGGCGGTGGGAGCCTGGCTTGGATTGGGGCTGGGGCTGATCCTGATGGCGCTGCGCCATGCGCCGCTGCGCCGTTATCTGGCGGCCGCGCTGGCGGTCGCCGTGCTGGCCGGCGGCTTTTTTATCATGAAGGGGAAGACCTCCACGCAATATTCCTTCTCGGAGATCGGCACGTGGGACCGGTGGATGATGTGGCAGGCGGCCTTCGGCATGATCAAAGACCGGCCGATCCTCGGCCACGGCGTCAATACCTTCATGTCCAAATATCTTGAGTATTGGGTCGGCGGAGAACGGCAGCCGCGCTATGCCCACAACTGCTATCTCCAGGTGACGGCGGAAACCGGGATCCTGGGGCTGGTCACCTTTGTCTGGCTGCTGGCGCTGCTGCTGCGCCATGTCGCCGCCGGCATCGCGGACCTGCCGCCTCCAGACCGGCTGCGGCTGATCGGATTAGCCGGAGGGTTGGTGGGATTTCTCGCGCAGGCCGGGCTGGACACTAATTTTTACGCGCTGCGGCAGGCCGCCCTGTTTTGGACGATGGCCGGTCTGGCCGTCGGCATGACGGCGCGCTTGCCCGCGCCCCGGCGCGGATGACCCTGGCGCTGAGGGCGGAACGGGCCGCGTTCGGCCTGCTCGTGCTGGCGGCGTTTGGTTGGCCGCTGGCACACGGGCTGAAAGAAACGTGCGTCGTGCTCGCCTCCGTGGCCTGGCTGATCTCCAAGGCGGTGACTCGAACCGGCCCGCCCCGGCTGGGCGCGATGCTGCCGGTGGCGCTGTGGTTTGCCGTGGCGGCGCTCTCCATGATCAATTCCGTCAACGTGGAAGAGAGCCTGCACGGATTGCAGAAGATCATCAAGGTGGTCCTGCTCATGTGCGTGGCGGCGGATGTGATGACGACCAGGCGCCGGATGGAGCAGCTCATCGCCGCGCTGATGGGCGGGGCGGTAATCGCCTCGATTGACGGGCTGGCCCAGTTCATCGTGGGGAAGGATCTTATTTACGGCCACCCGATCGGCATTGCGGTCGGCGAAATCCGCCGGCTTTCCGGCCCCTTCACCCACGGCAATGATTTCGCCGTCTATGCCGTCACGATTTTGCCGCTGTGCCTGGTCATGGCGCTCGATGCCGCCACGCCGCGGGACCGGTGGCTGGGATGGACGGTGACCGGCCTGCTGGGCACGGCCCTGCTGCTGGCATTTTCGCGCTCCGGGATGGCGGGTCTGTGCATCAGCCTGTCGGTGCTGTTTCTGCTCCGCGGCGCCTGGCAGATGGTGGCGGCAGGGAGTCTGGCCGCCGCCCTGGCGCTCTTGTGCCTGCCCCCCGAAATGAAAGCCTGGGCCGCCGCGCAGGGATCGCTGTTTAACATCATGGTCATGCCGCAGCGGCCGGATATGTGGCGGACCGCCCTCCACATGATTCAGGCGCATCCCTGGATCGGCGTCGGGGTCAATACCTTCGTGTTGAACTATGCGCACTTCAAGCCGGCCGGCGACGAGGTGATCGCGGCCTATGCGCATAACCAGTACCTGCACCGGGCCGCGGAAACCGGATTGATCGGGCTGGCCGCGCTGCTGTGGCTGCTGGCCTCCACCGGGCTGGCCTGGCGCCGCATCATGCGTGAGGCCGATGCCTGGACCGTGCGAATCGCCTCGGGCCTTGGCTGCGGCCTGATCAGCTTCCTCGTGATGGGCTTGTTCGAATCCGCGCTGCAGTCCTCCCGCGCCAACTTCGGGTTTTGGGTTGGCTTGGGGATTTTACAAGGGTGGGCGCTCCGGCCCCCGGCACGTTCCGTTTGATTCTCCGCCGCTAATGGCCGCTCCGCGCCGCATCCTCTTTGTCCGCACCGACCGGCTCGGCGAAGTGCTCCTGAATCTTCCCGCGCTGATGGCGCTCCGCGCCGCCTACCCGGCCGCCCGCATGACCTTCATGGCGGCTCCGGATCTCTGCCAGCTGCTCTCCGGACTTTCCGGGGTGGATGAGTGGCTCGAGTACCAGGATCGCGCCGGCCGGCCGTGGTGGAGCAGTGCTGCGCGGCTGGCCGGGCAGTGGCGGGTGCGGCGGTTCGATCTTGCGGTGATCTCCAATCCCAAAAAAGAGTTTCATGCCGCCTCCTGGCTGGCCGGCATCAAGATCCGCGCCGGCTATGACCGCAAATGGGGCTGCCTGCTCACCCACCGCCTGCCGGACCGCAAGTCACTTGGGCAGCGGCATGAAGTGGAGTATAATCTGGAGTTAATTCGCGCCGCCGGCGCCGACGGGCCGGTGCCGGTCTGGCGCATGCCCGCCTATGAGGTCGAGCAGGCGCAGGTGGCCCAACTCCTCCAGGGGCAGGGCATTCAGCCTTCCGACCCGCTGGTCGCCGTCCATCCATGGAGCTCGAACCCGCGCAAAGAGTGGCCGATGGACCGGTTTCACGCGCTGATGGCGCGCCTGGGAAGCTCGGCGCGGGTGGTGGTGCTCGGAGGGCCGCAGGAGCGGCAGCGGATCAGCGCGGCATGGCCGCAGCCGGCGGCGGATCTCGTGGGGCGGCTGTCCTTGCGCCAACTGGCCGCTGTATTGAAGCGGGTGCGGCTGCTGATTTCAAATGACAGCGGCCCGGTGCATCTGGCCGCGGCGATGCGAACGCCCACGGTGGCGCTGTTTGTGGCACCCGATGCCGCCACCGGTCCGGCGCGCTGGGGACCGTGGGGCCCGGGCCACCGCGTGATCTGGAAACCCGCGGCCGAAGAGATCACCGTCGAGGAGGTCCTCGCCGCAGCGACGGCGCCATTGGCATGACAGGCACCACGGCACCGTCCAGGATTCTCATCGTCAATCCGTTCGGCATCGGCGATGTGCTGTTCACGACCCCGCTGATCCGGGCGCTGCGCCATGCGTTTCCCGATGCCCGCATCGGCTACGTCTGCAACCGGCGCACCGAGCGGATTCTCCGGGAAAATCCGCACCTCGATGACCTGTTCATCTATGAAAAAGACGAACTGGTGCAGATGCTGCGGCAGTCGTGGTGGCGCTGCGCGCTGCATATCGTCAGCCTGCTCTGGCGCGTGCGGCAGGCGAAGTTCGACCTCGTGGTGGATCTTTCGCTCGGAGAGCGCTACGCCTTCATCTTGAAGCTGCTCGGCGTGCCGCGGCGCGTAGGATTCGATTATCACCGCCGCGGGCGGTTTCTGACCGAGCGGCTGCCGATCGACGGCTACCATGACGCCCACGTCGTCGAGTACTACCGGCGGCTGCTGGCCTTCATGGGGATTGCCCTCTGCGACCCGTCGCTGGAGCTGCACCCGTCATCGGAAGATGAGCGCTGGGCTGACGCCTGGCTGGCCGGCCACCAGGTGCCGCGCGGCCGGCTGCTCGTGGGCCTGGTGCCGGCGGGCGGTGTGAGCTGGGGCGTGGATGCGCCGTTTCGCCGCTGGAGCTTCGAGGGGTTTGCCGCGGTCGGGGATGCGCTGGCCGAGCGGCTTGGCGCGCAGCTGCTGCTCTTCGGCGAAGAGTCGGACCGCGGCGTGTGCGAAACGGTGGCGCGCCTGATGCGCCATCCGGTCATCGATGTCAGCGGTCAGACGACGCTGGGGCAGTTCATCAGCCTGCTGGGCCGGCTGGGGGTGGTGGTCTGCAACGACGGCGGGCCGCTGCATCTGGCCGTGGGGCGCGGGGTCAAGACGGTGTCGATTTTCGGGCCGGTGGACCCGCGGGTTTACGGGCCGTATCCGGTGGATGAGGCGCGCCATAAAGTGATCCGGCGCGACGAGCTGCCGTGCCGGCCGTGCTATCACCAGTTCCGGCTGCCGCCGTGCCCGTATGAGCGCGCCTGCCTGCGGACGATCGAGCCTGAGGCGGTCATCGAAGCGTGCATGGAGCTGCTGGGCCGCGCGGGCGGACGGCTGCAGCCGGCATGAGCCTGAAGATCGCCGCGGTCTACTGCGTCTATAACGAAGAAGAGTACATCAGCTATTCCATCCGGTCGATCGCCGGCTTCGTCGACCGGGTCTTCGTCCTGCTCGGCACCGCGCCGTATAATGCCTATAACACCGATGCGCGGCGCGACTATGCGACCCCGGACCGCACCGAGGCGATCGTGGCCGAGCTGGCCCGGCAGCAGCCCAAGATCACGCTGATCACAGGGGTGTGGGATTCCGAGATGGCGCACCGCAACGCCGGGGTGCGCCTGTGCCGGAAGGAAGGTTACCGGTACTATTTCCTCGTCGACGGCGACGAAGTCTACCGGCGGGACCATTTGGAGAATCTGCGGGATGACATGCTGCAGCACCCGCGCGTCGGGCAGTTTATCATCAAGTGCGATTTGTTCTGGCGCAGCTTCCGGTACCGCATCCCGGCCGACGATCTGGTCTGGATGCCGCGCCGGATGTTCAAGCTCGGCTGGTCCGAGCTCGGCAAAAGCCATATTCCGCTGCCCGTCCCAGCCCGCTTCATCGGCAACAACAAGACCAACAGCCTGGGCCCGGTCTGCCACCTGGATCCCCGGCGGGTGATCTTCTATCATTTTTCCTTCGCGCGCCGGCCGGATAAAATGCGGGAAAAGCTGCGCACCTACAGCCACGCGCACGAGGTCCTTGAGGGCTGGTATGAGCGCGTGTGGATGCGGTGGCCCTCGATGCGGGAGATGACCGATCTGAACCCGGTGGATCCCCCGAAACTGCCGCGCGCGATCTATCAGGAGCCCTCCGATTTGCCGGAGGTTATGAAGAGCCATCCGTATTATCACGAGGAGATCATTTCGTGATGAAGATCCTGGTGACCGGCGGGGCGGGATTCATCGGCTCGCATCTGGTCGACGCGCTGGTGCGCGAGAAGCACGCCGTCCGGGTTCTGGACGTGTTTGATCCGCAGGTCCACGGCGCGCAGCGTCCCGCGTATCTGAACACCTCGGCCGAATATCTGGAAGGCGACGTGCGCGACCGCGAGACGGTCCGCCGCGCGCTGAAAGGCATCGAGGTGGTGTTTCATGAGGCGGCGGCAGTGGGTGTCGGCCAGTCGATGTACCAGATCGAGCATTACGTCGGGGCCAACTGCGGCGGCACGGCCATGCTGCTTGATGTCATCGTCAACGACAAGCTGCCGCTGAAGAAGCTGATCGTGGCCAGCTCCATGAGCATCTATGGAGAAGGGCAGTATGCCTGCGGCGCCTGCGGCCCGGTGGCGCCGTCGCTGCGGCCGGATGAGCAGCTGCAGGAGCGCCGGTGGGAGATGCGTTGTCCGTCGTGCGGCAAGGAGGCAACACCGCGCCCCACGCCGGAATCCAAGCCGCTGATGCCCACGTCGGTCTATGCTGTTTCCAAGCGCGATCAGGAGGAGCTGTGCCTGTCGGTGGGGCGCAGCTACCGGCTGCCGATGGTGGCTCTGCGCTACTTCAACGTCTACGGCACCCGGCAGTCGCTCTCCAACCCGTATACCGGGGTCTGCGCGATCTTCTCCTCCCGGATCAAGAACCGGCACCGGCCGCTGATCTATGAGGACGGCGGGCAGACGCGCGACTTCATCCATGTGCAGGACATCGTGCAGGCCAACCTCCTGGTGATGCGCGAGCCGAGGGCGGATTACGAGGCCTTCAATGTCGGCACCGGCACCCCCACCTCCATCGGCCAGATGGCGACCCTGCTGGCCAAACTCTATCAGGTGCCGGTGGAACCGGAGATCACCGCCAAATTCCGCGCCGGCGACATCCGGCATTGCGTGGCTGACAGCTCGAAGCTGCGCGCGCTGGGCTTTTCACCGTCGACGGCGCTGGACCGGGGATTGCGGGAGCTGGTGGAGTGGGGCCGGCAGGTGGAGGCGGAAGACCGTGTGGAGCAGGCGGCCCGCGAGCTGCAATCGCGGGGACTGACCAGCGGATGAGTCCGGAGTCCGAAATGCCCGTCTGCGATCTGGTGCTGCTCAGCTGGAACCATCTCGAGGAGACCCAGCCCTGCCTTGAGAGCCTCCTGGCCTGCACCCGCGTGCCGTGCCGGCTGTTTATCGTCGACAACGGCAGCGAGCAGGATGTGAGGAGCTTCCTGGCGGTGGTCAAGCCCCGGGGAGCGATCAAAGAGGTGGTCGTGCTCCAGAACGAGACGAATGAAGGCTTTCCCCGCGGCATGAACCGCGGCATCCAGGCCTCTACCGCGCCGTACGTGTGTTTACTCAACAATGACCTGCGGTTTACCATCGGATGGCTGCGCGAGATGATCGAGATCGCCGAGGCGAATCCGCGCGTCGGCGTCCTCAATCCCACCAGCAGCACCTTCGGCAATCATCCGCCCAAGGGGATGACGCTGCAGGCGTACGCCGACTCCTTGCGGGCGTTCAAGGGCCGGTACGTCGAAGTCGGCATGTGCATCGGCTTCTGCATGCTGATTACGCGGGAGCTGATCGGCCGCATCGGAGGCCTCGATGAGGAGGTCGAGCGGATTTTCTTCGAGGATGAGGACTTCTGCGTGCGGGCCCAGCAGGCCGGCTACCAGTGCGTCGTGTCCTCGGCCTCGTACGTGTATCACGCGGAGCACAAAACGGTGCAGAAGATGCCGGAGCGGGAGACGCTCTTTGCCCGCAACCGCACCTGGCTGCGCCAGCGGTGGGGCCGCCGGCTGCGGCTGGCCTGGCCCCGGTTTGCGCCGGTGCGCGCCGGGTCGGATGATCTGCGCCAGTGGCTCCTGCAGATGGTGGAGTGGACCCGGCGCCGGGTCCACGTCTACGTCTACGCGCCGCTGCCGGACGGGATGACGAAGGATGAGCTGTTCCGCTCCGTCGGCCTGGTGCCGCACGCCGACGTGCTGTGGCGGCCGCTGCCGCCCTCGCTGCCGGCCTGGGCGGCCGCCGCGTTGATTCTCAAGCGCCAGAAGAAACGGTTTGATCTCATCGCCAGCCCGTCGCCCCGATGGGGATGGTGGCTGCAGCGGCTGCAGCCGCTGCATGGGGCCTCAGTGGTGCCGCAGCAGGATCATGAGTCGCTGATGCAGGTATGGAAGCAAAAGTCCCGCTCTCTGTTGTAATTCTCGTGAAAAACGAGGCCGGACGGATCCGGGACTGCCTGGACAGCGTCCGGTGGGCCGGCGAATGCCTGGTCATCGACGATGAGAGCACCGATGAGACCGCGGCGATCGCCGAGTCGCTCGGAGCGCGGGTGCTGCGCCGGAAGATGGACATCGAGGGGCGGCACCGCAACTGGGCCAGCGCCCAGGCCGCGCATGAATGGGTGCTGAGCCTTGACGCGGATGAGCGGGTGACCCCGGAGCTGGCGGAAGAGATCACCGGCCTGCTG
>OBEQ010138054.1_pt1 | contig 12217 bp, 12 predicted proteins | sample 1670901 | NCBI WGS metagenome assembly OBEQ01 (sample SAMEA104232315, study PRJEB22302) | groundwater metagenome | biome: forest; feature: aquifer; material: groundwater | place: USA | collected 2011-08-07 | depth 5.4 m | reverse complement strand
TGAAACAATTGGGTGGATAGCTTCATGTGGTGGGAAGCGCCGCCCTGGCCGGGTTCGCGGGCGGCGAACCGGTAATTTTGGCATCGCTGAACTGACTGCGGCATAGCCCTGCATAAACACCATTGCGGGTCAGTAATTGCAGGTGCGTTCCCGATTCAACAATACGCCCATCAACAATCACATGAATGCAATCAGCATCCATGATCGTCGACAGACGGTGTGCAATCACCAGCGAGGTGCGCCCCTGCATCAGCTTGGCCAGCGCACCCTGCACCTGACGTTCAGAATCCGTGTCCAGCGATGAGGTCGCTTCGTCCAGCAGTAATACGGGCGCATTTTTCAGCATGGCGCGCGCAATGGCAAGCCGCTGACGCTGACCGCCCGACAATCGCATGCCGGCCTCGCCTACTATCGTCAGATAGCCTTGCGGCAGCGCCATGATAAAATCATGCGCGTCTGCAGCGCGCGCGGCAGACACAATTTCCTGTGTATCCGCATCTGGCCGCCCATAGGCGATATTGGCCTGCACCGTATCGTCAAACAGAAACGGTTCTTGTGTCACCAGGGCAATTGCCTTGCGCAGTGAAGCCATCGTCACATCGCGCACGTCTGCGCCATCGATCGTAAGCCGGCCCGATGTGACATCATAAAATCGCGGGATCAGATTGAGCATCGTGCTTTTACCCGCTCCACTAGGGCCAACCAGCGCGACAGTCTGGCCGGGCGCTATTTCCAGATCGATGCCGCGCAGCGCCTCGTCATCTTCACCATAGGAGAAATGCACATTCTCAAACCGGATGCGGCCCTGCTGCACCATCAATGACGTTGCATGCGGCGCATCTTTGATCGCGGGCTTTACATCCATCATCGAAAAGCTGCGCGCGGCTGCGGCTAGCCCTTCCTGCAAGGCGGTGCTGATGGTCGCCAGACTTTTTAGCGGCTGATACGCCAGCATCATGGCCCCAAGGAATGCAGCAAAATGGTTGATCTCCATATTGCCGGAAAGCGCACGGACGCCGGCATAATAAATGGCGGCGGCAATCGCAAGGCCGGTTAGCGCTTCGGTAATGGGGGCGGCGGCCGAACGCGCGCGCGCGCCGCGCATGATAAATTCCATGCGGCGGTTAATGGATTGGGTAACGCGCCTGATTTCGTGATTTTCCTGGCCATACGCCTTTACCACACGGCTGCCCGCCAGGGTTTCGGAAAGCAGGGTAGAGAGATTTCCGGTTTCCGCCATGCCAAGATTTACCGACTTGCGCATCAGCCGCGACAATTGCCGCACAAAACCAACGACAGCGGGTAAAATAAAAATCGCAATACCCGTCATTAGCAGATCCTGATACACCATCACACCCACAAGAAGCATGAGAGTCATCAAATCCTTGCCAAGGCCGGTGATCGAACGGCTTACCGCTTCGCGCATCAGCACCGCATCATTGAGAAAATGCGAGATAATCTTGCCGCTATGATATTGCCGCAGCCAGCCTGTATCGGCCTTCATCAGATGTTCAAACATGCCAATCTGAATGTCAGAGATAATGCGCTGCCCGACGAAGTTCATCAGAATATTTTCGCCATAACTTGCTGCGGATTTTAGGATCATTACCGCAAAGACCGCCAGCGGTATCAGCGTCAGCATATTCGGGTCTTTATCGATGAACAGGTATTTGATGGCCGGGTCCAGCAGCTGCGCGGTCATGGCTGTGGAAGCCGCGGTTACCGCCATCAGCAATACCGCAGAAAATATACGCCACAGATGTGGCCGCATATGATCCCTGATCAACCGCCGCATCAGCGCCATCGAGGTTTGGCCTCCAACGGAATCCCAGGGAGTGGTTGTCGTTTGTTCGCTGCTTTCGCTCACGGTGCGTCACATTTGTTGAATCGGCTGGCAATATAGCATTTCACACAGGCACCCGGATAGTGGCGCGCAAACCGCCAAGCTGGCTGCGCCCCAAATTTATATCGCCGCCATGGCTGCGGGCGATATCGCGGGCGATGGCAAGCCCAAGGCCAACCCCGGCGCGATCCGGGTTGCGGCTGTCGTCAAAGCGCTGAAACGGCAGAAAGGCGTCTTCGTATTTTTCCGGGGGCAAGCCAGGGCCATCATCCTCAATGGCTATTTCGATATGATCGCCGGTCCTGACCGCATGAATTTCGACATGTTTGCCATGGGAATGCGCATTCTCAACCAGATTGACGATGCAGCGCTTGAAATTTCCGCGCCGCAAAGGCAAGCACAGATTTTGCTCTGATTGCACCTGAAACGGCGTGCCGCGTCTCACATATTCGGCGGCGATTTCCCCGATAAGCTGGCTGATATCCGTTTGGCTTTCGGCCTCACCGGCCTGATCGCCTGCAAAGGCCAGATATTCATCCAGCATATATTGCATTTCGCGTATGTCTGCGCGTAGCGCCTCAATCTCGTCGCTTTCAGGCAGCATGGCAAGCTGTAAAGTCATCCGCGTTAAAGGTGTACGCAGATCGTGGCTGACGCCTGCCAGCATAAACGTGCGCTGGGCGATCTGGCGGCCGATACGATCACGCATTTCCAGAAACGCGGCGGCCGCCTGTCTGACTTCTGTAGCGCCAGCCGCCTTGAAATCCGGAACTTCGCGCCCCTTGCCAAATTCTTCCGCTGCTTCCGCCAGCAAGGCTATCGGGCGCACCTGATTGCGCAGAAAGATAACCGCCACACTCAGCAACACCAGGGATGTGCCGAACATCCACAAGATGAATATATGCGCGGTCTGCGAGGTGACCCTGTTGCGCGGCGTCAGGATGCGCAGGACGCCCTGGTTCAGCTGGATACGCAGATCCAGATAATCGCCATAAGGGTGTGCGCCGATCCAGAATTTGTGTGCAATCTGTCTGGATAATTCATCTTCAAGAGTGAGAACCGGGGAAAATAAAGATTCTTTCACTTTCTTTTCAGGCAGTTTTTCACCTGGCAGAAACACCACCTCCAACTGAAATGTCCGCGCGGCCTGCGCATTCACAGTCTGCATGGTGACAGTATCAATCGGGCGGCTGTAAGTTTCGGTCAGCATCGCCACTTCACCGGCAACGGCGCGTGACAGACGGCGTGTCACCGTGTCCCAATGCCTCTCAAAGAAAATGTAGGTGACGATGGCCTGCAACAAAACCACCGGCGCCACCACAATCAACAGGGAACGGCCGAACAGACCTTTGGGCAGCAGATTTTTTAATGGCCAACGCCCGGTCAATCTGGCCAAAGGACATATCCTTGCCCGCGAACGGTTTGCAGATGCCGTGGCGCGCGTGGGTCCAATTCAAATTTGCGCCGCAACCGTGTGATTTGCACATCCACGGTGCGTTCCTGGGCTGCCCCGGTTTGCTCTGAAAGCTCGGCCCGGCGCACCGGACCGCCGGGTTTGGCGGCCAGGAGCCGCAACAGGCTGAGCTCGCCTGGCGCAAGCCTGATCAGCATATTTCCGTTTCGCAGATCGCCACGTTCCAGATCAGCCTCCCATTCTCCCAGGCGGATTGAGCGCAGTGTTGTATCCGGTGCTGTTGCGGTGCGGCGCAGTAATGCCTGGATTCGCAGCAACAGCTCTTTGGGCTCAAATGGTTTGCCCAGATAATCGTCTGCCCCTGCTTCAAGTCCGGCAATGCGCGCCGTGGTTTCTGATCGCGCAGACAGCAGCAGCACCGGCATTTCTGAATGTCCACGCAAAAATTGCGTCAATGTGAGGCCGTTTTCCCCCGGCATCATGACATCCAGCACGGTCAGATCAAACATAAGCCCTTCCATGCGCCCGCGCGCCTCTGCTGCACTGGCCGCCAATGTTACCCGGTAACCATGTTCCACCAAAAATTTTTGCAAAAGTTTGCGCAGGCGGGTGTCATCATCCACGACCAGAATATGGGGGGCGCCGGTTTCCATTTAGAAAATTGCATCCGTCATGCTTATTTAGCCGCGCTTGATCGCATCAAGAATAATTTTGCGTTCTGATTCATTGATCAGATGTTCCAGCACCCGCAGATAACCGGCAACCGCATCAGGTCCGGCAGCGGCAAAGGCGCGTTGCACCCGTTCCTGCTGCGGCATGGAGAGATGCGCTTCGAATGCACGGCCTTTATCCGTAAGGAACAACAGACGCTGCCGCCGGTCACTTTTGCCAGGGCGCTGTTCGACAAAGCCTTGCTTGAGTAATTGTTTCAGCACCCGGCCCAGGCTCTGTTTGGTGATGCGCAAAATACTTAGTAACTGCGCCACATTAATACCGGGGTAGGCGCCAACGAAATGCAGTATCCGGTGGTGGGCCCGGCCATAGCCGGAGCGCGCCAGAATGACATCCGGATCGCTGGTAAAATCACGATAGGCGAAAAACAGCAGTTCGATAGCCTGGCGGATTTTCGCCGATTCGACGGCGTCATCCGGGCCTGCATATGGAGCTAAAATATTTATGTCAGCCATGTTGACATATTTCGCATGATTTGTTACAACTGCGCTTGGTTTTACGACATAATCGTTCGCGAGACCTGAAAATCACTTGTTTTGACCCTGTTTTGGGTAATAGCTGCATCAGCTTAGGTTAATTCGGACTGTAACTTACACCAATCCTCTAAAATGCGGAAATATGACGATGTCTACTGCTTCTTTTGATGATCGTGACGGAGTGATATGGCTCAACGGCAAACTCGTGCCCTGGCGTGACGCCAAGATCCATGTGCTGACCCACGCCCTGCATTATGCCGACAGCGTCTTTGAAGGCGAGCGGGTTTATAGCGGCACAATTTTCAAACTGAAGGAACATACCGGACGTCTGTTCAAATCAGCGGACTATCTGGGCTTTGAAATTCCGTATACGCAGGATCAGATCAATGCCGCCTGTATCGAAACCGTCAAGGCGCAGGGATTTACCGATGCCTATGTGCGCCCCATTGCGTGGCGCGGCAGCGAAATGATGGGTGTTTCGGCGCAGGCGGGCCGTATCAATGTCGCCATCGCGGTGTGGGAATGGCCGTCTTATTTCGATCCGGCGGAACGCGCGCGCGGCATTCGCATGGATATTTCGCGCTGGCGGCGCCCCTCGCCCGAAACCATTCCCTGTTTCGCCAAGGCGGCGGGCCTGTATATGATCTGTACACTGTCCAAGCACGAGGCGGAAGCCAAAGGCTATGCCGACGCGCTGATGTATGATTATCGCGGCCTGGTGGCCGAAGCGACCGGCGCCAATATTTTCTTCGTCAAGGACGGCAAGCTGCACACGCCCAAGCCCGACTGTTTCCTTGACGGCATCACCCGCCAAAGCGTGATCGGCCTGGCCAAGAAACGCCAGATTGATATTATCGAGCGCGCCATACAACCCGAAGAAATGAGCAGCTTCGAGCAATGCTTTATCACCGGCACGGCGGCGGAAGTAACGCCAGTGTCGGAAATAGGCCCGCACAAATTTACACCCGGCCAGATCACTCAGACCTTGATGGGCGATTACGACAAGCTGATCCGGTCGAAGTAGGGGGTAGCCTCATCCTGCTTCCAATGTTGCGGCCAATTATACCAGCCATCATAATTTTTGACCGCTAGCTCCATTACATCTCTGTCACCCCGGCCTGTTCCGGGGTGACGCCTTATTATAAGCGGTCAGGAATTATGAGAATTGGTATTACTTGTCTGTCACTTTTCTCGCCCGGATTGCCGCCACAAAATAGTTCAATGCAAATTGCAGCTGCGCCGACAGAATGGGATCAGCAGCAATGCCAGCAGCGTCAAGGTTACGGCCCAGCAGAGGCAATGTGATTGAGGCTTCATCAATCATTCGTGCCGACATGGTTTTCAGAATTTCACGCAATTGTGCTTCGGAATGGACGGCGCGTTGTGAAGTGTTGATCAGCGCCACCGGTTTTTCGGGAAATTCAACACTGCTCACAAGCCAGTCAAGTGCGTTCTTCATAGCGCCTGCAATTCCGTGCGCATGCTCTGGAGAGCAAATTATAAGCCCGTCGCAGCACGCGATCTCTTGGCGTAGCGCGCGGACAAGTTCCGGAGGCGCATCTGTATCCAGGTCAAGATTAAAATGCGGAAGCTTCCCCAAATCTGTGTAAAAAATAATTTCAACTTCAGCCGGTGCGAGGATCATCGCCGCTTGCAACGCAGATGTGTTGGAGGATTTATCCCTTAGGCTGCCGGAAATAGTCAGAATGCGTATAATAAATCACCTATTTGCAATGTAAAAATACCTGCTCACCCCTTCTCCCACCGCTCCGCCGCTGCGTCATCGCTATCGCGGGCGGCAACCCAACTCTCATCGCTGCCATCGCTTTCCAGTTTCCAGAATGGCGCTTTGGTTTTCAGCCAGTCGACCAGAAACTCTGCCGCTTCAAACGCCGCTTGCCGGTGGGCGGAGGCAGTGACGACCGCCATGATCTGTTCACCCGGCATCAGGCGTCCATAGCGGTGAATAATCAGCGAGGCGCTCAACGGCCAGCGCGAACAGGCCTCTGCCTCAATTGTGGCCAACTGCTTTTCCGTCATGCTGGGATAATGTTCCAGCGTCATCGTGGCGACACTGGCGCCGCCGGACACATCGCGCACCAGGCCGGTGAAACTGACCACGCCGCCAATGTCTGTTTTGCCTTTGGTCAGCGCGGCAATCTCTGCGGCGAGGTCAAAATCCTGCTGCTGCACCTTGATCATGTCAGCCTCCGGTTACGGGGGGGAAGAAGGCCACTTCGTCGTGCTGTTTGACCGCCGCGTCAAAGCTCGCATGTTCCTGATTTACCGCAACGCGCAGCGCATCCAGATCAGCGAACGCCGCCGCATAGCCCGGCCCGCGCGTGCGCAGCCATTCGATCAGGGCGGTAACATGTGTCACTTCACCCGGCGGCGTAATATTTTCTGCGGCTACGCCAATGCGCTGGCGCACCCATGCGAAATATAAAAGCTTCATGGGCGCGGTTCTATGTATGGATCGCTGGCGTGGCGCAACCCGGCGCGAAGATAGTCATACCCGGTATAGAGCGTCAGGATGGCTGCGATCCAAAGCCCGATAATGCCGATTTCATGGTTCATCGGCACGGCCTTGTCTCCCGCCTCGCCGGCCAGCAAAAAACCCAGCGCCAGCATCTGACCGGCAGTTTTCCATTTGGCCAGCCGGGAAACCGGAATGCTGACCTTTAACCCGGCCAGAAATTCACGCAAGCCCGACACCAGAAATTCCCGGCACAGAATAATCACGGCTGGAAGTACGGTAAGCCCGTCTATGCGCTTGGAATATACCAGCATGACAATGGCGGCTCCCACCAGCAGCTTGTCGGCAATCGGATCCAGCATGGCCCCCAGCGCCGATTGCTGCTGCATCGACCGGGCAAGGTACCCATCAAGAAAATCGGTTACGCCAGCAGTTACAAAAATTCCCAGCGCCATCCAGTCGGCAAAATCCCCCGGAAAATAAAACGTCACCACCAGCAGCGGGATCAGCCCAATCCGTCCATAAGTCAGGCTGTTGGGCAGATTGCGCGGCATCGGACGAATCCTGAAGGTTGCGGATGCAGCCATCATACACAATGGAATGCGTTCAGCCTACCCATCGTGGAAATGCGCATAAATTTGTTTGGCCATGGCCGTACTGATGCCGGGCACCGTTTCCAGATCGCTGAGGCCAGCCTGACTGACCGCTTTCGCCGAGCCAAAATGGTTGAGCAGGGCGCGTTTGCGGCGCGGGCCGATTCCCGGCATTTCGTCCAGCGGCGATGTGGCCGCCGAACGCGCGCGGCTATCCCTATGCGCGCCGATGGCGAAGCGGTGGGCTTCATCACGTAACCTCTGCAGGAAATACAGCACCGGATCACGTGCTTCCAGGCTGCGCACCGGTTGGCCGGGCATATGAAACTGCTCGCGCCCTGCATTGCGGTCGGGGCCTTTGGAAATAGCCACTAGCGGCACGGTGGTAATGTCCAGGCCGGCAAGCACTTCCACGGCGACGGAAAGCTGCCCCGCGCCGCCATCGATCAGCAGCAGATCCGGCCAATGGCCATTCTCCTCGCGCGGGCCTTCGCGCAGCAGCCGCTGAAACCGGCGGGTCAGTACTTCGCGCAGCATGCCGTAATCATCGCCGGGGGTCAGTTCCTGATTGCGAATGTTGAATTTGCGGTATTGGCCTTTTTCGAATCCCAGCGGCCCGGCGACAATCATCGCGCCCACGGCGTTGGCGCCCTGAATATGACTATTGTCATAAACTTCGATGCGCTGCGGCGCAGCAATCAAACCAAATGCCGCCGCCACGCCATCCAGTAATTTGCTCTGTGAGGCGGATTCAGCAAGCCTGCGATCCAGCGCCTCATGGGCGTTTTTCAGCGCATGTTGCACCATCTCAAATTTTTCCCCGCGTTTGGGAACCGCAACCTCGACCCGATGGTCAGATCGCAGGGTCAGCGCATCGCCAATCAGCGGCATGCCTTCTACGGTATGCGAGAGCAGCAACAGGCGCGGCGCTGGCTTATTGTCGTAAAACTGCACAATGAGCGGGCCTAATATTTCTTCTGCACTCAGCGATTTATCGGCGCGCGGAAAATAGGCGCGGTTGCCCCAGTTTTGCCCGGCGCGAAAAAAGAACACCTGAATACAGGTTTGCCCGCCGTCCTGATAGGCGGCGAACACGTCTGCCTCCAGCAGGGTTTGCGGATTGATACTCTGGTGCGCCTGCACCGCACTCATGGCGCGGATGCGATCACGGAAGGTGGCGGCGCGTTCAAAATCCATCGCATCGGAGGCCTGTTCCATGGCGGCCGTCATGCCGGCGCGCACCTCTGCGCCACCGCCCGCCAGAAAGTCCCGCGCCTGCGCCACCAGCCCGGTGTAAGCGGGCGCATCGATCAGGCCAACACAGGGCGCGCTGCAGCGTTTGATCTGATGCATCAGGCAGGGGCGGGTGCGGCCCTCGAACACCGCGTTGGTGCAGGAACGCAGCAAAAACGCCTTTTGCATGGTGTTGAGGGTGCGGCTGACGGCGCCCGCATTGGCGAACGGGCCGAAATATTCGCCCGCACGGCTGCGGGCGCCGCGATGCTTGTCCAGCTGCGGAAAATCATGGCCGCCGGTGATCAAAATATAGGGGAAGCTTTTGTCGTCGCGCAGCAGCACGTTGTAATAAGGCTTCAGCCGCTTGATCAGATTGGCTTCCAGCAGCAGCGCCTCGGTTTCCGTCTCCGTGGTGATGAATTCCATAGCCGCGGTGGCCTGGATCATGCGGCCGATGCGCACGGTCTGCCCGGTCAGCTTGGCATAGCTTGAGACCCGGTTTTTCAAGCTGCGCGCCTTGCCCACATACAGCACGTCGCCCTTGGCGCCCAGCATGCGGTACACGCCCGGACTATGGGGCAGTTGCCGCAAATAGGCGCGGATCACCTCGGGACCAGTTTTTGGGCCGCCAGTGGATGCTATATTGGGAGAATTTTCCTGCATTGATTGAAGTTTGTCTGTCACCAAAAGGCTGGAATTTACTATCCACGCTAGCTGTGGATAAAGATGTGGGAAAACAATTCAAACAGGCCGGAGTCGCGCAGAAACCCTAAGACTTCTTTAATCTGCCTATTTTTTGGTCATATAGTTAACTGATTGATATAAATAACTATTTTAATCCGGTGCCGGAGAGATTTATGCTTAATCACATCTAACAGTCATAAAAGTGAAGTAATTGTCATGATTTTTTATTCTGTGAACAAATTAATCATTTGGAGCTAGTCCGGAGGTCTTCAGGAGTCAATAGGACAATTTTTTAATTCACATGTTTTATCGAAATCCGGGTTTGCTTCGTTCAATTTCCACACCCACGCTGGCGGCCTCCGCAATCACGGTCAGCTTCTCCACACGGATGCGCGCCACCACGATGCGGGCGTCCTCCAGACAGCGCCCGGCAATGCGTTCGGCCATGGTTTCGGCCAGGTTGATATGCTCCGCCTCGACCAGGGCTTTCACCTTTTCGACGATATCTTCGTAACACACCACATTGGCCAGATCATCGCCGGAATCCGGCGCGCTTTCCAGCACCGTCAGGTCGATATTGATGCGCACCCGCTGGCGGCGGCCCTTTTCATGTTTGTGTACGCCAATATGCGCATCCAGCAGAAGATCACGAATAAACACATGCCGCATTGCGCGCGCGGCGTCCGCCAGCTTGAGATGCACAATCCGGCCTGAGCCATCGTCGGATGGTTCTATTTGCGTCATTGCTGCTGCCTAATCCTCCATGCCCGCAATGTCGGGCGTTTCCCAGGCCAGATGCTGACCGCCATCCAGCGCAATCATTTGCCCGGTCATGGAAGGCGAGGCCAGAATAAACCGCGCCGCCGCCGCAATCTCGTCCAGCCCGGCGCCGCGCCCCAGAATGGTTGATCCCGCCTGATGGGCGAACAGCGCCGCATCCTGGGTGTCATTCGGCAGGGTCGGGCCGGGGCCAATGGCGTTCACGCGAATGCCGGGCGCCAGCGCCATGGCCATGGTCCGCGTCAGCGTCCATAACGCGCTTTTGCTGAGTGTATAGGAAAGATAGCGCGGTGTCAGCCGCCATACCCGCTGATCCAGAATATTGATCACATTGCCGGGCGTTGATTTGGGCAACTGCCGCGCAAACGCCTGCGTCAGCAGCGCGGGGGCCAGCAGATTGACCCCCAGGCTCCGCTCCATGGAGGCGCGGGTAAAATCCGCCATCCGGTCATTTTCAAACACCGAAGCATTGTTGACGAGACAACCGAGCGGCCCCAGCGCTTTGGCGGCATTAGGGATCAGCGTCTCCAGTGACGCCGCATCGGCAAGGTCGGCCTGCACGGCCACCGCCTCGCCCCCCGCCTCGTGGATATCCGCCACCGTCGCCGCGGCGTCTTTGGCGGAAGCGCCATAATGCACCGCCACCCGCCAGCCATCCGCCGCCAGCCCCAGCGCAATCGCCCGCCCAATCCGCCGTCCCGCCCCGGTGACGAGGGCTGTTTTATGATGTTGTGCTGTCATGGGCGCGGATCATACAGGCAGGTGAGGCGGGCGTCCATTTTCCCGGTGCCTCTACCCAGGGTGTCACCCCGGATTTATTCCGGGGTCCAGGGTTACAAATTCAGGCTTTCGTGTGTGGCCCCTGGACCCCGCAACAAGTGCGGGGTGACAAGAGTATGGGGCGCTGGCCGAAACTACACCTATTGTGCCATTGCGAGGCGCGCAGCGCCGTGGCAATCCAGGGACACACTCTAAAGCTTTTCCGTGAGGCTCTGGATCGCCACGCTTCGCTCGCGATGACGCTGAATGATGTTTTTTGCGCCTCGTACACCCCATAGCGGGTCAACACAGAATCGGATTATGCTGTGAAGATGACCGATACGCCCGCACCTGAATCACCTAAGAAATGCGCCCTTACGGTCGTACTTGGTTATGAATGCCAGTTTCCCAATGAACCTGCCGCATTTAACTTTGCTGGTCGGAACTGGTGCTACTTTCACCTGCCTTTGGAGGATGACAGCAAAAATCCAAGCCAAAAGGCGGGATGGAAAGTTGATGACATAGAATGGGTAATTTTTGAGAATAAAACATACAACCTCCTTGGTAACGCCAAGCCAAAGACAAAATCAAGCGATGGACGTGCGAATTTTCGGTTTACTATTTTCCCTGCAGCTATGGCGGAGCAGAGGCCTGCCCTGGCGGGCCATTCAAGTATGGATGGGAAATTTTAGAATTCACGGCTGAACAGATATTTCGTCCTTTCGGAATATGGTCTCTACCTGCTGGTGAAAAGACGACATATGATGCTGTGCGACTATTTATGAAGGAATACCATCGTCCACTCATCCCGTTTCTTGCATCGCTGCAATCTTTGGGAACGTTTGGGTTTCTGACATTATTCCTGCTCGCCCTGCGGCGGCGCTTCAAGATGGATTGATGCGGGGCGGGACCTTGCTTGTCTGTCACCCCACCCCAACCCCTCCCCATCAAAGGGGAGGGGCTTAAGTCGTGGGGCTGCCGCGTTCTAACCTCCCTTCCCCTCGTGAGGGGCGGGGGGGAGGAAAAGTTAGGAGAGAAGGAAAATAGGCGCCACCTTACTTCCGCTTGTATTTCATTTTCCGGGTACCCGGCTTGCCGGCGGTCGAACGCGCCTTTGATTTTGGATGCGCGCCATCCGCCACCGCGCCATCAATGGTGGATTGCCGCGCCAGCGGATCGTCGGCCACGGCCAGTTCGACCGCCTGCAGGCGGTGGATTTCGTCG
>OBEQ010736358.1_pt1 | contig 12220 bp, 14 predicted proteins | sample 1670901 | NCBI WGS metagenome assembly OBEQ01 (sample SAMEA104232315, study PRJEB22302) | groundwater metagenome | biome: forest; feature: aquifer; material: groundwater | place: USA | collected 2011-08-07 | depth 5.4 m | reverse complement strand
GCCTGAGAGGCTGAGAGTCTTTCGATCATGCCCGCTCATCACGCCAGAAGGCGCCTGCTCGTCGTTGCAAATGCTCGCCATAGCCCGAGCTATGGCTGCGCTTTGCGCCTAGATCAGACGCCTTCTGGCGCGCTGCTCGGCCACGCCCGAAAGACTCTCAGCCTCTGAGCCGTCGCGGGTCGGGCGAATGGAGACCCACGGCTGCCTGCATCTGACCAACTGGGATGCGGCGCGATTGGCGGCGCTGGGGCGCGCCGGCTTCGTCGTCGATGTGCGTGAGTAAGCCGTATTTCCCCCTCTCCCTTTGGGAGAGGGAACGATGCTGGCGCTCTTGCTGGCAGCATTGGTTGGGTGCGACGGCGGGGCTGCGCAGGGCGCCGTGAAGGACAGTGCGCCGGCGCCCGCGGCGGCACCCCAAACCCTCATCGTTCCGGTACTCGGTATCCCCCGCAGCGCCTTGCGCGACAACTTCGGCGAAGCGCGCGGCGCAGCGCGCCACGAGGCCATCGACATCGCGGCGCCGCGCGGAACGCCGGTACTGGCCGTGGCAGACGGGCGCGTGGTCAAGCTGTTCCGCAGCATTCCGGGCGGGCTGACCGTCTACCAGTTCGACCCGCAAAGCCGCTACGCCTACTACTACGCCCACCTCGACCGCTGCGCCGACACGCTGAAGGAAGGTGTGCTGCTGAAGGCGGGCGACACCGTCGGCTTCGTCGGCAGCAGCGGCAACGCCTCGCCCGAGGCGCCGCACCTGCACTTCGCGATCTTCGAGCTCGGGCCCGAGAAACACTGGTGGCAGGGCCGCCCGCTCAACCCCTACCCGCTGCTCGCCGCAACGCCGCGCTGAGCCCTGGTGGACAATTGCGCCTGCGCATGCCCGCGGCCACGAGCCGCGGGGCTGCCTGACAGCCCTGAACCACAAGGAACCCAGATGAAGATCGACGACCTGCTGACCGCGCTCGGCGTGGACCTGCCGCGTTTTGCCGGCAACGATTTGGCGGTGCACGCACCGCGCGACGGCGCCGCGCTGGCGCGCCTTCGCAACGACACACCCGATGAGGTCGACACCAAGATCACCACTGCCCACCAGGCCTTCCTCGCCTGGCGCGTCGTGCCGGCGCCGCAGCGCGGCGAGCTGGTGCGCCTGTTCGGCGAAGTGCTGCGCGAGAACAAGACCGCGCTCGGCCGCCTGGTGACGCTCGAGTCCGGCAAGATCGCCAGCGAAGGCCTCGGCGAAGTGCAGGAGATGATCGACATCTGCGACTTCGCGGTCGGCCTGTCGCGCCAGCTATACGGCCTGACCATCGCATCCGAACGGCCGGGCCACCGGATGATGGAAACCTGGCACCCGGCGGGTGTCGTCGGCGTCATCTCGGCCTTCAACTTCCCGGTTGCCGTGTGGGCCTGGAACAGCGCGCTCGCCTTCGTCTGCGGCGACGCGGTGGTGTGGAAGCCGTCCGAGAAGACGCCGCTGTGCGCGCTCGCCTGCGACGCGCTGCTGCGCCAGGCGATGGCGCGCTTTGAAGCCTCGCATGCCGACCTGCTGCCCGCCGGCCTGTCGCAGCTCGTGATCGGCGCGCGTGCCCAGGGCGAGGCGCTGGTGCGTTCGCCGCTGGTGCCGGTACTCAGCGCGACCGGCAGCACCCGCATGGGCCGCGAGGTCGGGCGCGCGGTGGCCGAGCGTTTCGGGCGCAGCATTCTCGAGCTCGGCGGCAACAACGCGATGATCGTCGCGCCCAGCGCCGACCTGGACCTGGCCGTGCGCGCGATCACCTTCTCGGCGGTCGGCACCGCCGGGCAGCGCTGCACCTCGCTGCGCCGCCTGATCGTGCACCGCTCGCTGCACGACACGCTCGTGCAGCGCCTGCAGAAGGTCTACGCGTCGGTGCCGGTCGGCGACCCGCTGGCCGAGGGCACACTGGTCGGCCCGCTGATCGACGGCGCGGCGTTCGACGCGATGCAGTTGGCGCTCGATCAGGCGCGCGACCAGGGCGGCCGGGTGTTCGGCGGCGAGCGCCTGACCGAAGGTTTTGCCGCAGCCGCGCACTACGTGCGGCCGGCGCTGGTGACGATGCCCAAGCAGGGCGCCGTGATGCAGCACGAGACCTTCGCCCCGATCCTGTACGTGCTCGCCTACGAGACGCTGGACGAAGCGCTGGCATTGCAAAACGGCGTGCCGCAGGGCCTGTCGTCGGCGATCTTCAGCAACGACTTGCGCGAGGCCGAGCAGTTCCTGTCGGCCTCGGGCAGCGACTGCGGCATCGCCAACGTCAACATCGGCACCAGCGGCGCCGAGATCGGCGGCGCCTTCGGCGGCGAGAAGGAAACCGGCGGCGGCCGCGAGTCGGGCTCCGATGCGTGGAAGGCCTACATGCGCCGCGCCACCAATACCATCAACTACAGCCGCCAGTTGCCGCTCGCGCAGGGCGTGCGATTCGATGTGATCTAGGCCGTCGCGTCATACCGGCGAAAGTCGGTATCCACTGCTGCAGTTCTCATACAGTGCATCCCGGCGCGGGCGAAGCCCGGCCCGTCCTGAGCCTGTCGAAGGGCCGGGATGACAGCTGCGAACCTCGGCGCCGCGCGACACTCCAACCACTTCCACTTCGAAAGGGAACCGAATGAACGCCACCCTGAGCCTGGGCCCGCTGTTGTCGCTGATCGCCGGCATCCTGATCCTGATCGTGCCGAAGATGCTGAACTACATCGTCGCGGTCTACCTGATCGTCGTCGGGCTGGTCGGGCTGTTCGGCGGCGGCAACTTCCGCCTGCACTGAGGCGCCCGACTTCGTGTCGAAGATAAAATTCATTTTCTATTCATATACAATTCAATCGAAGAGATTTTTCATATGAGACCTGGTTGACGCCGTTCCATTCAAGGATGTTTTGACTACCTCGTCGCCCGACCATCTGGCTTTGCTGGCCGCGCTGGCCGAGCGCGGGGTTGCCACCTCGGCCTGGCTGCAGGCCGCATTGCGCAAGAGCCAGCCGACGCTGTCGCGTCTGCTGGCCGACCTGTCCGGACAGGTTCTGACCCTCGGGCAGGGCAAACGAACCCGCTACGCGCTGCCGCGCAGCATCCAGGGCCAGTCGGCCGAGCAGCCGCTGTGGTGGGTGCACGAAGACGGCCGGCTCGAACGTTTCGGGCGTCTGACCTTCGTCGCCGGCGCCCAGCTGCATGTCGAGGGCGACGGCATCGACAGCCTGAGCCAGGCGTTGCCCTGGTTCCTCGCGCCGCTCAAAGCCCAGGGCTTTCTCGGCCGCCTGCTGGCACTGCGCCTGGCCAGCCGCGGCGTCGACGCCAATCCGGACCGCTGGAGCCTCGAGCAGACGTTGGCCGCCGCGCTCGAGCTGCACGATCCGACCGGCGCCATCGTCATCGGCGAGCCGCGACCCGGCAGCGTGCATGCGGGCGTCGATGCGACGCACCCGGGCCCGGCCTTCGATGCGCTGGCGGCCGATGTGGCCGCCACGCTGCCGGCGGGCTCGTCGGCCGGCGGCGAGCAGGCCAAGTTTCTGGCCCGCACCGACGCCGGCGAGCACCTGATCGTCAAGTTCACCCCGCCACGCGGCACGCCGTTCGGCGAGCGCTGGAGCGACCTGCTGCATACCGAGGCGCTGGCGCTCGCCGTGCTGGCCGAATGGGGTGTCGACGCGGCGCCGTGCGAGCTCATCACGACCCCCACGCGCACCTACCTCGCATCAAAGCGCTTCGACCGCGCCGGCGCCACCGGGCGGCGCCACGTGGTGCCGCTCGATGCGGTGCACGACGCCTTCGTGCCGGTCAGCCGGCGCCACTGGGGCGCGACCTGCGAAGCGCTGGCGCGGCAACGCCGGCTGCCACCCGAAGCGCCGGCCCAGGCCGAGGCGCTGCTGTACTTCGGGCGCCTGATCGCCAACACCGACATGCACTTCGGCAACCTGAGCCTGCGCGTCGCGCGCTCCGATCTGGCGGCAGGGCGCTTCACGCTCGCGCCGGTCTACGACATGTTGCCGATGCGCTGGCGCCCCGACGCGGCGACCGGCCTCGCCGACTACGCCGCGTTCGAGCCCGACCCACTGGCACTCGCCTCGCCGGCGCGCGCCCCCGCACTGGTGTTTTGGCAGCGCCTGCAGGCCCACACCGCCGTGAGCCCGGAGCTGCGCCAAGTCGCAGGCGACATGGCAGTGCGCCTTCGGGGCTCGTCGACAAACTCAACGTGAGTCCTGATCGGCGACGAAGCTCAGCCCGATGCGCGCAAGCAACCACGCCCAGCCGCGTCATCCCGGCGCGGGCGCGGCCCGAGCCTGTCCTGAGCTTGTCGAAGGGCCGGGATCCGCTGCCCGAAGGCTGAACGGGTGGATACCGGCGTTCGCCGGCATGACGGCCCGGTTGGCATGGCGCGCACGCGGCACCTTCTGTGACTGAAGCATGTCGCTAGTCAGGACGTGAGTTGTGGATGACGTTGCGCATGACGGGGTAGATGTGCTCTTGCCAGCGCCTGCCGCTGAAGACACCGTAGTGGCCGACCCCGGGCTGCACGAAATGAGTCTTGAGGTAAGGCCGAGCGTTGCAGCACAGGTCCTGCGCCGCCAGCGTCTGGCCGACGGCGCAGATGTCGTCGCGCTCGCCCTCGATGGTCAGCAGCGCGGTGCGGCGGATCGCACCCGGGTCGACCCGCCGGCCGCGAAATCGCAGCTCGCCTTTGGCCAGCGCGTACTCCTGGAACACCCACCGCACCGTCTCCATGGCATCCGCTGCAAGTGCTTCCCGCCCCAAGGCCCGGGCGAAGCCCGGGCCCGCAACACTGACCATCAGCAGCCGCAACTACTCGTCGTGGTCGCTGCGCGGCTGGCTTCTGGCGCGTTTCGCCGGGCTGGAGTTCGAGGTCGTGGTGGTCCCGCCCGACGACGTCGATGCGCGCAAGGAACTGCTGCTGCTGGCGCCGTCGATTCGCGTGCCGTGCCTGACGCACGACGGCGCCAAGGTCTGGAACACGCTGGCGATCGCCCAGTACCTGAACGAAATCAGGCCCGACGCCGGCTTGATGCCCGCCGATCGAATCGCCAGGGCGCACTGCCGCTCGGTCAGCGGGGAGATGAACTCGGGATTCGCGAACCTGCGCGCGTCGCTGCCGATGAATCTGAAGGGCCACTACACGAAGCACAAGATCTGGGCCGGCGCGCAGCCCGACATCGAGCGCGTGCTCGAGATCTGGAACGAGTGCCTGGCGCGCTATGGCGGGCCCTACCTGTTCGGCAAGCGGCGCGGCATGGCCGACGCCATGTATGCGCCGGTCGCCACGCGCTTTCTCACCTACGGCGTCACGCTCGACAAGGCCTGCGCGCAGTATTGCGAGACCATCATGGCGATGCCTGAGATGCGCGAATGGGTGGACGCGGCGCGGCTCGAACCCGAGGAGATCGAGGAACTCGATATGGACTTCTGAGAGCGGCTCAGACAGAGGGCGCGTCATACCGGCGAACGCCGGTATCCACTCTTGGAGCTTCCGGCTTCGATGGGCAGTGGATCCCGGCGTTCGCCGGGATGATGACGATACGTGACCTTCGCTGCATGACGGTGCCCAGCCGCGCCCGCCTTAGGTGCAATGGCCGGGTGAGCAACTGTCCCCGCACCAGTCCGGCCCGTGAGCACCGACCTAGTCGATCTTCATCCCAACCTTCTTGATCAATTCCGCCGACGCACCGATCTCGCGGTTCACCAGCGCCGCGAAGTCGGCCTGCGGCATCGGCGCCACCTCGGCGCCGAGCTTTTCGAGCCGTTCGCGCACCGCTTCCGAGCGCAGGATCTTCACCGTTTCGGCATGCAGTTGCGCGACGACTTCGGGCGGGGTCTTGCTCGGCACGAACATGCCGACCCAGAAGGTGTAGTCCGATCCGGCGAAGCCGGCTTCGAGCGTGGTCGGAACGTCGGGCAGCACCGGGGAGCGGCGCGGCGTTCCGACCGCCAGCGCGACGAGCTTGCCGTCCCTGATGAGCGGCAGTGCGGAGATCAGCGGCGCGAAGAAGAAGTCGATGCGCCCGGCCATCACTTCGTTCAGCGCCTCGGGCGTGCCCTTGAACGGGATGTGATTCGCCGTCACGCCGACCGCCGCGCGGAACTTCTCGGCGTTCATGTGGGTGGCGCTGCCGTTGCCGGCCGACGCGTACATGTAGCGGCCCGGCTGCGCGCGTGCCTTGGCCACCAGGTCCTGCACGCTCTTGAAGTCCTTGCCGGGTGAGGTGACCAGTACGTTGGGCAGCGTGGCGAGCATCGTCACCGGCGTGAAGTCCTTTTGTGTGTCGTAGCGCAGCGTCGGGTACAGCGCGGCGTTGGCGACGTGGCCGGCCGAGTGAATCAGCACCGTGTGGCCATCGGGCGTGGCCGTGGCCACCTGCGAGGCGCCGACGGTGCCACCGGCGCCCGGCTTGTTCTCGACGATCACCGGCTGCTTGAGCGCCCTTTCCAGCTCTTGCCCCAGCGTGCGCGCCATCACGTCGGTGCCCGAGCCGGGCGTGAACGGCACGATCAGCTTGATCGCCTGCTGCGGCCAAGGGGTCTGCGCCGTTGCCGATGGCGATGACGCGGCCAGGGCAAGCGCCGCGGCGAAGAGATGGCTTGCGAGATGGCGCATGGTGAGGTCCTCTCAGAGCTTGGGCATCACGAGCAGCACGCTGGCCGGTCGTGTGCTGCGGTTGACGAGCTGCCGGGCTTCGAGCGGGGCGATGCGGCAGCTGTCGCGCGGGCCGAGCTTCGCGGTCTGTCTGACGCCGTCGGCCATCAGGCACGATATCTCGAGCTCGCCGTCGAGCACGACGTAGAACTTCTCGACGTCGGAGGCGGCCAGCGTGGTGCCGCCGCCCGGCTCGAGCACCGACACGCCCAGCCACACCGTGTCGGCCGGCCCCGCCTCGCGCCCTTGCAGCCGGCGCATCGCCATCCCGCTGTGGCCGCTGGCCTCGTAGGGCGGCGCCCGGTCGTAGCGAACCACATGCATGGCAGGTCCTTTCAAGGAGCGAAGACGACGCGCTCGCGCGCGCCGGCAAGCACGCGGCGGTAGGCATCGGGCGCATCGGCCAGCGACAGCAGTGCGGAGCCGACATCGAAGGCCTCGAGCGAGCCGTCGTCGAAACCCGGCGCCAGCTGCTCGAGAACTCGCGCGCATTGAACCGCGCCCAGCTTCAGGCTGTCGACGCCCATCATCTGCAGGTTGCGCCGATAGAAGGGCAGGATGTCGAACGGCACCGGCCGCGCGATGGTCGAGATCAACACCTGGGTTCCGCCCACCGCCAGGCTGTCGAGCGCGGCCTGGAACCAGGGCGAGCCGACGGTGTTGTAGGCGATGTCGACACCGCGCCCGCCGGTCATGTCCATCAGGCGCGCCGCCGCTTGCGAGCCGGCGTCGCGGCCGACCTCGAACACCCGCGCACCGGCGCGCCGCGCGAGCTGCGCAGCGGCTTGCCCGACCTTGCCGCTGACGCCGAACACCGCCACGTTCTGGCCCTGCGCCAGGCCGGCGCGGCGAAAGCCTTCGAACGCGGTGACGAAGGGCACGCCGACCGCGCCGGCGGCGGCCATCGCCACCGCGGCGGGCTTGCGGCACAGCGCCTGCACCGGCAGCACCAGCCAGCGTGCATGCGAGCCGTCGCGCGTGATGCCCAGGTCGCCGCCGCTGCCCCAGACCTCGGTGCCAAGCCATTCGATCGGTCCCTCGATCACGCGGCCTGCGAAGTCGCGCCCGGGCGTGCGCGGCCAGACGGCATGCGGCATCATGCCCAGCGCTGCCTTGGCGTCGCTGACGTTGACGGCCGCCGCCAGCACCTCGACCAGCGCTTCGCTCGCGTGCAGGCGCGGGCGCGCCTGCACGACGAGCTGCGGGTTCAGCGCCTCGGGGCTCGCGGCCTTCTCGTTCAGGCGCAGGGCGTGCGCGGTGATGTCGGCCGTCATTGCCAGTCAGCCCAGATGGCGGCCGCCGTCGACCACCACGATGCTGCCAGTCGCGTAACGCAGCGAGGTGCAGCAGGCGACGATGGCCGCCGCCACGTCGTCGGCGGTGCCGACCCGCTGCAGCGGAATCGTCGCGCCGACCTTCTGGTTGTACGCGGCGTCGCGGCCCGGCACGAAGGCCGTGTCGACCACGCCCGGCGACACCGCGAGCACCCGGATCTGCGGCGCCAGCGTCTTGGCGAGCGCCTTCGACAGCGCGTCGGTGCCGGCCTTGGCCGCCGCGTAGGCGAGGTTGCTGCCGATGCCGGTGAAGGCGGCGATCGACGAGACGTTGACGATCAGCGCGTCGCCGTGCGCCTTCATCTGCGGCGCAAACGCACGGATCGCGGCGAACGTGCCGCGCCAGTTGCTCGCGAAGATGTCGTCGATCAGCGTGTCGCTCAGGGCGTCGAGGTCGGCCGCCGGCACCGCCCGGGTGAAGCCGGCGCAGTTGATCAGCACGCTCGTGTTGCCGGCCTGCTCGATGACCTGACGCGCCGCCGCGGCGAGCGAAGCGCTGTCGGTCACCGACGCCGTGACCGCGAAGTGGCCGCGGCCGGGCAGCAGGCGCAGCAGCGGGTCGGCCAGCGCCGCCGCCTTGCGGTGCAGCAGCACCACCCGCGCACCAAGCGCGGCGGCGCGCTGCGCGGCGGCCGAGCCGATGGCGCCGGTGCCGCCGGGGATGACGACGAGCTCGCCGTCGAGGCGGTCGCGCGGCGCGAAGCTTCGGGTGTTCATGACAGCCCCTCGGCCGACGGGTACGTCGGCCGATCCCCCGAGGGGATGCGGGCCGGCTTGGGAGCGGCCCGGCGCTCGGCCCGCAAGGTTGACACAGGGTGTCTCATGGGATGGGGCAGTGCGGAACGTCGGTCTCGCCGGGCTCGAGCCTGAGCTCCACCGCGAGCCTGAATCCGCCTTCGCCGTCGGGCTCGAGCTCGCGCAGCAGCGAGCCGACGACGCCGAACACCGCGTCATCGCCGGCGTGCGGATCGGTGCGGTCGAAGAACTGCGTCGCCAGCACCTTGTGGCCCGGCGCGACGACGATGAAGTGCAGGTGCGCAGGCCGCATCACCGAGCGCCGCTGGGCGCGCAGCAGCTCGCCGCAGGGCCCGTCGGCGGGTACCGGGTAGCCGGCCGGGCGCACGGTCTCGAAGCTGAAGCGGCCGTCGGCATCGGTCTCGAAACGGCCACGCAGGTTCATCTCGGCCTGGGTTTCGTCCTGGTTCTCGTACAAGCCCGCTGGCGAAGCCTGCCAGGTCTCGACCCGCGCGCCGGCGATCGGTGCGCCGTCGAGCGACACGACGCGCCCGGTCACGCGCAGGCGTGCGCCGGGGGTGTCGGCCGAGCAGATGCGCTCACCATTGCGGCACAGCGGCTGGTTGGCGCGCCAGAACGGGCCGATCAGCGCCGGCTCGGTGGCCCCGGCCGCCAGCGCATGGCGCGCGGCGCGCAGCTGGACCAGCGTCGACACGCCGAGCAGGTCCGCGAGCAGGATGCCTTCGTGTTTTTTCGGGCCGCTGGCCTGGCCGATCGCGACCAGGAAGTCGAGTGCCCGGTTGAGCTCGGCAGGCGTGAGGTCGACCTCGACCGCCAGCGTGTGCAGATGCCGGACCAGCCCATCCATCAGCTCGCGCAGCCGCGGGCTCTCGGTGCTCGCGTTGGCGGCCAGCACAGCGTCCAGCAGGGCGCCGGGGTCGTCGGCGGGCAGGGCAGTCGGCATGGGCACTCGCGGCAGTCAATCGATTGCCCTCAGCGTAGGCCACGGCGCATCGCTTTGCAAGCAACGTCACGGGTATTTACCAGGTACGGTTCGCACGATCCCTTCTACTGTTCAGGTCAAACGTTTGCCCGAAATCTTGCCTTCGTCCACCGTCACCATCGAGCACATCGCGCGTGCCGCCGGCGTGCACCCGGCGTCGGTCTCGCGTGCGCTGCGCGGCATCGGCAACAAGGTGTCGGAAGCGACGCGCCAGAAGATCGAGCGCATCGCGCGCGAGATGGGCTACCGGCCGAACGCCGTCGCCGCGTCGCTGCGAACCAAGCGCAGCAACCTGGTCGGGGTGGTCGTGCCCGACCTCGGCAACCCTTTGTTCGGCCCGCTCGTCACCGGGCTCGAAGTCGAGTTGCGCCAGCATGGCTTCATGTGCCTGGTGGTGCACCCCCCCAGCGAGCCGGCCGAGCGGCGCGAGCTGGTCGCGGCGCTGGCGCACCGCCAGGTCAGCGGCTTGTTGATCCTGGCGGCCGAGACCGACGACCCGCTGCTCGACGCGGCCCGCGAGTTCGGGTTGCCGACCGTGCTGGTGAACCGCGGCTTCGGCGAGCGGCGCTTTCCGAGCGTCGTCAACGACGACCGCGAAAGTGTCCGCCTGGTCGTCGAGCACCTGGGCGCGCTCGGGCACCGCAAGATCGCCCACATCGCCGGGCCGCAAAGCTCATCGACCGGCCGGGCACGCAAGCAGGCATTCGAGCAGCAGTGTGTGGCGATGGGGCTCAAGGGGCAGGTGGTCGAGGCCACCGCGTTCACGCGCGAAGCCGGGCTCGCCGCCGCACTGGCGCTGCTGCGCAAGAGCTTCAGCGCCAGCGCCATCTTCGCCGCCAACGACCTGATCGCGATGGGCGTGCTCGACGCGCTGCGCCAGCATGGCCTGCGGGTCCCGAAGGATGTGTCGCTGGTCGGGCACAACGACATGCCGCTGGTCGACCTGGTAGCGCCGCCGCTGACCACCGTGCGCGTCGCGGTCGACCAGATGAGCCATCAGGCCGCGCAACTGCTGCTGGAGCATCTGAAGACGCCGCAGCAGGATCCGGTGATGCGGGTGCTGTCGCCGAAGCTGATCGTCAGGGCGTCGACTGCGGCCGCGCCGCGCTGAGACGGCGCCGGCCGACGAAGCCGAGCAACAGCAAGCCCGCCATCAGCGCCGAGGCGGTGCTGGGCTCCGGAACGGCGCTGGGCGAGAAGTTCGCCACGAGCTGCCCGCCGACGCTGCCACCGCCGCTGGACAACTCGGGCAGGGCGTCGAACGCGACCTTCAAGAGCGTCGAGGGGTTGAGCTGAAAGACGAGCGGCGCCACCGTGCCGAAGCTCAGGGTGTCGACAGGTCCGCTCGAACGCCATGCGTAGGGCAAGTGGATCTGCTGCGTGACCCCGGCGACGCTGAAGGGGATCAGCGCTTCGAATGAAGGGGTCAGCGTGCAGCTGTAGCAATTGCCGCCGACCACGAACTCATAGCTCGCGATGGCCGCGCTGGTCGGCGCGCCGAGGTTCAGGTCGAGGTTCAGGCCGGTGACGCTGAAACGATCGAAATCGGTGACGAACTCGGCGCCGATGCCGACCTGCGAATGGTTGCCGGTGACGATGGGAACCGCCTGTGCCTGTGAGGCGAGGCAGGCGAGCGCCACCGTGACGGTGGCGGCGAAGGAGCGGGCGAGGGTGCGTGTCATGGGCGCGATTGAACCAGCCCGCGCCCGGCGCGACCACCGGGCTTCGAACTGAACGATGCCCAAGCGCGCAGACGGTCACACAAATCGTTACTGGCAGTTCGGCAGCCCGTGAAGTAACGCACTTTCCGGGTTGCGACCCGACGACAGCGCAGGTCAACGCGCGGCTCGAGTGCGCTCCACCTCGGCCGCGAACGCAGCGAGGATGCCGGTCCATCCGCCCTCCGAATCGAAGACGCCGCGCATCATCTCGGCCTTGTCGCCGAAACGCTCGATCTTGCGATGCTCGAGCTCGAGGCGGGTCCGCTCGGCGCCCTCGTTGACGAACCTGACTTCGATTTCGTTGGCGATGCCGGCGTCGTGTTGCCAGGCGGCGTTGATCTCCCAGCTGAGCACGATTCGAGCCGGCGGCTCCCAGACCAGCACGCGCCCCCAGTCACATTCGCTGCCGTCGTCGCCGCGCTCGAACCAGCGTCCGCCGAGGCCGGGCTCGAGCAGCGCAGTGAACTGTTGCGCCTTGCCGATGTGATGGCTGCGCGGCCACCAGGCATCGTGCTGTTGGGTGAACACCTTGAACACATGGTCCACCGGCGCCTTGATCACGATGCTCTTGCGAACGAGCAGGTCCTGAACTTCCAGACTCATCGTTGGTTCCTCGATTTCAAGGCTTACCAATTCCTGATTAGCCCCCAAGCTCAGCCGCTCGAATGACGCGCTCCGGTCGCGGGCCGGTGCCCGCTGCGGCGCGTACCAACCGAGTGAGGATGGCCTTCAAGTCGTAGCGTCGATTGAATCGGTACTGCACTTCAGCGAGGT
>OBEQ012720110.1_pt1 | contig 12221 bp, 15 predicted proteins | sample 1670901 | NCBI WGS metagenome assembly OBEQ01 (sample SAMEA104232315, study PRJEB22302) | groundwater metagenome | biome: forest; feature: aquifer; material: groundwater | place: USA | collected 2011-08-07 | depth 5.4 m | reverse complement strand
CGTCACATGGAATATCCTGAAGAACATATGGTTTCTTAACTGCAGAACAAGTTAAATAATCAAATTCGCTTCCATCAGCCTCTCCAAGCCGTTGTTGATCAGGTTAAAGGTCCGGTCATGATTGCCTATTCCGCGCATCGAGGATTTGGCAGAGGAGCTGGTGCAGCAGCAGCGGTTCAAGAAGCCATTTTAACTCCCAATCAAACCTACAACTTCGCTTATCCCGTGGCTTTGAATGGGGTGTCAGCAAGGAAAAGAGAGAGGATGTGTGCTTCAGATGAACGAGCGGTGGGTTCTATGTTGGTTTTACCGGTTGATGCTCGAGGGAACGATCCCGTCTACGTGTGTGCAATTCAATCGCCGGATTTTGGACAGAAAGATTATCGCGAAACCAGCGCGGCTGAGGCCAAAGATCGACTGAAGGTGATCTATTTGGGACTTTTAAAGGAGGCTTATCAAGAGAGGCACAAAGTTTTTACATCGGATCAGCCGATGAAAGTGTGTCTCCATTTGTTGAGCACGGGAAGTTTCGCAGGAAAATTTAAAAATAATGAAGAAAGTGTTGAAATTTCTTTCAGGGCTTTGCGTGAGGCAGCGCGCGAGATGCAAAAAAACGAAGGGGATTTTGATGACTGCGTTCAGATTTGTCTTGCAGAGTCGAATGAAGCTGCTTTTGATAAGATCGTGAACCTGTCTCGTGATGAAGCGAGATCCGTTGAATCAAGCTCTTCGGAAGAATTTAAATCGAATTATCCAGGCGTTAATGAAGAAGGCGCAGGAGTGCTAGCAACTCAGTCTTTACCTCCTTTAAAACTGAGCATACTTCAGTTGAGAGGTGAAGGTGACCTGAGGAGATATTATTCAAGGTTATTAGAAGCTTATGAAGATACATGGAGCTTCCGCCGATTTAATACAGCCGCTGTTTCCGACGTCATGGAACATCCGCAATTAAAGCTTTCTCGTGATTTTGAGGGAAAAGTTGCTGCTAGAGGTCATACCGCGGCGATTATGGCTTTTGAAAAAACGATGAAAACGAGAAAAGGTAGGGAGATTCAATATTCTTCTCAAAAAATAAATAGGCAGTCTGAAAGTAGTCCCTCATGGCTGATGTGGGCTTTTCCGGTAGTGATTCCTGCTTTGATTTGTTATGCGTTGATTTTTCTTCTCGTTCGGCCTTTGGTTCGCGCACCAGGAGCTTCTTCTCGAAGCGCGCTAACGTTAAAGCCTATCGTAGGGCAGGCCAACAACAGTATTCCAATATCCAATGCTGCTCGAGCAACACTCGCTTTAAAATCTGACACAGAATCGGAGCGACCGGATATACTTCCCCCCGATTCGCCGAGGAGAGTGGCTATGCGGATGCAAGGACCCCTAACGACAGGGGATAAACTTCGACAGGTGTACGATAGAGATCCGCATGAATAAAAGGTTTTATAAATGTTAATCCCAAGATTGGACGTTTTGCCTAGGCCGCAGCAATTGCTTTGGCCAGAGCTGGTGTCGACTCCAAAACATTTTGTTCTTTATGGAGGTACAGCAATTGCTTTACGTCTTGGGCATCGTCAGTCAGTAGATTTTGATTTTTTTTCTGAAGAAACTTTTATTCCTTCGAATTTATTAAAAAACATACCCTATCTTAAAGAAGCGGTTCCTCTTCTTAGTCAGAAAGATTCGCTAGTTTGTACGCTTGATCGAGAAGGATCTGTAAAACTTTCTTTTTTTGGAGGTTTATCCTTCGGACATATCGAGACTCCAGAAAAAGTTTTAGAAGCCGAAATTTATATAGCCTCGTTGATTGATCTAACAGCCTCTAAATTGAAAGTTATTCAAGATAGAGCTGAATACAAAGATTATTTCGATTTATATGTTTTGTTGCAGAGGGAATCTCTAGCTAAGGGTTTGGCAGCAGCACAAGCTATTTATGGTCAAATTTTTAATCCATTACTCAGTCTCAAAGCTTTAGGGTTCTTCAAAGATGGCGATTTAAATCAACTGTCTAACGACATCAAAAAATTCCTTATGAAGCAAGTGGAACAAATAGATTTACAAAGTTGCTCAAAATTACAAGCCAAATCAGGGTTAGTCTTATGAAAGTATCCATAGAGAAGGTTGCAGCGCGTGTTGTCTGGTGGAAAAAGCCAGAAGAGACGATGAAATATCCAGAGCATCTTATCGCTCATGCTATGGCTCATGGAACCTTAGAAGATCTGCAGTTGCTCGAAAAAACTTTTGGAATTGACGCCTTTAAGGCCGTGCTAAAAAAGCCACTTCCTGGCATTTTTGATGAGAGATCCTGGGTCTTTTGGCATATTCGTTTCAAGTGGCCGGTAGGCGAAATGCCTAAGCGAGTAATGGAATGATCCAATTTACGGAGGTCTCCCTACAATTGGGCGTGAAAGTACTGTTTGAAAAACTGAACTTTACGCTTCACGCCAAAGAAAAAATGGCTTTGATTGGTCAAAATGGGGCAGGAAAATCGACTTTATTTAGTTTGATTAAAGGCGAGAGCGTGCCTGATAAAGGAGAGATTCAATTTCCAAAAAATTTGAGATTGGCCGCGGTCAAACAAGAAACGCCGGCTTTGATGGAATCTGCGTTGGAATACGTTTTAGATGGAGACGTTGTTTACCGTCAGCAACAAAGAGAATTAGAAGCGGCAGAAAAAACCGAAGATATGGACGGTCTTTGCAAAATTCATGAATGGATGCTTCAAAGTGATTTTTATTCTAAACCTTCGAAAGCCGCGGCTTTGCTGCATGGACTAGGTTTTGATTTTGAAAGTCAGCAAAAGAATGTCGCTGAATTTTCAGGGGGTTGGCGGATGCGCCTCAACTTGGCCCAGGCTCTCATTGCCGATTCCGATATTTTATTGCTGGATGAGCCGACCAACCATTTAGATTTGGAAGCCGTTTTATGGCTCGAAGATTGGCTTCAAGAATATTCGGGAATACTGTTGATTATTTCTCATGATCGAGATTTTTTAGATGCGGTCGTAAAAGGTATTTTTTGGCTAGAAAATAAAGAAATTAAACGCTTTGCCGGGAATTATTCCAGTTTCGAATCGCAGCGAGCGATGCATTTAGCCCAGCAGCAATCTTCGTTTTTGAAGAATCAACGAGAACGAGCGCATCTCGAAAGTTTCATTACTCGTTTCAAAGCTAAAGCCACAAAAGCCAAACAAGCACAGAGCCGAATTAAGGCTTTAGAAAAATTGGGGGAAATTTTGCCTGCTTACGAGAAGTCGCCCTTTCAATTTAATTTTCGTGAGAATGATCAAGTGGTAAAAGACGTTTTGTTGAGTGTTTCCAATGCAGATTTGGGCTATGGGGATAAAGTTGTGCTGAGTAAGGTTCAATTTCAGATTCCTCCCGATGCTCGAATTGGACTTTTAGGTCCTAATGGAGCAGGGAAATCGACGTTGATTAAAGCCTTGGCAGGAGAAGTAACGTTATTGACGGGGGAGCGATCCAAAAGTCCGCATTTGAAGTTGGGCTATTTTTCTCAACATCAGGTCGACATTTTGCGAGAAGAGGAATCGCCGCTCTGGCATATGCGGCAATTGCAGGCCAATCTTCCAGAGCAAGATGCCAGAAATTTTCTCGGTCAATTCGACTTTAAAGGGAATGTTGTTTTCGACCCCATTCGACATTTTTCGGGGGGAGAAAAAGCTCGATTAGTTTTAGCCTTAATTGTCTGGCAAAAACCGAATGTCTTATTGTTGGATGAACCGACAAATCACCTCGATATTGAAATGCGACAGGCGCTCATTATGGCACTACAAAATTATGAAAATGCTGTCGTGGTTATTTCACATGATCGGCATCTTCTTCGAACCATTACTGATGATTTGTATTTGGTTTACGACGGAAAAGTCAGTCCTTTTGATGGGAGCATTGACGACTATCCTGCTTGGTGGAAAACGCAGCAGAAAAAATTAGTTCAAGATAAAAAAGACAAAACCGCAAAAAGTATTCAGCCAGGAAATGCATTGCCGAAAAAGTCTTCGGATATTCCTCGCTCAGAGCTGGTAAAAATGAGTCAGAAATATGAGCAAGAATTGGCGGAAGCGCATTCGAAATTAGCTGTTTTGGAGCAATCCTTGTCGGGAGCTGATATTTATGAGCAAAAAAATCAAGCGGAATTAGCTCGAGTGATCAAACAGCAGAAGGATTTAAAATCCAAAATTGAGAGACTCGAGGGAGAATGGATGAAAGTGATGGAGCGCTTGTAATTTTGGAGGATTTAAAAATGGGTTTAACGTTGAGAGAACAATGGATTCAGGAAGGCATGCAACAAGGCGTTCAACAAGGCGTTCAACAAGGCGTTCAACAAGGTGTGCAGCAAGGACTCTTGGAAGGTGGGGCTGAATTCATCGCTCGCCGGATGTTGTTAGAAGGGATTGATTGGCCTCTAGGGGCTTTGTTGTATCAGTTGCTTTAACTTTTCAATCAAAGGCTGATTGGCATCAGGAAACTCGTACTGACTCAAGTCGTGGAAAGGGATCCAGCGAGTCATTTGGCCTTCTTTGCTGCTCGCTTCGCCTTTAAATTCATGAACAAGAAAACATTCCAGCGTGACGGTTTTAATGTCGTAGGCATAATTTAAACGGCAGAAATGTTCAACTCTTGTGGGAATGATATCAATTTCCTCATAAAGCTCACGAGCAAGGGCTTCATGCAAGGTCTCGCCAGGTTCTACTTTTCCTCCTGGAAATTCCCATCGACCGCCCATATGCAAGTTAAGATCTCGTTGAGCAATAAAAAACTGATGTTTACGAATGACAACACCAATAACGACTAAAATAGGGGGAAGGGTTTTCATGAAGTCACGGCGATAGCAGAAAGTTGGGATATCCTACCTGTTTTTATACTTTTGAGAATCATTAGTGGGAAGTTTTTTAGGCCTTGATTTTGGATTGAAGCGAATTGGAGTGGCAGTAGGGCAGAGCGTTACAGGCACAGCTTCCCCCTTGAAAACGCTGGCAGCCAAAGACGGGATTCCAGATTGGATGGAACTCAAAGAATTACTCAAAGCGTGGAAGCCGGAAGGAATTGTCGTTGGATTGCCGATGAATATGGATGATTCAGAGAGTCCTATCACGCGAAAAACTCGAACTTTTATCGCTGCATTGTCTCAGCACACTTTGATTCCCATCCATGCCGTGGATGAACGATTGAGTACAAAAGCGGTTGAATATGAATTGGAGCGCCTCGGCAAAAAAAATCATAAGAAAGATGATGCTTTGGCTGCTTGTATCATTTTGGAAAGTTTTCTAGCGAGATATTGAAAATGTACGGATATACAGTACAATTCACTACGATTAAATTCAAGGAACAAAAATGAAATCAGTGAGCGTGAATCAGTTTCGAGATCAATTAAAAAGCTATGTCGATCTCCTAATCAATGACCATGATCCATTAATGGTCACTCGGCGAAATGGCCCGAGTTTTGTAGTGATGAGTGCATCAAATTGGGCAAGCGAGCAAGAGACTTTATATGTTTTGCAGAACTCTCAATTGATGCGACAAATTTTTGAATCATTGAAAACGTTTAATGCAAATCAGGGAAAAACTTTGACGAGAGCACAGCAAGATGAGATCGATAGTATTTGAGGGTGATACTCTGGAAGTCTATGAAGAGTTGCGGCAGAAGGATAAAAAAACTCATGAAGTTCTGCGTCGAATTTTGAAAGAAATGCAGCGAGGCGATCCTTCTAGCGGTTTAGGAAAACCAGAGCCTCTCCGTTATCAGTTGAGCGGTTTTTGGTCCAGACGAATGTCTTTGAAAGATCGTTTGATTTATCGGTTTGATGAGAACAGAGTTTATATCTTTGCAATTGGTGGTCATTATGATCAAAAAATTATAAAATCGTAGAAAAAATTTGCGTTAAGGTTTCTTTGAATTTTCCAAGATCTCCCTCGTTCCAAATCACTTGATCTGCCAGCAATTGTCGAGTTTCTGAAGCAGCTTGAGACGCTAACATTTTCGTCGCAAGCGCTTTAGAAATGCCATCTCGAGCCATCACGCGTTCGATTTGTAAAGAGGTCTTTGCTTCTATCGTAAGAATAAAATCGGCGGGATAACTCGTTTTTGATACAAAAAGGGGAACAACAATAACAATCGCTCGAGGTGAATTTTTTGCTTGTTTCAGGTGTTCCACTTGTTGATAGGTTAAAAGTTGAATTTGAGGATGAAGTAAATCTTCCAGAAATTTTTTATCTTGCGGAGACTGAAAAATGATTTCCCGAAGTTTTCGTCGATTGATTTTCTCTGAAGCATCCAGAATAGAAAGGCCAAAATGACGGACGACAGCTTGAAAAAACTCAGTCTTCGGCTCGAGCAAGGACCGAGCGATAAGATCCGTGTCAATAATAGCGAAGCCTTTTTCTGCGAGCAGCTGAGCAGCGGTGGATTTTCCGGCTGCCAAGCCGCCCGTGAGAAGAATCACTTTAGGCGAATTAGCGGACATCGAGCAGACTTCTCAGCATCCAAGCAGTTTTTTCGTGAAGACTAAGGCGTTGTGTAAGTAAGTCAGCGCTGCCTTCATCTGAATTTTTATCGACTAAATCGAGTAATTTTCGAGCAGTTTTGACGACAGCTTCATGCCCAGCGATCAGTTGCTTAACCATTTCTTGCCAAGCAGGGACGGAGACTTCTTCTTCGATGCTCGTCAGTTTCGAAAATTGTTTGTAACTTCCTGGCGCAAACTCTCCTAAAGCTCGAATTCGCTCAGCAATTAAATCGACAGCCAAGGCCATTTCGTTGTACTGACCTTCAAACATCAAATGTAGGCTATTGAAATGGGGTCCCGTCACATTCCAATGAAAATGATGAGTTTTGAGGTAAAGCGTGTACGTGTCCGCCAGTAGGTGTGATAAGCCTTGGCTAATTTTGAGTCGTTCCGTTTCTGCAATACCGATATTGATGGGGAGAGGAGATTTCATAAAAGCTTCCTAGTCTGAGTTGAGGGAGTTTAAGTTTAACCGCATCATTTAAAATGGCCTAGGATGGGTATATCCTCTCGCCTTCATTTTTCTGCGAGGGTTTCTCATGCTTCAACGCATCCAGGACAAATCAAAAGGATGGATCACCTATGTCGTGGTCGGATTTCTCGTCATCGTTTTTGTGATGTGGGGGATTGGGTATTACTTAAAAGGCTTTTCAGGACCGGCTTCAGAAGCGGGAGAGGTCAATGGAAAATCAATTTCTCTAGCAGATTTTAATCGGGCTTACCAAGCTGCCCGTAGTCAAGAGAAAGGGCCGCTGGGAGAAGCAGACGTTCAACATTTAAAGAACACAGTTCTGGAAAATTTGATACATCAAACTTTGCTAAGCACATCCGCCGCTGCCATGGGGTTTACTTTGTCTGATCAGACCGTATCGACTTGGATTAGCTCGGATTTAAATTTTCGAGATGAGAAAGGTCATTTTTCCCCTGAACGCTACCATCTTTTGCTGCAACAATTGGGAATTAATGCAGCAATGTTGAGAGCACAAATTCAAAAAACTGTGATGATCAGCCAAGTCGAGCAAGGCGTGACTCAAACAGCCTTTGCGTTGCCAGAGGAAGTGAAAGCTAATGCTGCTTTTCTTGATCCGAGTCGTCAAGTGGCTGAGGTACGAATCCCTTTGGCTTTGTTTGAAAATAAAGTTCCAGTTTCTGAAGCGGAAACCAAAGCTTATTACGATGCGCACTCGTCTGAATTTTATGCAAAGCAATCGCTGCAAATAGCCTATCTGGATTTAAAAACCCAAGAGGCCTACAGCCCAGTCTTTAATCAATTAGCCAATCTTAGTTTTGAGCATCCAGAGTCTTTGTTACCTGCAGCGAAAGCATTGAATTTGCCTGTTTTAACCTCGGATTATTTTTCAGAAGACGGAGGGAAATCGGCGCTAAGTCAAAATGCCGCCGTGATTAAAGCGGCGTTTAGTCCAGAAGTTTTAGTCGACAAAAATAATTCGGATTTGATTAAACTATCCCCCACAGAAGCCATCGTGCTTCGTGTCGTTGCTGAACAAAAGCCGCATCTACAATCTTTCGATGAAGTGAAATCCACTGTGATTCATGCCTTGCAAAAGCAGCAAGCAGAAAAATTAGCTCAAGCGGCAGTTGAATCTTTGAAATCAGCCCAGGATTTGGAAGCAGAAGCTAAAGTTTTAGGATTGGATTATCTTCCTGCAAAAACGTACACGGAAAAAGATTCCAGTGTATCTCCAGAAATGAAAAAAGTATTATTTTCTCCTTCCACAACTCTAGAGACGCAAGCTAAGCGAGTGCTTCTTTCCTCAGATTCAGTGTGGATATTGCTGGAGATTCAGCCGAAGTCTGGAGCAACAGAGAATGCTTCTTCGACGCAGTTTTATCAGGCTAATATTCGACTTCCTGGTTTGTGGGGAGCCTGGGAATATCAAGCTTATGAGAATGGATTAGCACATGACGCCACAATCAAAACCTTCCTCTAATTTTTATTTTCTTGCCTTTCTGGGACCCCGATATTGGGGGACCTGGCTGCTTTTGGGCCTCTTGAAAGGAATGGCTTCGTTGCCTTTTGGGCTGCAGAAAAGAGTAGCCAATTTTTTGACTCCTCTCGTGATGCGATGGGCCAAAAGTCGACTTCGCGTCTGTCGAATCAATCTCGAAACCGTCTTTCCGGAATGGTCAGTTGAGGTTTTAGCTCAAAAACTCCGAGAAAGTTTTCATTCTTTTGTATTGGGTTTTATTGAGTCAAATGCAGGATATTGGATGAAATATTCTCGCTTTTCTGCAAATTTCCCGTTCAGAATTGAAGGGCTTGATCATCTCAAAACCGCCATCTTGGCAGGAAAAGGGGTCATTGTTTGTGGCTATCATATGCATATTTTGGATCTTTCCTGTCGTACCCTGGCTGAAAAAATTGAACGTGATCTAAAGCATCCTGTCGCCGTGGTGTATCAAGCCCATAAAAATTCGCTAGTCGATCATTTTCTGTATCGTTGGCGACGTCGCTATGCTTCAGAAGTCTTTCGTCGTAAAGAGCTCAAGAAAATCCTCGCCTGGTTAAAAATAGGAAATGTGCTGTTCTACGCCCCAGACCAAGATTTTGGTCAAGCGCCCAGCGTATTCGCCCCTTTTATGGGAGTTTCTACAGCAACATTGACAGCTCCTGCACGAATGCTTCAGCACACGGGAGCAGTGTTGATTCCTGCTTGCTTCTTTCGCAATAAGGGGGAATGGGTGCTTCAACTGCTTGCGCCATTAGATCACTATCCTTCGGGAGATGAAGTGCTCGATGCAACTCGCTTGAATGCGGTTTATGAACCCATGATTCGACAGCATCCAGAACAATATCTTTGGCAGCATCGTCGATTTAAAACTCGACCTCTTGGAGTCGCAAGTTTTTATGAGTAAAGGATTTTTGAAAGCTTTAGATGGAGATTTTACTCAAGAAGGTCGCCGATATCGGGTGGATTATTTTCTTGAACTTGAGACTTCTGCTGGGTTAGAAGCGCTTCCTTTAAATGACAAACTGGGCCAAGCAATTTCGCTTCGTTTTACGGGAAACATTCAATGCCAAGGATGCAAAAGTCCCATCAAAAAAATTTTTCAGACAGGCGTTTGTTTTCGTTGTGCTCAAAAATTGGCGCGTTGTGATTTGTGTATTGTGAAACCAGAACGCTGTCATTTTCATCAGGGAACGTGTCGAGAGCCGGATTGGGGCGAAGCGCACTGCATGCAAGATCATGTGGTGTATCTCGCGAATAGTTCAGGGATTAAAGTCGGTATTACTCGAGTGAAAAATATCCCAATGCGCTGGATTGATCAGGGAGCGATCCAAGCTTTACCCATTTTAAAAACGAGTTCGAGGCGCTTATCAGGTTTAATTGAAGTGGAGATTGCCAAGCAGATTTCCGATAGAACCAATTGGCGGAAAATGCTGAAGAATGAAGTCGAATGGACGGATCTTTCCATGCATCGAGATCGTATGTTGAGTCATATTCAGCCTGCGCTTGCTCAAATTGCAAATTTAAATATTGGAACGATAGCTGCGATGCCCAATGCAGAGCCTTATGAATTTGAATATCCAGTGTTGAAGTATCCAACCCAAATTTTATCTCGTTCTTTTGATAAAACTCCCGTGATCAGCGGAGAATTCTTGGGAGTGAAAGGCCAATATTTACTCTTGGACGGAGAAGTGCTCAATCTGGGCAAATTTGCAGGCTATGAGTTAGTCGTATCATTCACTCACTTCGTACAAAAATAATTGACAAGGCAAAGCTCCATTAAAAAAGGCATATTGTTTTTTGGATCGAATCTTCAAAGCTTGAGAGCACTCTTTTGGCGCTGCAGACAAAATGCCCAAGTGCCAGCCCAAAAACCTTTTTTTCAAGGCGAGTCCAAATTGATGAAATAAGCCTTTTAAGCCATCGACTTCTTGAGCATCCATCCGTTCTCCGTACGGGGGGTTGCAGAGGATAAAGCCGACTTCGTTGAAATCTTCAAATTGAGGAATCTGAAGTTCCTTGCAGTCTTGGGGATAGAGGGAAACTCGATCGTTTAATCGGGCCCGCTCAAGGTTTTCCAAGCTTTTTGATAAGGCTTGAGGATGGATGTCAGATCCAAAAAAATGAATAGACCTTCTGCAAGATTCGAGTCCTTGATTTTTCCGATGCTGAGCTTCTTCTAGCAGTTTTTTCCATAATAAAGGCTCATGCAGAGGCCAGGCGATGAAACCAAAATAAGAGCGTCCCAGTCCTGGAGCGATATCAAAAGCCATTAAAGCGGCTTCAAGAATTAAGGTTCCTGAGCCACACATCGGATCTAAAAAAACATGATGGGCTTGTGGGGTTTGAAGATATTGCAACCAGCCTGCTCGCATTAAGAGGGCGGCAGCTAAGGTTTCTTTGAGAGGCGCCTTTCCACCTTCAAGTCGGTAGCCTCGTTTATGTAGACTTTCGCCTGATAAATTTAAACTTAAGGTGAGGATTCCTTTATCCATATGAAGATTAAGAACAATATCCGGCCGATGTTCCTGAATACTGGGTCTTTTTCCCTCAGGCGTTCTGATCTGGTCGACAATGGCATCTTTGATTTTCTGGGCGACAAAATGCGGATGATGGAATCTTGCATGGGAGCCACTGACGTCAATCCAAAGCGTGCCCTCAGGCGAAAGATGGCGTATCCATGGAATTTTTTGAATTTCTTGATAGAGCATTTCAGGATTGTTAACTTCAAATTGGGACAGGGTTAACAAAACATGATTGCTTAATCGGGACCACAGGCAGAGTCGATATCCCAATTCCATGGGTCCTTCTACATAGACCCCTGCCACCGTTTCTTTAAGTTTGGCCGGAAGCTGACCTTGCAGCGCAATGTGAGCGATTTCATCCTTGAGTAAGGACTCCAGATTTTTAGCACAGGTGACGAAAAATTGAGGCATGAAATGTGATGTCTTAATGGTTTTGGGTTTGTTTATGCGGTTTGCTTTCGGCAAAAGCTGCTGCCGTGATATTGACGTAATTGCATTTGCGTTGCAGTTCTCGAAGGGTCGCAGACCCCGCATAGGTAAGGCCTGATCGCAATCCGCCGATAATATCAGCAATCACTGCTTTAGCCGTTTCTCGATAAGGGACTTCAACCGAAACGCCTTCAGAGGTTTTCCAATCGGGCATGAAGCCCAGAAAATCTTCTTGAGCTTCAAAACTCGCCATGCCTCGATAAGCTTTAACAGACTCTCCGTTTTCTTTGAGGATGACTTCTCCGGGGGTCATTTCTGTGCCAGCAAGCATCCCGCCTAGCATCACAAAATCCGCACCAAAGGCGAGCGCTTTGACAATATCACCAGGAGTTCGAATCCCACCATCGGCGACGATGGAGCGGTCTACGCGAGAACATTCTTTGATGGAATATAGCGTAGGGACCCCAAAACCCGTCTTAATACGAGTACTGCAAACGGATCCGCCTCCAATCCCAACTTTAATAATGTCAGCGCCCACAGAAGCTAAGAAATCAGCTCCAGCATAAGTGGCAACATTTCCCGCCAAAATGCATTCATTAGGGAGAATTCGACGCAGGGTTTTCAAGGTTTTTCCGATGTATTTGGCGTGAGCATGAGCAACATCCAGGCAAAAATATTGGGCTCCGGCATCTTTTAAAGCCTCTGCACGTTCAATTTCTTTGTCAGAGCAACCCACGGAGACAAAAACTTTGGCAGAACACTTTTTAAATTCTTCAACATTTTTTT
>OBEQ010288676.1_pt1 | contig 12222 bp, 23 predicted proteins | sample 1670901 | NCBI WGS metagenome assembly OBEQ01 (sample SAMEA104232315, study PRJEB22302) | groundwater metagenome | biome: forest; feature: aquifer; material: groundwater | place: USA | collected 2011-08-07 | depth 5.4 m | reverse complement strand
AGTAATGTTAGAAGGATCTAAAATTCTACTCATCATAAATTTTGGTTGAGAATGGGAAAAATATGGTTTTTGTATGCCTCATACCACTCTTAAAGAAAGAGAAGATATTTTAAATGGTAAATTAGATCCATATAGTATCATGAGCTCGTGATGTAACGGATAACATAAGTGGTTTCGGCCCACTATATCTAGGTTCAATTCCTAGCGAGCTCGTAAATAATCCAGGTTCGATTCCTAGTAGACCCATTAATTAATAAAACCGTTAGATTTTAGAGTTCTCTCTAATGAACTAACTTTTTTATTATTTTCTTTAGAATTGAAAATGATTAAATTATATCTTTCAAAAAACGCAATTGGTTTGTTTTGATAATAGAAGGTTCCGCTATATTCTAGTGAATGCTCTTGCATATCAAAAGCTCTAGTAAATTTAAAACCTATTTCAGAAAGTAAGTTTTTTAATTCTGTATAACTTTTTAATAAATTGAAAGATAAAATATTTTCTTCCATTTATTATCTATCTTTTTTGTATTTATAAAGATTATAGCAAAACTTTAAAACTAATAAAAAATACTAGATAGTATGAAAGGATCAAGGGTTAAGGATACTACTGATGAAAAAGGTTTAACAGTTAAGAAAAATGAAGATTTTTCAGAATGGTTTACACAAATAGTTCAAAAAGCAGAACTTGGAGATATAAGATATAATGTTAAAGGATTTTTAGTTTTTCAACCGTGGAGTGTTCTTTCAATGGAAAAAATGTATAGTTTTTTGGAGAAGTCATTACAAAGAAAAGGACATAAACCTTATTTCTTTCCAACAGTTATTCCAGAAAGTAATTTGACTAAGGAGAGCAGTCATGTAAAGGGATTTACTCCAGAAGTTTTTTGGGTTACTCAAGGTGGAGACAAAAAATTAGATGAAAAGTTAGCTCTTAGACCTACATCAGAAACAGCTTTTTATCAAATGTTTGCTTTATGGATTAGAAGTTACAAGGATCTTCCATTCAAAACTTATCAAAGAGCAAATATTTTTAGATATGATACTAAAGCTACAAGACCTTTCTTAAGAAGTAGGGAATTTCATTGGATAGAAACTCATTGCGTACATGCAACAGAAAAAGATGCAGAAAATCAAGTAAAAGAAGATATGGAAACAACTGAGGAGATTTTACATGAAATATTTGGATTACCATTTATATTTTTTGAAAGACCCAAATGGGATAAATTTCCTGGAGCTTCTAGAACTTTTGCTGCAGATGTTTTGAATCCGGATGGAAGAGTTATACAACAACCATCAACACATATTATTAGTGATAAGTTCTCAAAAGCATTCGATGTTAAATTTAAAGATAAGAATGGAGATGATAAATTTGCATATTTAACTTGTTATGGTCCTGCAGTATCAAGAATTTTTGCAAGTGTTGTTATAACTCACGGGGATGACAAGGGCTTGAGATTCCCTTGGGAAATTGCTCCTTTACAAGTTGCAATAGTTCCAATAAACAATGATGAAAAATTAATTAAGAAAGCTAATGAGCTAAAAAAGGAGATTGAAAAAATGGCTTCTGTTGAAATAGACTTAACCGAGAAAAGCACAGGAGAGAAATTTAATTATTGGGAGATGAAAGGAGTCCCTATAAGAATAGATTTGGGATTAAAGGATCTTCAAAATAAGAAAATCACAGTTTTTAGACGTGATGTAAATACAAAGGAAGTTATTGATGAGAAGAAATTAATTGATTATATAACAAAAGTTTCAAAAGAATGCACAAACAATCTTAGAAAACAGGCAGATAAATTATTTGAAAATAAAATAAAAGATGCAAAAAATTTGGAAGAGATAAAAAAGGTTGTAGAAAATGGTGGAATTGCTAGATGTAATTTTTGTTCTGTTGAAGATGCAGGGGTTAAATGTGCTGAAATTATTGAGAAAAAAATGGGTGCCGAAGTTAGAGGAACAAGATTTGATGAAAAAACTAAAACATCTGGAAAATGTGCTATTTGTGGAAGTAAAGCTAATCATGTAGTATATATTGCTAGATCTTACTAGTTTAGTAAACAAATATTTATAAATCACATTTTCTAAAAAGTTTTATGGCTAAGAAAAAATTATTAAGTGAATTGATTGAAAATGGTCAAATGAATCAAACATTAGCATATCAATTTGGTGTTGTTTTACCTAACACTAATATGAGAGTTGTTCAGTCTGAACATTTACAGAGTAAATCATTTGAAGAAATACTATTCGATAATAATGAAATCCAAAATAGATTAGAGCGTAGAAGAGAATATCATTCTAGTTATGGAAAATCTTATTATCCTAAAAGAGCAAAAAATTTGGATGCTAGACCTTATTATAAAACAAATATAGGAAGAATTTAATTATTAATTTTTAGCAAATGTTTCTGCTACTAAAATAGGAAATAGAATTGTTGCATCTCCAAATACTTTTATTGATTCTGCTTCTTTTGATAATTTGCCCCAGCTTACTGCTTCATCAGGTCTGGCTCCAGAGTCACTTCCATCAAATTCACTAGCATTGTTAATATAAACGCTATAATCAGCTCCGTTTCTTAACATATTTGCATTTAGAATATGATGTTTAACAACTCCTGATCCCAAAATAATAAGTCCTGATTTTTTTAAACCATAAACACTATCATTCATTATTTTAATATCTTCAGATACATCTATCATAAAATCAGGCCTCTTATATTTAAAGAAATAAATATTATCTCCTAAGGCTCCATCAGTAATTGCTGGACAAACAATTCTTATTTTATTTTTATAAGCTTGATAACAAATACTTTCTTTATCGTTTATTTTTTCTCCTAATTTCCAAATTAAATCACTTCCGCATATGATTTTTCCAGTTTTCTTTTGTTTTTGATAAAGTTCTTCTAGAATTGGTTGCAGAAATGCTTCGAATTTTACATATTCAGAATTAGAAACAAAGATATTTCCTATTCTATTAATTCCCTTTTCTCTTAATTCACTTCCTCTTGCCTTAAAGGTTCCAATTTTGAAATCTCCTAAACATTTTATTATATCTTCTTCAATTCCTCCACAAGTTGTTACAACAAAATTAACTCTTTTATGTTCTACTAGATATCTAAATATCTCTCTTAAACCTGAACTAACCATATTGCTTGTATATCCAAGATAAATAAAAGATTTTTCTTTTATCATTTTATTTGTTATTTCTATTGCTCTAGACAAGAGAGAGGCTTGGAATCCTGTGGAGTTAAAGCTTTTTATTATTTCCTTATAATCTGTTCCTTTATTGAAATCATATCCTCTTACAGAAATGCCTTTAGTCCTTTGTCCTTTCCTAAAGACGTTCTGTTTAATGATTTTTTTAATATTTTTCATATGAAAAAGGTTTAAATTTAATAGAATTACAATTAGAATTAGTTAATTGGGATTGCCAAGCACTTAATTAATTCTATATCCATTATGTTTCAATAAACATAAGCTTTATAAACCTATTTCTTTATTTTTTAATATGTTCTATATATTTGAAGTAGAGGATTATGTGAGAGTTGAGCCGAGACTATTTGGGCTTGATACTAGCGATGCTGTTGCTAAACAACTTCAAGAGATTTATTCTAATTATCACGATAGAGAATTAGGAGAAGTTATTGGGATATTGAATATTCTTGAGGTAGGGGATGGAATTATTATACCTGGAGATGGAGCTGCTTATTATAATTCAAAATTCAGATTGATATCATGGAAGCCAGAATTACAAGAATTAGTTTATGGAGTTTTAGATGAAATAACTAATTTTGGGGCCTTTGTTGATCTTGGAGCTGTAAAGGGAATGATTCATATAAGCCAGACAATGGACGATTATGTTACTTTCTCATCAACTAATACATTAATGGGAAAAGATTCTAAAAAAATATTAAAGAAGAAAGATCCATGTGTTTTGAGAATAGTTGCATTGTCATATAAAGGAGATAATTTCAAAATAGGATTAACAATGAGACAACCCGGATTAGGAAAATTAGATTGGATTAAAGAAGAAAAAATTAAAGTTAAACCTAAGAAAGTTGTTGAAGCTAAAGTAAGGGAGAAAAAGAAGCATGGGTAAGGAAAAAGCTTGTAAGCATTGTAAAACAATATATGAGGGAAGTGAATGTCCCAATTGCAAAAGTAAAGATGTTTCAGAAAATTTCAAGGGAAAAGTTGAAATTATGAATGTTGAAAAATCTGAACTTGCTAAAAATTTAAAAATTCATAAAAAAGGAAATTATGCTATAAGGTTATAAAATGAAACTACAAACAGAATCTAAAAATAATATATTTGGAAGACAAGAAGTTGTCTATCATGTAGAAAGTTCTAACAGTCCTACATTTAGTGATATGAAAAAGAAAATAGCTGAAGAGCTTAAGAAAGATGAAGAAACTATTCATGTTTATAGTATTAAAGGAAGTTTTGGATCTAATAATTTTGTAGTTAAAGCTTCTATATATGATTCAAAGGATAATCTTAAGAATATTTTAGATTTAGGTAAAACTAAAAAAGAAAGAAAGAAAGAAGCTGAAGAGATAAAGAAAGCTAAAGTAGAAAAGAACAAAGCCGAACATGAAGCTAAGAAAGCTTCTAAAGTTGCTGAAGTGGAAGAGGCTAAAAATTAATTTAATTCTATAATGTACATTTATACCCAAAATTGGAGTGAAAGAGAAATCGAAGATTATATTAAACAGAAAGAAATAAAATTAAATTCTATTTATGAAAAAGCTAGAATACCTGAAAATAAACCTTGGGAAAGAGCATATTTCTTAGCTCATAACGTTTTGGAATTGACAGATATCGAGATGGAAAGTCTTGACGCAAGTTCCGATCATATTGGAAAAGTTAAGGTATTACATAATTTAGAATATATGTTATGTATGGAATTGGAAATGAATCTGAAAAAAGAAGATGAGATAAATTATCAAAATTTATAAACTGATTTTTCTTTATAATTAAATGAAAAAAATGAAGGTAAAGAGGAAGAAAGGATTTGAGAAAGAATTAGAAGAAGAAGTTGAGGAAGTCGAATCTTGGGTTAAAGAGAGAAGAAAGTTTTTTATTAAATTAGCATGGGTTTTAGGTTTATTGATAGTTTTATTGTTGGCTAGTCATTATTATTTAAGAATGAGAGGATTAGGTTTGTGGTGATTTCTATATTAGATTAAAAATTAAATATTGTGTAGCAATATTTAAAAAGCCCTATCAATAAGATTTAAAATGGCAAAAGGAAAGAAACCAAAAAATAAACCAACATCTAAGAAGTATACAAAGTACAAAATACAAGGAGATACTATAATTAGAGAGAGAAGTTGTCCTAGATGTGGACCAGGAATATTTTTAATGAATACTCCTAATAGAAGTTATTGTGGTAAATGCCATTATACTGAATTCAAAAAAGAAGGTAAATAATTTTAATTAACACATTTTGATAATATTTATATACAGCTATATGTTAATTAGAATATGAATAAAAAATCTTTAACTTTTAATCCAATAGATGTTATTAGTGGACTGATAATTGTTGCAGGCGGCATATTAATCATTTTTAGCAATGTGAATATTGGCATATTACTAACTATTGTGGGATCTTTATTTGAGGCATTAAAAATAGTTTTGTCGCAAGGATTAAGATGATATGGTCAACCCCTAATATAATAGTTGGAAGTTTAATAGTAATTATAAATTTAATTCCTTTTATAATGAAAAAGCCAAAGTATTTATTGCTAACTTCAATTTTGTCAATATTACTGGCTTTAATTTTAAAATTTTTGTTGTGAATACGGGTTAATTTCATCTGAATAAAGTAGTACAATTATGTTCTATTAATGTTATTGGATTATAGTAGTTATTTTACAACTATATTTATAAATAGTTTTTTAATTAGTTTTTTATGAATATTAATCTAGATGAGTTAAGAAGCAAACTAGAACAGACTATTTCTGATTATAAGGAAAAATTTGATAAACGTTCTGATAAAAAAACTTATGAAAGATTAAGGGATGGTATAGAGGCTATTGGCGAGGCTAATGAAATTGTTGGTAAGGTTGCTAGTTCAGTTCATAGAGGGAATATGGCTGTTCAAGGGTCTATGGCACATATGAGAAGGAAAATAGGAAAGAGTAACGCTGAGGATAAAAATACTTTGACTTTGCTTCGTGAAGAGTATACTGGAGGAGCCAATAATGGTTATGTGAAAAGAGCTTTAGGAGTAGTTCCATTAGTTAAAAGATTTATTCCAAATAGAGAAATTACTTTAGAACAAACTTTAGAAATTATTGCTGATGTGGCTGAAGAAATACCAGAATACGTATCTACATTATCTAATCATTTAAGTAATAAGCGTGCAGGTCTAAATGAATTTAGAACAGAAATGCGTTATAGCATAGAAGAATTAATTACTGATAAATATTCATTAGAACAAGAACTTCCTGTTTTAGAAACTCAAATAAGTGAAATGAAGAGTAGATATAAAGAGTTAGAACAAATAAGAAGTGATAATTCCAAACAAAGAATACAAACTGAATCTTCTCTACTTGAAGAAATAGCTCAACTTGAGTTAGGAGTAGGAGAAATAGAAGAGAAGTATACTGAATTAAAAGGTTACCAAGCCCATATAGAGAGTCATATTGATATCGTTAATAATCAAATAGGGAAAGTTGGTCAGTTACTTGAATTATTGCAAGAATCACAAAAGACTGTTGGGGAAGCAAGTAATTTTGTAAATGTTCAAGTTCCATATATAGTTCATGAAATACAAACTCAAGGAGCACAAATACATGCTCTTTCTGGAGTTGATAGAGCTTTGGAATTTATGCAAAAACAAGGAGATGTATCTAAAGAAATTAATACTAGAATTAAAATTGGTGCTGAAAGATTAGGGGTAGTCGTTAGTGAAGTAATAAGAGATTTTTCAGAGGATAAATCTATTTATGCTGAAGATAAAAAGAAAATAGGCGGCAGACCTAAAGTTGCTGGTTATTTAACTAAAGCTAGATCTTAATTTTTATATAATTTAAAATGTCAAATGGATTATTGAGTCAATTAGAAGAGTCTAAAGGATCAGATTTAGTTAAGACTGATAAGAATGATCTCGTTGGTTTATGCAGAAAATATGTTCATGTTTCTTTTAGAGATGAAGCGTATAATTCTGAGATAGCTAAAACTGTAGGAGAAATGGAAGGGATTTACAAGAGAGCTTCTGATTCATATGTTGAAGCTGAGAAAAAACTCAGTACAGTTCTTTCAGAATTAGAAGGATACGCAGATAATACAAATAAAAATGGAATTTTTAGTAGAGTAGAAAGAATTTTCACAAGAGATAATAAAAAAGATACTGATAAGATTGGAAAAATATTAGTTGAGAGTAGAAAACAGCTTGGTGATCTAAAAGAGATAGTTGAAAAGTCTTACGATTTACATTCCCAAGTTATTAGAAGTATTTTTGAAGGCGTTCAAAAATCTAAAGCCTATGAAAGTGAACTTTTAGAAAGAAAAGATTTTTTGGAGAATGCTATTAATGAGCATAACAATTTTCAAAATAGCCAAGCTTTAAGTGATTATATAGATGGATTGGTTGAAAAGAAAATTCAGAGTGATGAACTTAAGGAAAAAGAAATTGATAGAAGCAAATTAAGAAAAGATTTTATAAAAAAAGGAGAAGAACATTTATCTTCTTTAGCTAAATCTTTTTTGGAAACTTTAAATGATTTAACAGTTGTAAAGAGGGCCGAATCATATGAAGATATATTGGAAAAATATAATTTATTAAGCGATTCTTTTTACTCAGTTAGAGAAAGAGTTTTAGAAGAACTTACAAGTATTGAAAAAGTTATAAGAATCTATGAAGTTATTACAACAAATCAAATGGCTTTTTTGAAGCAAGTTAAGATTCCCGGAGCTTATATAGAAGCTGTTAAAAAATTAGTTCATAATGTTGAGAAATGGGATGAAGATTTTTCAAATGTTGTTTTAGAAGCCAACTTTACAGATCCTAAATTAATTATGGGTCCTAGGTTGCAGGATGCTATTTATGATGTAATTTCCGCTGTTAGAAATCCGTTGAAATTAGAAAATAATGGGAGTCATCAAAATGATACCGAATTTGCCGACGTTAGTAGCGAGTGATTTTTATAAAGATGCTATCGAAAAGTTTGATTTTCATTCTCTATTAAATGAAAGTAAAGAACTTGCTTTGATTGAAAATGATAATGGGAAGAATGAATTAGTTCCTGATAATTTTTATAATATTATTCAAGGGAATAAAACTGATTTTTTAATAAATAAATTTCTAGAGATGCTAAACTCAAATACAAATTTTTACAGATCTTATCACTATTTGAAGGGATTGAATGATGCTGTTGAGAAAGGCGAGTTTGTTAAGCATACAGGGATTGTGGGATTTTATTCTAATAATGATGTCGATAGATATTTAAAAAAAGTTACTTCTTTAGATAAAGAACTTTCAATTGGAGATAAGGTTAGGAGAGCTGGAGATGGTTTTAGTTATTATGTAGGAAATAGTTATGATCACGATGCATATATCAAAAAAAGAAACTCATTCATAAGCTTAGATAAACTTGGGGTTATTACTGGTGACAATAATTGGCAAAATGTGAATGTTTTTTTAGTTAAATTTCCTTTTGAATTAAATTGGGATCTTTCTAAAAATTCTTATGTAAATTCTATAAAAGAAGAGGAAAGAAAAAGTACTGCTATTTTTCATCCTAAAGAATTGCAATATATTCCTATAACAACTATGGAAAGGAATATCTTTGAAAATGAAATAATGAGATTCAGTAAATTAAAAGGAAATACTTCTTGTGTTGTTGGAGGATATGATTAAAATGGCAAATGATATTTTAACTGCTGAAAGATTTTATGAGAATGAAATTGCTAATTTTGACTTTAATAATTATAATTCTATAGGTAATTCTTTGGTTCCTGTTGAAGATAAAAAAGAGTTAGTTGAGCAAAAGGTGAATAATTTTTCAATGCTTTATGGAAATTTTGAAGATAGATTGTCATTATTTATTCCGGTTGTTGGTAATGTAGTAAAGCCAATAAAACTAACAGAAAAAGAATTTAGATGGAAACAGAGTATTAAAGGGGCCAAATTATTTAAAAGAAAGGTCATAGGTCGATTTAAAAAAGTTAGAGCAATAGCTTATTATAATTTATCAGTACTTCTATGTGAAACAAATATAGTAAAATCAGTGGAAGAAGCTAGTCTTTTAATGCCTAAACTTGTTGGAGTTGATTTTGGATATCCTTATTATCAAAAATTAAAGTTTGATGTAGCTGACGAAGAGCATTATAGAATAACTAGTGGTGGTTATTGAAATTGATGACAGATATGACTACAATGGAAGAAAATAAAATATTGACAGCTGATGAATTCTATAAAGATTTAGTTCAGAGAACTGATTTAGTTAAAATTGATGAACCAGTTCAATTGCCTGCCGTTGTTGAGAATTTTAAATTATCTAAGAAAGGAAAAAAGAAAAGATTTAAGGGAAATCAGGATTTGGAAAAGATCATTAAGCACTATAGAAGAATTTTGAGTCGCTCTGTAAATGAAGAGTACGAAATTGATATCTATAACCATTCTTATAGTCTTGTTAAAAGTTATTCTTCATCTTTGATCGAGAATTTTTCTCTACTTCTTGAATATCATCAAAATAAGGAAGATTTCGCTAAAATTACTGGACTATATCTAAGTGCTTTAATAAACAAATCTGAAGATTCAGAAATAATAATCGATACTAGCAATCTTTATGAATTAATAGATTATTTAGGTTATCAAAATAGTAAAAAATTGATTGTTAGAGGCGATTTAGGAGACCATATAGGTCATAAAAATAAAGGTGAAATTTTGATTTATGGCGATTTAGAGGACAGTTTAGGTTATAGTATGAAAGATGGTAAAATAATAGTAGAGGGCAATGTTGGTGAGCAGGTTGGTGTATGTTCTGAGGGAGGAGAAATTCATTTGAATGGAAATTATAAAAATATATATGAGAATAGTTGTCTTGCATCTATTTATCGCAAAGGTGAATTAATCTTTAAAGGTAACAAAGGGGATAAAAAGGTAGAAAAGGTAGAAGAAGTGAAACCAAAGAAAAAAAGAAAGTGGTTTTTTTGGTAATATGGAAGAAAATAAAATCACTTATGGAAGGGAATTTTATGATGAAATGATTGGAAGCACTGATTTTGTTAGACCTAAAGAAATTAAGAAACCAATAGTAAAAGATGCACTTTTGGATAAAATGAATCAGGGCTTTTTAGCGCGTTATTTTCATTATAAAGATGAGGATATTTTATCTTTAGTAAAAGAAGCTTATAACTTAACTAATAATAGGGATAGTGAGAACTCAAGGATTAATTTTATGATTGGTTATGTCGATATGCACATTAAAAGATTTAATGCTTTTTAATCAATGAACATATTCTAATCTTATTTCCGCTATCATTGCAGGGTATTGCGTTTGTCTATATATTTCTCTTCTCAAATTATCAGCTCTTTCGAAAGGAGATTCTTTTCTATCTTGTTCTTCTCTATATGGAGTAAAGTTATTATATTTTAGAAATGCTCCAGGGAGAGGAGCGTTGTCTGCAAATCCCTTAATTATTGGACCATATAATATTTGTTCTTCAAATTTTCTATGTTTTTCTATTACTATTAGATTAGACCTTTTTACGAAGTCTGATAATTCTCTTTGAGAATCTGCGATTCTTAAAAATATTTTAGCAGGTCTACTAATTATCATTCTTCTTTCTATGAATTCTTGCGTCGCTTTAGCTAATTCCTTTCTTGATTTATAGGCTGTTAGATCATTAGTTTCAAATTGTTTATATGATGGATAACAGGTTTCATTATTTTTTCCAAAAGGAATTCTAAGACCTTCGATATCTGCTATAAAAATATATCCAGCTATTTCTTTCATATATATTATTGAGAAAAATGGTTCTTAAATATTATTATCTTGAAAATGATTTTAATAGACTTAACAGTGGAAGTAAACCCAGAAAGGACAGAATCAAACAAACTGTAATTCTACAAATGTATGACCCGACTTCTCTGGGAAAAAGAGGTGTACTTATTTAAGGTATATTTTATTTTTATACCTTTCGGTAGTAGATTATATGAACAGTAGTTTTGGAAGGGGTCATGATGTGTGAAATTTAAGGCTATTATTTGTAGTGGTTAAAAGTTATGAGTAGATTTTAATAATATATTTTGCTTGATTATTAATGAAATATGCTATCTTTCATACCCCCTATTTTTGATAAGAAACTAAACGATTTATCTAATGATTTAAAGCACATAAACCCTAGATAAAGACGTTAAAACCCTACAGCATTTATTAGGCACTACATATTTACATTATATTTATAAAATCGTATAGGTTTTTTATTTGATGAATATTATTTTTAAGCTCAAAGATAAAAAGGGAAGGGAAATTCATTTGTCGAAAGAAAGATGGAATGAGCATATAAAAATAGAACATCCAGATATTAATGATTCAGAAGAGCTAAAATAAACAATTTTACACCCAGATAAAATTGTTGAGCAAGACGAATCTATTTGTAATTATTATAAGTTTTTTAAGCATAAAAAGACAAAACTGAAATATTTGAAAGTTATAGTTAATTATATAAATGGAACGGGATTTATTATAACAGCATATTTTGTTGCTAGTATAAGAAGAAAATGAAAGGAAAATTACGCGTTTATTGCGATGAAGAAGGAGACTATTTAGAGTTAAGAATAGGAGAACCTAGAAGCAATTATGGCGAAGAAGTAAATGATGATATTACTATATTTAAAGATGAAAAAACGGATGAAGTAGTTGGTATAGGAATATTAAATTTCAGAAAAAAAGCTAATTTGCATAATATGGAAATTGATCTACCCATTGATCTTGGGTTATTTAAGAGAAATGTTGAATAGTCGTCTTATAGAATCTTTTTTATAATCTAATTATTCTTATTTTTAATTTTTTTATTAACAATCAGTGCCTGATTTTAGACAAGAATAATTGTTAATAATTCTTTAAAGAGTATAAACCCTAGAAAAGTCGGTGTCACATAAAAAGATATGCGTCCTGACTCTTCTGGGGAAAAAGAGGTGATACTATTTACAAGGAGTACTGGTATATAAATCTTTCGCTTGTTGTAATTATATAATGAAAACACTCTATT
>OBEQ010439223.1_pt1 | contig 12224 bp, 14 predicted proteins | sample 1670901 | NCBI WGS metagenome assembly OBEQ01 (sample SAMEA104232315, study PRJEB22302) | groundwater metagenome | biome: forest; feature: aquifer; material: groundwater | place: USA | collected 2011-08-07 | depth 5.4 m | reverse complement strand
GACGCTCTTTTTCTGGGAACCGAGCCGGAGATGTCAGGAACGGACAGAAGTCCGCAAGGCCTGACAGAGGTAACTCCGGGCGGTCAGAAAAAGGAGGAACGAACAATTACACCACCCCTGCGAGGAAGTCGTGATAAAAATTAGAGTAGGACGGAGCGATGTTTCGCGCGGAACAAAGTTAAAGAGGGGATCACGCCAAATCGTTGAACATTTGCTCGTTAACCCGCAAGCTTATTGCTTCGGCAATGTGATTTAATTTGATTAATCCCGAACCATCCAAATCAGCTATGGTACGGGCAAGCTTCTTGATTTTGTGATAGGCCCGTAGCGAAAAGCCCTTGTTGTTGACGGCGTTTTTGAGCAGATTTTCTGCTTCCGGCTCAAGGACGCAGAATTTATCTATGTTTTTGAAGTCTATTTCAGAGTTGGTGTATATTCCGGAGCCGCGGAATCTTGCCAACTGGACTTTCCTGGCTTTATCTATTTTTTCTCTGATATTCTGCGTATCTTGAGGATTTTTTGGCTTTTCCGGCTCCAAATCAACTGTTTCGCGCGGAACATTTATCTGGACATCCACCCGGTCTAGAAGCGGTCCGGATATCTTTTTTCTGTAACGCAAAATATGAAAAGGGGAGCATATGCAGGCGCCCTTATCATTTCCAAAGTTACCGCACTGGCAGGGATTCATGGCGGCTATAAGCATAAATTTTGCCGGTAAGACGAGAGAGCCGGAAGCCCTGGATATTGTAACTCGGCCGTCTTCAAGCGGCTGTCTGAGACTTTCAAGGACATCTCTTCTGAATTCCGGGAGCTCGTCCAGGAATAGAACTCCTCGGTGGGCCAAGCTTATTTCGCCTGGTTTTGGCCATTTACCTCCTCCGACTATAGCTGCCGATGAGGTGGTGTGGTGGGGATTTCTGAACGGCCTTGAGAACGATAGGGGAGAGTTCTTGATTAACCCAATAGAACTATATATTTTTGCCACTTCAATAGCCTCGTCAAAAGACATCTCCGGAAGAAGATCTGTTACTGCCTTTGCCAGTATTGTTTTACCCGATCCTGGCGGGCCGTACATCAATATATTATGAGCGCCAGCAGCGGCAACTGTAAGAGCTCTTTTTGCAAATTCCTGGCCTTTTATTGAAAAAAAAGTATTTTTGTCATCACGATCGTTATTTGCTGAATATCTGTCTGTTGGCGAAGGATCTAGAGGAGCTGTCCTGTCTAAATGTCCAACGACTTCCACGATATTTCTTGCTCCGATAACATTTATCCCCTTTATTATTGAGGCCTCTTTTATGTTCGAGAAGGGAATTATGATTTCTTTTAAGGCCAAGCTTTTAGCCAGGAGGGTCATTGCCAAAACGCCGTTTATTGGCTTAATAGAGCCATCAAGAGATAGTTCCCCGGCTATTAAAGAAGACGATGAATCGAATTTTAATTGGCCAGTTTCATAGAGATATCCGATTGCTATGGGCAAATCATAAGAAGGACCTTCTTTTCTCAGGTCTGCTGGAGCCAGGTTGATAATTATTCTTTTATTTTTTGAGCTTGGAGGCAGTAAGCCGCTATTTTTGATTGCCGACCCGATTCTGTCTTTGGATTCTTCGACGGCCTTATCAGCTAACCCAACAATGGTAAACGAATGAAGGCCAGGGCTAGAATCAGTTTCAACCTCGATTAATTGAGCATCTATGCCGCTCATAGCGGCAGATAGTATTCTAACTGACAAATTTTTTCATCCCCTCCGAGATGGTTAGCCTATAATTTATTAGCGCAACTAATGCAGAATGCGGCAACAGGCATCGCTTTAAGACGTGCCGTAGGTATTTCAGAAGAGCAATTCTCACACTTACCATATGCCCCGGTCTTTATTTTTTCTCTGGTGTGGGTTATCTCCTTTAGCCTTCTTTCTAGGGCGTCTACCAAGGCTTGGTTTCTGTCTAATTCTCCTGCTTCCTGGGCCGCATCCTCTTGTGATTCTCCGATATCTTCAACTACAACATCAAAATCTCCTCTTACAAGGGGGTTTTCGCTGGCGATGCCTTTTAGCTCTTTTCTTATCTCAGCCTCTTCTCTGGCCAGATCGTCATCAAGTTTTTTTAAGTCGTCTTTGGTCATTCTTGGAGCGGGCCGTGCTTTTAATCAGAACCCGCTATTTATTTGATAAGTAAATATATCATATGAGAATAAATAAATCAAAAATAGATTTTTTGCAAAAAAAAGGCCTGGATGCTCCTATAACGTTTAATGTATAGTGTGAGCCAAGGCCTTGCGAAAAATGACTTGCCAGTAGATATAAGAGTTTTATAGCCACTAGCGAAAGATCTAACTTAATAGTAAACCCAAAGATGGTGACAGGCAATAGGAAAACTGTTGATAACTTTGTCACCAAAAAGAAAGTGTCACCAATGTCTTGTCACCATCAAAAAATAGCTTTAAATATAAGAAATTAGCGGATAATTAATAATGTACGAGATATCATACTAGACTGAGGTGACAGATGATAACAACTTATTAACACATAGGTGACAGGAGGGGTACTTGCGGGGCTACTGTATCTTGTCTATTATTGTATATATTGCCTCTCTGGAATTAGAAATTATGAGATAACTTTTTTTATTAGCCGAGGTTAATACGGAGTAGTCTATAGTTTTGTCAGGAAACTGAAAATTTCTGTATCTGATCTTCGCGCCTTTATATGTATTATCAAGGAAGTTTGGAGTGCTGACCGATTTAATATCAAGTCTTAGAAGATTCGTTAAGCCATCGATCATATTTGGTTCCCACGACGACAGTATCTGAGCCATATTTGGGGGGTCTTTTACCTCAGATATTAGGACTAATTTTTTGAAAGCTTGATCTACGGTGGCTAGTTGGCCATTGGAATTATACGTTTCTTGTTGGCCATAAAGAAGTATGGCGTAATCATTACCTAAAGATTCTTTGAGCTTGGCCGGGTAATTTACAAAGAACCTGTCCAGCAGCGATATAATATTATAACTTTGACTGGTCTCTGACTCGACTATTTTTATCCTTTTTATCTCTTTTTTATTTATTAGTTGACCATCCAGGGCCTTGTAGAGTGCGTCGGAAGGGCTTCCTATTCTGGAAATAGTGACGGTAATTCCTGCGATATTGCCTAAAATTCCATTGAGATCTTTTACTTGTGGTACTTTTGATGTTTCTGGCAGACCAGAGGCGGTTATAGTCGTAGAGGGAGCGGGCGTTGATTTGTTTGGATTGAAGAAAGTATAGTAGGCGTATATACCGATTGCTACCAATGCAACCGCGCCGACTGGCAAGATTGCTTTATAGTTCGGTATTTTATCTAATACTTTATTGGAAGAGCCTATTGCGATTTTTCCATTAAAACCACCTTTTTCTATCGGGGGTGATTCTGAGGGAATGTTGATTCTATCTTGGTTTTTTGGTGTAAACTGGTTGTATGCGTTGGATTTTGGTTCTTCTGTCTTTTCTGGTTCGGAGCCGGCTTGACCACCTTGGCTAAAAATCGTTTTATTGGTTATTTTTTCTGAAAAAAAGGTCTCGGTCGATGGTTCCCCTGATAAAATTCTCTTCTGTATCTCTACATCTTCAACTTTTTTCCCAAGTTTGAGTCGCATTAAATCGTCGGCCAGGGTTCTGATGGTCGACTGATATTCTTGTATCTTAGGTCTTTCAAGAGGCCGCAATGAGGGACTCTTTAGAGGCGTTGGAAGGGGAGGGAGCTTAATATCTTTTGAGGCCTGGGGAAGAAGAGACGTTTGGGCTGGAGAGATCGGTGATGATTCCTGGCCAGACTTAAAAACTGGCTCGCCGGTTGATGAATACGGAAACTGGCTGGGAGGGCCTGATTTAATTAGATCTTTAACGAGATCTTCGATAGTAGTTATTTTAAAGCCTTGATCAGTCATTAATCTGGTTACCAGTAACTTGTTGTTAGTGTTCGTTGCGTCCTCTGCCACTATCAACGAGGAACTAGCGCTTCGTAGTCAGATTAATTCTATCATATTCAGTCATGCTTTTCATCATATAGCTATTTTTTACCCCTCATCGTCAAACTCACTCTCCCCGTATCATCAACGCCCTTAACCAAAACATGGACTTTCTGGCCGACTTTAAGAACGTCAGAGACCCTGTTCACCCGCTCATTGCTTATTTCCGAGACATGGACCATGCCGTCTTTACCGGGCAGTATTTCTACAAAAGCCCCGAAATCCATAATTCTTACTACCGTGCCATCGAATTCATCTCCCGGCTTAGCTTCGTAAGTTACCTGTTGAATTAAATCAAGGGCCTTAGCCATACCTTCCGGTTTATCTGAGGTCACAAATACGGAGCCGTCGTCTTCGATATCTATTGTTGCACCGGTTTTATCTATAATATCGTTTATTACTTTACCTCCAGGGCCTATGAGGGAGCCTATTTTTTCAGGATTAATATGGATTATTTTTACCCTGGGCGCAAAAGGGGACAATTCTTTTCTGGGTTCTCGGAGAGCCTTGGCCATGTGGTCGAGAATTTCAAGTCTGGCCTTTTTGGCTTGCTCAAGGGTTTTTTCCAGAACCTCTTCGTTGATGCCCTCTATCTTTACGTCCATTTGCATTCCCGTTACTCCGTCTTTGGTGCCGGCAACCTTAAGATCCATGTCGCCGTGATGATCCTCGGGACCTTGAATATCCGTTAGAACTTTATATTTTTCACCCTTTTTATCTAGCATCAGACCCATGGCGATACCGGCGGCGGGAGTTTTTATTGGCACCCCTCCGTCCATCAAAGCCAGGGATGAACCGCAGACTGAAGCCATTGACGAGGAGCCGTTGGAAGCTAATATTTCCGATACGACTCTTATTGTGTAAGGAAAATCTTCTTTGGACGGAATTATCGGCTCAAGCGAACGCTCGGCAAGTGCGCCATGGCCGATTTCCCGCCTTCCCGTAAAACCAATCCGGCCGGTTTCACCGACGCTGAAGGGCGGGAAAACATAATGATGCATGAAACGTTTCTTGGTGAGCTCTATTTCCATCGTTTCCACCCACTGCTCAAGTCCCGGCGCGGCCAGGGTTAATATTGATAAGGCCTGGGTTGAACCTCGATTAAACAGTCCTGTGCCGTGGGAGTGGGGGAGGATGCCGACTTCGGCGCTGATGGCTCGCAACTGGTCGAGCTTCCGGCCGTCGGGACGCTTGTCTGATTCGAGAATATTCTTGTGAACGATATAATCTATTTCTTCTTCGAATAAATGGCCGGCTTCCTTCAATTTTTTGTTAAGTTCGGAGCTGTCGGAAAAATGCTGCTTTAGGTGTTCGTTCAACTCGTTTTGAATGCGGTCGAGGCCTTCGACATACTCTTGTTTGTGAGGAGTGTACAATACTTTTTCAAGGCGGGGATGAGCGAAATCTTTCACCAAAAGAGCCAAGTCTTCATCGCGGATCGACAAGGTGAGCTCTTTCTTTTTGGGAGCCATTTCCTTGGCTATTTTTTTCTGAAAATGAGTCAGCTTTTGAAATTCTTTAAAACCGTGAGCGATGGCAGTAACTATGTCTTTTTCGGGGACAATTTTTGCGCCGGCCTCGATCATATTAATCTTGTTTTCCGTGCCGGCGACGACAATGTCGAAGGGGCTTAATTTGCGCTCGTCATAGTTGGGGTTGAAGACAAGTTTTCCGTCGACGGATCCAACCCTGACCGATGCCACCGGGCCGTCGAAGGGGATATCCGATATCATCAGCGCCAATGACGCGCCAAAAAGAGCCGGCATGTCGGGGTCGTTAACGCCGTCAAACGACAAAACAGTGGCCACAACTTGGACCTCATTTCTAATCCGATGGTCAAAGCGGGGCCGAAGCGAGCGGTCAATAAGGCGGCCGCTTAAAATTGCCTCTTCCGATGGTCTTGATTCCCGCTTGATCCACTTTGAGCCCTTGATTTTACCGGCGGCGTAGTACTTTTCTTCGTAATCGACAGGGAGGGGGAAATAGTCAACGTCTTTGAGTTTGGCGCCCATCGTTGCCGTTACAAGAACGACCGTTTCGCCGTATTGAACGTAACAAGAGCCATTCGCTTGCTGTGCCAAGCGGCCAATTTCGACCGATAACGTCTTGCCTCCGAACTCCTCCTGAAATTTTTTTACTTCCATATAAAACTACCAACAAAAGAGTGAGATCCGCCCGCCGAAGCAGGCAAAGGCGGGAACAAGCCTGGCCAAAATTTTCAACTGATTGAAAATTTTGGCCAATATAGCCCCATTTCTTTGCTTATCGCCTTAAGTTCTACCGCTTTTGTTGTTAATTAACTTTTAATAAAGTGTAGCATGTCCTATATAAAAAATCTAGACCTATTAAAAACAACGAAAAGCCCACCTTGTGAGTGGGCTTGCCAGCAGAGGATGCCGGGCTTGGTGAGCTTACTAACTTAAGCGAATAAGTCTTATTTAAGAAGAACTTTGTCTTTGGCTTCTTCAAGGTCAGTAAAATTGTGAGCGACATCTATGAGCCGAGCGCTGGTGCTTCGTTCAAATCCGGCTACTTCCACGATCAGGCCGTTAAATTTAAGATATTCGACTAAAGGTTCATAGTCGCCGTCGCCGGAAACAATTACTACAACATCAATCAGCTTGGAAAGGGTAATGGCGTCAATGGCGATGGCTACATCCCAGTCGCCCTTTTTCATGCCGCCGGGAAATATCTGGAGGTCTTTTGATTTTAGCTCAAAGCCGGCTTTTTCAAGAGCGCTGAAAAAGGCTTTTTCTTCTTTGCTGTCCGATTTTATAACATAGGCGATGGCCCGGACCAGCGCCCGGTTAGCGGTGACCAGCTTCAGGAGTTCCCTAAAATTAACCCTAGCTTTGTAGAGATTCTTGGCCGAGTGGTACATATTGGAAACATCAACAAAAACACCGATGCGGTGGTTTTTTCTTTGAGGGACGGTTACTTTATTCATATATCAAAATCCATATAGTCTATTTGTCCAATCCCAGCTTTTTTACCAGAGAACTATGTCTTTTGGGGGCCTCTCTTTTAAGGTAATCCAAAAGACGCTTCCGCTTGGCGACCATTTTAAGAAGCCCGACTCGGGAGCTGTTATCTTTGGGATGTTTCTTGAGATGCTTTGCTAATTTTTCTATTTCCTCGGTAAACAAAGCAACCTGGACTTCCGGCGAGCCGGTGTCTTTATCATGGACTCGGTGGCCCGCTAATATCTTGGATTTTTGCTGGGTGGTTAACATAACTTCTGTATTTTAATACATAATCGATAAAAAGACAACACGCTTGCGTTCTCGAGTGCATATGGATTATAATAACTACTATGAAAATAGCCAAAAAAACTTATTTATATTTAGCCGTTGTCGCGGTTGGGGTGGTTTTAATATTGGTATCGCAGGTAAAGCAGGTAAATAAGAGAAGTTCGAATGATACTGTTTTTGGAGTCTCGCCCTCTCCCAGTACGAGCGTTAGAGTGTCACCTCATCCCTCTCCAAGATTAAGCCCCGGGCCTACGCCAGGTATCAAGGCAGAGATGGTTATTAACAGGTATAAAGATCTGGTAGCTCAGCTTGGTCCCGAAAATAGGCGTCTTGCTATAGACAGCTCATGCTCAACTATAGTGCCGTCTAATCTCATCTATAAAAACAACACCCAGGTCATGCTTGATAACACGGCCTCAGTCGAATCACGAACTCTGAAGATAGGGGACCGTAGCTATGAGCTTGCTGCTAGGGGTTGGTATATAACTACTTTATACAGCGCAAAACTGCCCGCCAAACTCACTATCTTCTGCGGCAAAATGGAGTTAGGGCAGATTGACCTGGAATAATGCTACTCTTGCATTTTAACAATTAAATGGTATGCTCAGGCGATCTTAATAAGCCATAACGAGGGCGCATGAATTACATCAATAGTCAGTTTAATTTTCTGAAAACGGCCATATCAGACCCAAAAGTTGCTGCAATATCGCGGAGCTCAAAATATGTGGTGAGATCGGTTCTAAGTTATCTTCGCCGGCCGATTCGCACCATAGTTGAATTTGGTCCCGGCGACGGCGTAATGACACGGGCGCTTTTGAGGCGTCTTCCGGCTGATGGCAAGCTCATCGCTATCGAATCTAACCCCGACTTTATAAAATCCCTGAGCCGGATAAATGACCCAAGACTTTCCATTATTCATGGCAGGGTGCAGGATATTGTTCCGAATATGGATAAATACTTAAGCGGTAAAGTTGACGCGGTTCTTTCCAGCGTGCCTTTTTCGCAGTTCAGCGCAGAGGACCGCAATAAAATAACATCAAACGCCTATAATTTACTTTCTCGAGAAGGGATTTTTATTGTATTTCACCAGTACACGCCCTTAATGCTCAGAGCATTGAAGAAGCGCTTCAATAAGGTCAATGTATCTTTTGAGCTAAGAAATATTTTTCCGTGCTTCATTATCTCGGGCGAGAACGAGTATAGCTAAGCTTATTATATCATCTAGTAGTCCTAGGAACGTTTGATAGTTCCAAGTGATATGGGCTTTTATTACTGCTTTCCAAGCCGCCTTTAATAAATCTACCCTCAAGGATATATTTTTGTCCCAGTTGAACTGCGTCTATTCCCGGACCGACTACCGGCAGATCATGGCTTGTTATCGGTCCGGTGGCTTCATCGGAGAAAATTACATAACCAACCTCTCTTTTAAGCAGATAGCCTTGCATGCTGACGTTTTGATTAATATAATTCTTGGGATGCCAAGTAACTTGGCCGATGGTATGAAGCGGCAAGTTCCTGGTTGGAGTCGGGCTGGCGCTTGCGGCGGGTCTTGCGGTGGGTGCAGGACTTTGTTCTTTTTGGGTTTGGGACGGGGCATAGTAAACCACCGAATACGAATTTTTAAATATCAACACCCCGATTATCAATACGGTGAGCGTGGCAGTAGCAAGTACGAGTTTAACTTTCATAAAAGTTTATAATATAATTTATTAGAGATGGTTTCAAATTTCAAAAAAACTTATCTGTTTGTTTTTGCGTTAATTGCTTTAGCGGCCTTACATTTGTCGTATACAAGATACAGCGGCCCGAATAATTATTTGTATAGTTTTGTATTTAAAAGTCAAAGACGAGAACAAGTTCAGCAATCCGAGAAGCAATACACTAAAAATATAAACGAACTTTTTAAAATAGTTCATGGCCAAGATCCGCATATCGCGCTTATGGAATTACAGCATCGCATGGATACCGACCCTTATGTGTTTAAGAATTGCCACAGTATGGCTCATGAGATCGGTCGCGAAGCATATAAGAAATACAATGATTTTGCGGCTGCTCTAAAATATCAGGATATCACTTGCAGTGACGGCTATCTGCACGGTGTTATCGAAGGCCGTTTTGCCCGCGTTGCCGATATTTTTAAGGATATGAAGAGCGTTTGCAATAACTATGGTATCGAGGCGGACCGCTGTTATCACGGTGTCGGTCACGGAGTAATGTATTATACCTCTAACGACCTACCTAAATCATTAACAATATGCGGAACAACATATCAAAATATACCCAGAAAACGCTGTTACGAGGGCGTATTTATGGAAAATTTTCTTTCCGGCTCTAATTTGCACCCATCAAAGTATTTGAATCCTGATAATCCGATGTATCCTTGTCCCCAAGAAAAAGAAGACTACAAGGGATTTTGCTACTTTTACGCGCCGTATTACTTTTTACGCTTGAATAATTACGACTACAAAGCGGCGATTAAATGGTGCAATACGGCCGAATCCAATTATATATATACTTGCATCCGGGGGGTAGGGAGTCTGGCGATGAAATTTAACATTCGAGACCCGAAATACGTAGAAAGTCTTTGCAACACGATAACAACGGCAAAGCTGGAACGCGCCTGCATTTATGGTATGGCCAGCTACTATTTTACTTTTTGGGATAATTTAAGCAAGGTGCGCCAGATGTGTTCAACTTTGGAGGAAAAGAACAGGTTAATTTGCGATATTTATGTGAGCTCTAAAGAAAGACGACCTGTCGATTAGAATTTTATTTTTCATGCACTTCGGTCTGCACATTCAGGCTTCTGCCCTCAGTATTTCCTCACCTTCGTTAGTCAACTGCTTTGGTATTTCGCCTGCGTGCCGGCAGGCAGAGGTTTGTGAGGAGGTGGGTATAAAAAGCAAAAAGCCCGCAGAGCGAGTCTTTGCTCGTCCTTGCGGGCGTATGAAACTTACTTACCACAGTCAGATCCACCACACTGGCGGTGCCTCGGCGAACTCTTTGCTGAGCATCATGGTTACCATGATTGGTACTTCCTTCGACAATTGATTAGGATTGACCCTGAGTATGGTCGAATGGGTCAAGGTCGTGGCGAATGTTAGTTCTACTAAGGAAGTCTTCGAAAGATTCGGTTGGACTTTCGCCGACTCCCAAGCAACCGTATTCGCTAGGCATTTTATACACCGATCGGCACATCACTTTAATAGTTTCCCTATCCTCTTCTGTAAGTGAGGTGTTGTCAGTATTTTTACGAAAGATGCCACATACATCTATAAAGCCGATTTGATGTTTATCCCGAAAAACATTGTATCCAGTATACAAACCGCCATCCTGCGGATGACCTTGGAAGGTAATCATTGGCTCCTCTCCCGATCTTGTAATTTGGAACAATCGCAGTAAACACACCAGTAGCATTTACATCCTTTTGGATGTTCGAAGTGTCTTTTTGTCGGTATGCCTGACTGGCTTGCGGCTTGATTACACAAAGTGCAGAAATTGATTTCTACATCGTTATAATGATCTGTAGTGCGTATTACTTGCTGGAAGACATGCTGATGATTGGGCCAATCAAGTTTCAAGGCGATTTCCATATTTTCCACTCCTTTGTAAAAGTAAGCTTGAGATAACTTATCACAGGACAGTATTTATTTCAACAAAAAAGTGCGGAGTTATCGCACTTATGGCAGGTAAAAAACTTTATCCAGATGATATCTTTTATAGCTTGTTTTTAATGGTAGTTCAGTATTAAAAATCGGCCTAATATTATTATCATCCGAATCATAAACTCCAAAATGAAGATGTGGGTAAGTTGCATAGCCAGTCTGCCCACTTAAACCTATAATCTGGCCTCGCCTAACTCTTTGTCCAACTTTTACCCGAACGGAATGCCAGGCCAAATGGGCATAAACACTTTCCTGACCATCACTATGTCTAATATATACGTAATTACATTTAGGCATAAATGATATTTTGAAAGAACTTCTTTTGTATCTATTCTCTGTGCCTGTGACAATTCCGGGCCTGGACGCTAGGATAGGTGTACCTTGTGGTAGATAGAAATCTAAACAAAAACGAGAGTTGGGAGTAGAAAAGTGAGATGGCGCAGTGCAACGTCTGACTAAATCACATTTTTTATAAGGCAAACTATAAATTGGACTCATTGTTTATCTCGAGTTTTTAAGGTTAATAAAAACAATACACCATCTGTGGTGTATTGTCAATATTTGCACATTCGCAGTACTCTGCTCAGTATTTCCTCACCTTCGTTCGTCAATTGCGGGGGTTTTACGAAATTGGCACTTCTTAATACTTAATCTCAAGGAGGTTTACGAGTTTGCTCAATAAAAAAGACCGCTCTCGGTCTTTAGACGCCAGTAGGAAGTGGTATCCCAAGTTGCTTATAGGCATCACGGATTTTCATCTCATCTTTCACGGTAAGAAAGCTACCACGAAGAGCTTTGGGATAATAACTCCAATGTTCTCTGTATTGTGTTTCAAGTAAAGTCAGGGCTTCATCAAGTTTGCCTGCTTTGTGAGCCCTTTCAAGAACTCCCAGCATAGTGCCTTGTCCTTCCATATTGAACTCATCGACAAGAGCGTGAATACGCTTTGCCTTATTTGACGGAAATGTTTCAGAAACAAATTCTCTCGTCGCCTCTTTAACCTGTTCAGGGGAGGGCGTAAAACCCATTTGCATCTCCTTGTTAAATTCGTCTGTAAAACAAAATACACCTTACCAGTGTATTTTGCAAAGATGCCAACTTTGTTCCATTTGTTGCTGGGGGATTTGCTTTCACCTCTCGCAATCTTCCGATTGCTCGGGTTCAAGTCTCGGTCTCGCGATGATTTCCGCCCATTGCGGAAATCGCATCGCTCCGACTTTCAAATCCCAACGGAAGTGAAGCAGTTCACTTCCTCTCCACCCCAACAGAGAAGAAAATAAAACATCCCCAAAGAGGGGACATTTTATTTT
>OBEQ012035665.1_pt1 | contig 12225 bp, 12 predicted proteins | sample 1670901 | NCBI WGS metagenome assembly OBEQ01 (sample SAMEA104232315, study PRJEB22302) | groundwater metagenome | biome: forest; feature: aquifer; material: groundwater | place: USA | collected 2011-08-07 | depth 5.4 m | reverse complement strand
TGAACGGCATTTGTCGGTAATACAAACAGCCAGGAAACAAAGGCTGAACATATTTGAAACACTGCATGGATTATTAACAGGAGAACTTTCTCCGCCAGTGTTAACGGCTAAATTTGTATAGCGGCATCATTGACTGTCCACCTTTTACTGCTAGTTCTTCTGTGTCATCCGTGAAACCACCTAGCTTACCTGCTACTTTTTTCCATACTAAATTGTATTTATCTAATAGAGATTCTTTTAAGCGGTCTTCAACAGGTAGAAATGATAATGCATCGAGTGCTTCATGTACTGTTTGGCCGAGGGCAAGAGATGGGTTGATGATATTTATTTTATGATTTGTTCTCGGATCTTTATATACATTATATACATTTCGAAGGAAATATAGCCGCTGACAGGCAACAAAATCGTTAATTGATGAGTTTGAAACCCAGACTGCTGTATATTTGTCTAGAGACATATTGTGGAGCTAATTATATTATAAGTTGTGAAAAAAAGCCAATGTATCTCTACTAATATAGTTTTTAAGCTCTTAGGAGATTTGTTTTTTTAAATATGATTCAATTCTATCCTGATTACTATATAAACTAGAGAACTGTTTCTCAGTTACGTCACTGAATCGTGATAAAACTTTTCTATTAATTTCCTCTTGATCCTCGAATATGGCAATTGGGTAGAATGGGATTCCCCATTTTTCATATTGGAGGACGCTAATTGTAACATCTCTGCATTTATCATCATTCTGAATTGCGAAAACAAATAAGGGTATCTTCATGCTATTTATTCTGCAATCAATAGGATACCTTCCAGCCTGATCGTGTTCTTTGATAATATAATTAAATTCTCGCCTTTTTTCAGGAACTACGGATGATATAAATTCTTTAAAGTCTTCCCAAAAGGTACTCTTAACACGTTCTTTGGATAAATAATCAATATCAGAAATCTTAACAAGTCCTTGGATGTAGCTAAAAAGAGTATTCCCGAAATCAGTATTTTCAACTATAGAAACGAATTCTCCATCTCTATCTTCAATGCTATACCCATTTAAGACAGAAGATAAAATTTTTTGTCTTGTACCTGACTCTAGCGCTTCCAAATCCATTTTATAACTTATGTGCATAAGCGTATGGCCTTCATCAGTAAGCAAAAATTGGTTTGTGGGTAATTTCTTAAGAACGATTGAAAAAGCATCACCATCATCAAATTGAAAAGGGGTGAATACTTTATATCGATTAGTTCCTTCAGGAATCAACCTTACTTCTTTTGAAACTTTTTCTTGAAACTGTTGCTGTATAAGTTGCTGATCCATAATTTTAAATTAATTTAGTTTGAGCGCCTGAAGGTATACCTATATTGCACTCTTTAATCATCATATCAATTGCGCTATGTAAATCGCTATACCCATTTGTTGCCTGAGCATATCCTTCTTCATCATATCCTAATGCCTGATAACGCTCTGTTGCTGTATGGATATGAAAATCATAGAATTTTTGTTTTTCAAGTTTATTTTTATGTTCATGGCTCTTGCCATTATACCGTCTCAAGCGAAATATAGTAGTTTTATTTGGAAGAATATACCCTAAGATGGCAGAGAAGTCCAATGGATTGAGTTTGCTGAGGCGTGTTTTGATAATAAAGTCGTTTCCGTCTTCTCCTTTGAGAGCAACTTCTTGCTCTTTATGTTGCCCTTTGGTGCGAGTAAATTTATACAATTTATTATACTCGCGCAACTCTATTGTTTTTTGTACTTTTAGTAGCTTGTTTATTTCTTGATCAGTAATCATTGTTGGCCTTTATAATTTCAATTTCTTTTATGCTGAATATTAAACAATTGTCTCACTAATTCGTCATTTTGTTTTTCTAACTGCGCAATATTTTCAATTTCATTTCTTGCTTTAATCTCATGAAGGGTTTTTGATGATTCTACAAGCTGTTCGTGAAGTTGCTTTTGAGAATCGAATTTAGGAATCCCTACATGCTTCATTACTGACGGTGCTCCAAAGCCGCGGCCTGCAGAAGAATATGATTTGATAAATTCTCGCACCTGTGAAGAATTAACAATTGCACATAAATAATGGACTTCGTTTTCGTTATCAGTCGAAAAAAATGCTGTAGTATCACTTGGAATAATCGTTTTATAGCCAAAAGGCGTTTTGCACTGAGAAATAACTGCTGCTATAATATCATTTGCCATTCTTTTCCATACAGCTTTATAACGAGCTACAGTGTAGTTACCAATTCCAAACATTGCATAAAATGCTGTTCTTTCCGCAAGGCTTCGAACCACCTTTGAACCTCGCGTGAGTAGAACTTCTTTAAATTTCGTAAGATATCCATACGTTCTTGGCCACTCGCCTTTCATTTGAGATTCAGGGTAAGGTTCTCCTTTTTTCGGATCTTGGCTGATTAAAACATAATTTTTTGGCTCTGCTTTCCATCTTTCAATATCTGCGCCACTGACCACAGGAAATACTAAATCAGGCTCTATCGTATCCATGGTTTGTATAATAGCGCGTTTTCCACGTTTTGCTAAGTTGGTTATTACAAGATCGCCATTTGAAAGTACTTGCTCAATCTTTAACCAAAAAACCCCATAAGGTTCTGTGCTTGCTCCGCGTCGAGCTTGATATGGATTTTCTCCTTCAATTTTTGCTAACTCTTTTTGACTTTCGTCAATTGTCTGCCAAGAACCTACGCTTTCTCCAATTGGTTTTGCTAATAATTTTCGCTTTTGCAAAAGAGGTAGAGCTTTTAATAAAAGGGTATCTGTTGGAATTCTACCAACTCCTTTTTTACGATTCCATACAATATATGGCAAAGGGTATGTCGTTTTTTGTCCTTTTTTCAAAATTATTGCAGCTGTCTTATTAGCTGCTCCTTCAAATGGCTGAATTGTTACTAAATCATGCGCTTCAAGAACTTTTAAAAACTTGCCATTCTCACCCAGGCGGAATCTTCGAAATCCTTCTCCAGCGCCTTTCGACTTAAATACTTCTTGTGTAATTAAAAACCCTAATTTTGCATTATCCTTGAGGTAATAATCGGCACAACCATAAGTAAAAAGCATAGAGAAATCTTTCTCTCCGCCTCCCAAGCGAGCAGCATGGCCCTTCAGAGAAAAAAGGCCATATTCTTTCCAAAGTCGAAGCGTTGCCTGACGATATTCTTGCGAAAGATAACCCCATCGAATCCACGGAGGATTGCCTACAACATAATCAAATTTTTTGGTTATCATAGGAGCAAAAGCATTTTTGAGAAATCGTGCCCATATACCATTCTTCCCCTGTTTTTCAAGGTCTAAAAGCTCGGAATAGAAGTTTTGTACCACATCTTCGTGGGGAGGAAAAACCAAAGCCTCTTTTTTAAAACGAGTCATGGCATCCTCAATAGAATAATTTTGTTTAACCATTTCTTCAGTAATATATGCCGCCTTAGAAATCATTCTTTTATATCCAAATATTTCTTCCTGTACCTCATTTTCTTTAAACCAAATAGCCGGAACATGAAAAGTGCCCACAGATGTTGGGATTTCAGCATATTCTCCTTCTATAAAATTGAGAGCTAGCTGACCATTTCTCTCAGGCCATAATACAGAATCAGCTAAATAAATAGGAATTTCTATCTGGGAAAGTTCATGAACAAGATCTCCCAGCGCAAATAAATAATTTGTTCTTGCCGCTATAACAGCTAAAGGATTGAGATCAAAACCCCAAATATTCGCAACAATTCTTTTTGCGGTTTCCAGTGGTGGTTCTTTTTGTTTTTTGCCATATTCTCTTGCTCGTTGGATTGCAAAGACTAAAAACGTTCCCGACCCACATGCAGGATCAAGAAAGCGTTTTAAGGTATTTCCGTCATAACCAACCTCATTTAACAATAGTTCAGCTAACCAGTCTGGAGTATAATACTCGCCTAGCCTATGCCTCACCTCTTGAGGGACAAGATACTGATAAAGTTTTTTAAGTAGGTCTCGTGTTGAATCTGGATTAATTATCGTGGTTGCTGGTTCAAATTCAGATAGCGCTCGTGTCATTTCCCTTATTGCTTCTTCTAGGCGCGGTGACGACCATGCATCTAAATACCAACGAAAAAAATCCCCTTCAAGAAAATTAGTTATACCGCGTTTTGCGTACACTCCTCCGCTTTCTATATCTACTAGCTGGTTATATAATTCTTCTTGTGATGTGTGTGTTAATTCTTGGGAAAAAGAAGAAGTAAATGCTTTTTCTCGTAAAGTCAAAAACTCCGCGGTTATTAACTTCATCAAAAGCGCAAAATATGTATGAACTGAAAAAAGTAATTCTTGAAAATCAGTTTCTTTACTAACTTTGTATAATTCTGAAAGTGCAGCCACTTCTTCTTCTTGATGGGTTGTAAATTGTTCTCCGTATACTATTCCGAAAAGACGTTTCCATTCGTTAAAAAACGTTCTTACGCGAGGAGAACCCCAATTCTCTAATGCATCAGCAAATGCAGAGACAATAATTGGAGCAAGTGTACTTTTCGGCCCAAACACATCGGCTAAATACTCTGCTGTTAAGGGACGTCTCGCGAGTGATCGTAAATAGGTAAGAAAAGTCCGTGCGCTTTTTAGATCAAATACATAAGGGCCATCGTATATAAAATCTGCTGAATCAAAGCTCGTCTTAAGTTTAGTCTTATCTCCTTTATATTTAGTGAAAAATATTGATTCGCCGTCAAAACCTACTCCAATAAGTTTAGGGTCATCAAAAAATAGCTTATCATTTCTTACAGATGCTTCTGCGTTTATATAATCTATGAGTTGCCCATGTGCATGCTCAACAACGCTTGTTGTTTTAAAAGCATATGGGGGCTCATACTCTATGATAACCATTCCATGCACCGCATCAGACCGTCCTTTATAAACAGAGGCTATTTTTTTAACTGATCTTTCATATTCGGGATGCGACGCAATTCCAAGTGAAACAAGAGCGGGTTCTAACACCTTTTCAAACCCAATACGCAAATCTTCTTCTGTTTTTGCGCGATGCATGATCTCAGATACTTTAGATACAAGTTTATCTGCAACTTGAGTTATTGACTCACTATGATCAAAATCCATGTGTAAATATTATATAATCTTAACCACATTATACGACTTTTGGATATGTTTTGAAAACTGATTTAAAATTATTAAATATTCAGTGCGTGTAGTAGAAGTATTGAGCGAGACGGTCAAGTATATCAGTTTTTTCCTGTTAACAACTCTGCGCCGAGGGCGATGAAGTCTTTGTCAAATGAGAAAATTTACGTTATTCCTTGCTGTTTCATCGTCTATATATTTAAAGAGCATATGAAGAATAAGTTTATTCACGTTATTTTGTCAATATAGCGTGAATCTTGTATATAAAACGGCTATGATTCACGTTTTATAAATTTGCTTTACCGTAAACGCGTGGGTGAGTGCAATCGCCAGTGCATCTGCCGTGTCATCAGGTTTGGGAATTGCCGGCAGTTTAAGTAAAATTTTGACCATTTGCCCCACTTGTGATTTTTCCGCGCGCCCATAGCCGGTTATAGCCATCTTCACTTGAAGCGGGGTATAGATCGCAATAGGTATATTTTTTTGCGCGGCAGCAAGCATGACTACACCCCTCGCCTGCCCGACTATAAGCGCGGTTTTTGCATTGGTATTAAAGAATAATTCTTCAATAGCCAATTCGTCAGGATGATACTCTTCAAGTATTTTGCTAAGAGAAGAATAAATTTGTACCAAGCGCTCGGGAGTTTCTTCCTCGGCCTTCGTCTCCCAACACCCAAACTTAAAAGCGCTTATTTGTTGCCTGTTTTTTTCAATTATTCCCCACCCTGTTCTCCCAATACCAGGATCAATGCCGATGATACGCATAATAGAAATCTCAAAACTCAAAATATATAATAACACCTTTTTTTTTATTGACAAGATACCCTTATTCAAGAAAAATTTTGTGCTATAATTTCCCCATGCATGACAGGCAAACAATTATTAAGTGGGCCAAGGGTTTGTTCACGCAGGATAATTGGGTAATTTTGGACACGGAGACGACCGGGCTGGAAGCACACGCGGAGATTGTGGAACTTTCAATTATAGATAAAAACGGGTCGGTACTTTTTGACAGCTTCATTCGTCCGCATAACCCCATCCCTCACGAGGCAACAAAAATTCACGGTATTACCAATGAGATGGTGCGAAACAGCCCGACATTTCCGCAAGTATGGCAAAACGTGCTGGCGATTTTTCAACAAAATCCGACAGCAATTATTTATAATGCCGACTTTGATTACCTCAAACTGCGGCATGCCGCAAAAACTCATGGTCTTTTACTTCCTGATCTGTCGTTGCACTGCTTGATGAAATTGTACAGCCACTATTATGGTTTATGCGGGAACGCAAATAACTGTTCTTGCCGCTGGCACAAACTTGAGGTTGCTTGTCAACAGATGGGCATTGCAATTAACGCACGGCATCGAGCTCTGGCTGATGCCAAATTGACGCTTGAACTGCTCAAGGCAATTGCAAACTTATGAAGAAACAGATTACTCAACCTAAAATTCCATATCATAAAAAGCCTATGGAGCTTACTGTTGCGCAATGGCAGCGGGAACTTCGAAAACAATTTATCAGAGAAAAACAACCGCGATTTATCATCGCCTATCTTGGCGGAGAACATCCAATATTTGCGGATTACTCAATCGAAAACCCTGACAGCGCCGGTGTATATAAAGTAGCCTTAAGAAGCCGCAATCCCGGCGCTAATTTCTGCACTTGTATGGATTTTAAAACCAATATGCTCGGAACTTGCAAACATATTGAGGCAGTGCTCTACCAGGTCAGCAAAAACAGAAAATTAGCAAAGCTGTTAAAGGAAGACTATACCCCCTACTACTCTTCAATTTTCTTAAAATATGGAAAAAGCCGCGAAGTTATGTTGCGCATCGGCACAAACCATAAAGAACAGTTTGAGAACCTTGCAAAAGGATATTTTGATGCCGCGCATAGCCTGATGCCTGACGCGTATGAGCGCATTGATACATTTTTGACAAAGGCAAGTAACATCAGTCCTGATTTTCGCTGCTATCAGGATACGATAGATTTTATTATAAACGCCAGAGAGAGCAAGTCACGAAACGCTTTGATACGCGAGAAAATAGAGGGTAATACTAACGGCTACTTTGACAAGCTTATAAAAACGCCACTTTATCCATATCAGAAAGACGGTATACTATTTGCTGCAAAGGCAGGGAGATGTTTAATTGCCGATGAGATGGGACTGGGGAAAACACTACAGGCAATCGGCGCGGCAGAGCTTTTCAGGAAAGAATTAGGTACCCGAAGTGTGCTTATTGTCTGCCCGACATCGCTTAAGTATCAATGGAAAAGCGAGATAGAAAAATTTACACAAAGCGAGGCATACGTTATTGAAGGCAATCGTTCGCAAAGACAAAAGCAATATGCCGCTTCTATGTTTTATAAAATCGCCAGCTATAATGTTGTCGGACCGGATCTGCCTGCTATCAACAAGATGGATGCTGATCTGGTCATTCTGGATGAAGCCCAGCGGATCAAAAACTGGCAAACGCGAACCGCCCGGCAAGTTAAAAAAATCGAGTCTTCTTACGCGATTGTGCTAACCGGCACGCCAATTGAAAATAAACTCGAAGAGCTATACTCGATAATCCAATTCATTGATCCTTTCAAACTCGGGCCACTGTATAAATTCCTCGAAGATCATCAATTGCGGGATCAGTCCGGTAAGATAACCGGCTATAAAAACTTGCATCAGATCCGCACAAAGCTTGCCGATATTGTGATCAGGCGCACTAAAAAAGATGTTTTGCAACAATTACCAAAACGCATTGATAAACACCTTTTTGTTCCGTTGACGAGTCAACAGGCCGATATTCACGCGGATTACGCGGATATGGTAGCCAGGCTTGTCAACAAATGGAAGCGGATTGGATTTTTGGATGAAAAAGACCGCCAGCGGTTACTTTTGGGCCTTAATTGCATGAGAATGGTCTCCGACAGCACTTATATTCTAGATCAAAAGACGCGCTTTGACACAAAAATAACAGAGCTGCTAAGCATTCTTGAGGATGTATTTATTGCCAATGAAGAAAAAGTAGTTATTTTCAGCCAATGGGAGCGCATGACCAGGCTCGTCAAGCCCGAACTGGAAAACCGCAAAATCGGTTATGCCTATTTGCATGGCGGCGTGCCAAGTCATAAACGCAAAGCTCTTTTGGACAAGTTTCACGAGGATTCATCTTGCCGCGTCTTTCTTTCCACTGATGCCGGAGGAGTCGGACTCAATCTGCAATGCGCTTCATTTCTGGTAAATCTGGATATTCCCTGGAACCCGGCTGTGCTTGAACAACGAATTGGCCGCATTCACCGCCACGGACAAAAACGCCCTATTCAAGTTATCAATCTCGTATCAAGCCAGAGTATTGAAGAGAGAATGCTGGATATGCTTAAATTTAAGTCCTCGTTGTTCTCAGGCGTACTCGATAACGGCGAGGATCAGATTTTCATGGGAGAGAGTAAATTCAAGCGCTTCATGCAGTCGGTTGAACAAGTAGCAACTACGAGTCCAACCCTGCCTTTACCATTTACAGACGAAGAAGAAAAACAGATACAAGATGAGCCAACGATCGAAGAAGATTCTGCCATGCCGGCGCCATCACCGCAGACAGAATTTTTCACCGCCGCGGAAACATTTCTAGGCACCCTGAACAAAACCTTCGCGGACAAACAAGCCCGCGAGCAGATCGTTTCCACTTTTATTGAGCAAGATAAGCAAACAGGAAAGCGTTTCTTGAAAATTCCAGTCGAAAACGAGCTCTTTGTCACCCGCGCCGTAGACGCGCTCACCGGACTTTTGTCGATGTTAAAAAATAGATGAATTCCTCAATACATTTATTTGGATAAAACAGTTAACTCATTTTTTCCCTCGCAAATACGCGGCGGCATCGTCGTGATTACCAATGAAGAGGACAAATACTACGGCTTCTTTATCCAAAACCGTATACTCCAAGCGATAGCCATGTGGTAAATCAAACTGCCAGATATCCCGATAGACCTTTTTAATTGTCCAGTGGGTTGCGCTGCTTCCTTTTGGGTAATTTTGGAGAATCTGCCAAATCGTCTGTTGTTCTACTTCGTTAAATCCGGTTATGATCTGTAGAAAAGCTTTTTCAACACTACGGCTGTTACTTAACACACGATAGGTCATGGCATCTTTTGTTGTTTATATGCTTCGTGCAGATCGGTAAACTGCCCCCTGTCTTTTTTCAGCGCCTCTAAACCCTCTTTAAGTTCCCGTTGAAACCGGTCGCTGCGTACAAGTTTATAAAAAATACCCTCATCCTCTTGCGCTATTTTCCCAACAAGAAGCTCAAGTAATTGCGTTACATGCTGTAACCGGTTTTCAATTCTATTAAGCTGGTTTTGGGATGGCATTGTTTGCATACAACTTATTATAACATATCTTGATTCTAACCTTCGCCAGGTTTGGCCGGAGTTGATTTTTCCCAGATTAACGTAAAAAGTAGTTTCATCAAATCATAAAGCTCCCGGCTCTCGATTAGAATACCGAATTGTTCTTTTGTTGAACCAAAAAAAGCCACCTTCCCGGTATCATATAATGCCATACCCATTCGCATCATTGAGATATACTCTTGCCGAGCGAAACGGACCTCTCGAAGATATTTAGCTGCATGACTTGAGTGCTCAAAAAGATGTTTTTTTGGATCATGAACTCTCAGGCTCTTTACATGAATCCCCCTAACAACACGCTCACTATCGATTTCCCTAAAGAAACTGATTCCGCCTATCATTTCAGTAGTTTCGGCAGTCGGCCAAATTGCTAATACCTCTTCTTTACATCTCAGTTCCTCCCGCATAATATTTTTGACCTGTTCCGGTCCTTCAAAGTAATTAATCCGAGGTTTAGTTGTTAAAGAATTAAAAACACTCATAAACTCCGGCAGTACCTGATCCAGCTTTTTAAGTCGTTCCTGCTGAAGATCAGACAGACGGGTGGGCGAAGTAGCTTGATAATGCGTTCTGCCTCGAACTGTCGACTTAGAGACAAGGCCAAGCTCCACAAGATGATCAATAAAGTTATAGATGGAAGTTCGCTTTATTCCGGCTCTATCGGAAATTGGTTTAATCGTACTGGATCCCAGCTCTAAAATAGCAAGATATGTCTTGGCCTCTTTATCACTAAGACCTATTTCAACTAATGCTTTTTCTTTATCCATAATGTAGTCTATATTGTAGACGATTATTACCATTAAAACATAAAAATCTTTAACTGTCAAGCCCTTACAGCTTAAATAATTAATCTTGCCTAATTAATTAACGTCTACTGTATTGACAAATATCAATAGATGTGTTATAATCCTTTCAAATTAAGCTAATAAACCTATGAACAATAAATTTTTTACAATCTTATCCATTATAGTTATAGTCATTGTTGCGGGCTACTTTCTAACTCGCGGCCAATCTAATTCAAATGTCTCTGAAATAAGAATTGGTAGTTTCTCAAAGGGTGTTGATTACGCTCCGTATTTAGTTGCCAAAAATAAAGGCTGGTTTGAGGAAGTCGCAAAAAATTATGGCGCTACTGTTGCATATACAGAGTTTCAATCATTGCCTCCAATCAATGAAGCGTTCGCGACAAACAAAGAAGATATGGTTTTTGAAGCGGAAGTGCCGGCAATTGTCGGAAAAGCAGCCGGTATTGATATTAAAATAGTTGGAGCTGGAGCTTTCTTAACACAAAAAATAATCATTCATAAAGATTCTCAAATTAAAAGCGTTTTGGATTTACGAGGTAAAAAGATCGCTGTTCTGTCTGGAACGGCTGTTCATCAGGGATTAATGAATGCGCTAGAAGTGAATGGTCTTACTGCTAACGATGTCCAAATTATCGATATGGTGCCACCGGACGCGAAAGCAGCATTCGAATCAGGATCAGTTGACGCATGGGCGGTATGGTCGCCGTTCCCCGAGCAGGAGCTGGTTGCGGGGAAAGCCAAATCTCTTGAGGATACGAAACTTTTTATACAAAGTGTAGCAGTAACACGCGGAAAATTACTGAAAGAAAACCCAAAACTAGTTAAGAATTTGCTAGATGTTATTAAAAAAGCACAAAAATGGATAGTCGCAAACCCAACTGAGGCACAGCAGATTGTGGCAAAAGAACTTGACTTAAATCTTGATGTTGTAAAACTCGCCTGGCCTAAACACAATTTTACAGCACAAATCGGAGAAAAAGAAATTGAGGATATTCAGACAAAAGCAAACTTTCTGCAAAGTATCGGCTCAATCAAAAACAAAGTAAAGGTATCAGACCTCGTTGATGTCCGCTAAATTATGTCTGTGAACTCTGGAAAACAGCAAATTATACTTCCTTTTCTCATTCCTATTGTTATTCTGCTTGTTTGGGAATGGAGCGTAACCTCGGGATTACTGCCAAATACAATTATCGCAAGTCCTTTACAAGTCGCGAGCGATTTCTTCGAATTAACGATAAACGGAAAATTATTGACTCACTCGCTGACAAGTCTTTATAGATTAACGCTTGGTTTTACTATCGGAACTTTGATTGGGCTAGCGCTTGGCATAGCAGTAGGAACATCAAAATTCGCTGAAAGATTACTTGCGCCGACGCTCCAATTCCTGGCTCCCATTCCTCCTATCGCCTGGATACCGCTTTTAATCATCCTGCTCGGTATCGGCGAAGGTTCAAAAATCGGACTAATCATAATCGCGTCCCTTATTACCGTCTATATCAATACGGTGCAAGGTATTCGATCAACCGATCAAAAGTTGGTTGATGTCGCTAATGTGCTTAGAAAATCTAACAAGGACCTTATCACAAAAGTTTTATTGCCTTCTGCAACTCCGCATATATTTATAGGCATGAGAATTGCGCTTGGTCTATCATGGATTTTGCTCATTGCCGCCGAAGTTATTGCCTCATCAAACGGACTAGGCTGGTTGATTTGGGATTCTCGCAACTTCTCACGCCCAGACGATTTATTTGTCGGCATAATCGCGATCGGAATACTGGGTAAACTTTCCGATATGGCCTTGGTTGTCATTGAAAAAGAACTTACAAGATGGAGAACGGTTTTTCAAGGTAAATAAATATCTCATGTTACGCACTCACGTAGCCAACTTCAGACGTTGTAATTCTATCATACTTGCTCTGAGTG
>OBEQ010910594.1_pt1 | contig 12225 bp, 13 predicted proteins | sample 1670901 | NCBI WGS metagenome assembly OBEQ01 (sample SAMEA104232315, study PRJEB22302) | groundwater metagenome | biome: forest; feature: aquifer; material: groundwater | place: USA | collected 2011-08-07 | depth 5.4 m | reverse complement strand
TCTTCCGAGCCGGGGAGTTCGACGAAGGAGTCGATCTCGCTCAGGTGCACGAAGTTGTCTCCGCCGGTGCGGATGAAGCTGTGGTTGACCTCAGCAATCACCGTTCGTGAGTGATGAATCAGCTCTTTCTTGTCCCACACTCCGGCACCGAAGCTGACGAAACCGTTGTGGTCGGGTGGGGAAACGTCGAGCAGCGCTACGTCTGGAGGTTGAGTGTCGGCGCGCCCTTCAGCCAGCGTCTTCGTGAGCAACGCGCTCGGGCAGACACGGTGATCGCTGCGCTTTTGGTTGACCAGCTGCCGGATTGGCTTGGGCAAGTAGGGGCTGGTGTACCAGGGCTCGATCATGAATGCTTGGGCGGCCTCGGGGTGATACCAGGGAAGGTCAGAAGCTGCCGCGCCGATGAGGATGGTCACACCGGTCAACTCGTTGAGCCGGTTCGCCAGGGCCCTGGCAAGCAGGGAGGGGTTGGAGTAGACGGGGATCGCCACGCGATCTCCGGATTTCACCGCCTTGACCGCGGCGTCAGCGGGGGTGAGACGCACTTCGTATTCTTTTTGCCAGTTCATGAAGTGTTCCTGTGTATCTCTAAGACGGCTTTGCTATTCCTAACGGAGAGACGCCCCGGCGGGGCGTCTCCACCGGGGTGATCTTACTCCCTCGTCAATAACAAATCTGGCCGGATCACCGCCTGACTGAGAGCCAAGGCGTTGACTGTAGCTTTGGACACCATGACCGCCGTAGAGTTCTTGTTGGCCAGGCTCTGGGCGAGTTCACGAACGGTCGCGGTCAGTTCTGCTTTTTTCACCACGCGGTTGACCAGGCCTAAGGGCAGCAACTCCTCGGCCTTGAAGTGACGGCAAGTGATAATGATTTCCTTCGCCAGGGCTGGTCCGACGTGGGCGGTGAGCAGGGCGGTCGAGTCAGGGCTCAACGGCACACCCAGATCAACCTCGGGAAACCAGAACTCCGCCCCTTCCACGGCGATACGCAAATCACATCCCAAGGCGAGAGACCAGCCCCCGCCGATGGCATAGCCGTTGACCGCGGCGACCGTCACCTGCTCCAGGTTCACCAGCACGCGCAGGACGCGTCCGATAAGCCGGGCCCGCCGTTTCCCCAACGGCGCGAAAATGCGCTGGCGTTCCTCTTTGTCAGTGATTCCTTTTACCAGCGTCAGGTCAGCTCCGGCAGAAAAGGTGTTGCCGGTGCCGGTGAAGATCAGCACTCGTACCTCTTTATCATCCCGTACCTGATGCAGCAGGTTTTCCAGTTCCAGGACGATCTCCTCATTGAGAGGGTTACGTTTTTCCGGCCGGTTAAACGTCAGCGTGGCGATCCGGCCGTCTTTTTCCAGGACGAAATGGTCTGGCATGTTTGCCTCCTTTGCCGCCGGGCGCCTAGTCTAGCGGTAGAGCCTTGACCCTGGCAAGGTGTGTGGCAATCAGCTATCAGCAAAAAGTGCTGAGGTATGAGTGCTGAGTAATGAGCGACACGGATTGAGTCATTGAACCATCGGATCATTGAGTCATTATTTTCGCTCAGTCCTCAGTCCTCATTGCTCAGTCCTTTTCTAACGGAGGAACCTATGGACCTGGAACTCAAAGGCAAAGTGGCAGCGATCAGCGGCGCCAGCCGCGGTATCGGGCGGGCTATTGCGCTGGGACTGGCGACCGAGGGTTGCAGGCTCAGCCTGTGCGCGCGCGGGAAGGAAGGACTCGATCAAGTCGCGCAAGAAGTGCGCAGCCGAGGCGCGGAAGTCTTGGCGTTTGCCGGAGACGTGACGAGCGCAAGCGAGGCACGCCGCTGGGTCGAGGAAACGCAAAACTGTTTTGGTCGAGTAGACGTCTTAGTCAACAACGTCGGTGGCTCGCGTCCGGGCGGGAACCTGGTGGCATCGAGCGCGGATTGGCGAGGTGGTTTCGCGCTCAACTTCTTTTCGGCGCTCGAGCTGTGCCGGCTGGTGGTGCCGCTGATGCATGAACAAAAGAGTGGCTGTGTGATCAACATCGCCTCGATCTACGGCCGTGAGTGGGGTGGGCCGATGACCTACAACGCGGCCAAGGCGGCGATCATCAGCCTGTCGAAAGAGATGGCGCGCGAGTTGGCACCGCAGGGGATTCGGGTAAATAGCGTAGCGCCCGGGTCGATCCTCTTTCCTGGCGGTTCATGGGAAAAGCGGCAGAAAGAGAATCCCGAGATGATTGCTGCGTTTGTGAAAGCAGAATTGCCCTTTGGTCGTTTCGGTACGCCGGAGGAAGTCGCGGACGTGGTGGTGTTCCTGGCGTCGGACCGGGCACGCTGGGTATCAGGCGCGTGTATTAACGTGGATGGCTGCCAGTCGCGGTCGTTGATTTAGCAGTCAGAAAAGAGCAAAGAGAAACCATGAAGACCACCTTGAAACGGAAGAACATGTATCTGGATGAGGGTAAGATCAGGCGAGCTCAGCGCATTCTGGGGACACAGACCGACGCTGAAACTATCGACCGTGCCTTGGATCTGGTCGTGTTCCGCAAGGAAATCCTGCGCTCGCTAGAGCAGGCTGCAGGCAAGGGATGGGGAGGAAAAAAGAACCAAGCTCCAGAATGTGATCCTGGATGCCCTGATCCACTACCTGCCTCTTGCTGACGCAGAGATGGAGGCTGAGTTTGCTGAGTGGGATCGTTTAAGCGACGAGGCTCTCAGAGAGTTTGAAAAGAGCCTTTGGACAAATGAAGAAATGAAGTAAAGAGGAGAACATCATGGCGATTAAGCAAATTACCCCCCCGCAAGCGCACGACATCATGGACAAGGAGCCTGCCGTCATTTACCTCGATGTCCGCACGGTGCCGGAATTCACTGCTGGTCATCCGCAGCGGGGGACGAACATTCCGGTGATCTTCTTCAATCAAGCAACCGGGCAGCCGGCGCCGAATCCTGACTTCCTCAAGGTCGTCGAAGCCAGCGTTCCCAAAGACGCTACGGTCATTGTCGGCTGCCAGGCTGGTGGGCGCTCGCAGCGGGCGACGGAGATCATGGCCCAAGCGGGCTACACCAACGTAGCAAATATGCAGGGCGGTTTCGGTGGCGGGCAGGATCAGATGGGCCGCGTGGTGCCAGGCTGGCGAGACTCGGGCTTGCCGGTGAGCACAGAGAACGGGGAGGGTATCAGCTACACTTCGTTGGCGGAGAAGGCGGGAGTGAAAGCGTAAGGGCACTCCCCGCTGCACTGAAGGAGAAAAGTTATGGCGAAGCGTTTTACTCTCGAATACTGGATCGATGATGACTGGTACATAGGAAGGCTGAAGGAAGTTCCCGGCGTGTTCAGCCAGGGTGAGTCGCTTGAAGAACTGGAGGAGAATATCCGGGATGCTTACCGCATGATGACCGCGGGAGAAGGTCTTCCTCGCCCTGGAGCACGAACTAAGGAACTAGAGATAGAAGCGTGAAGCGGGGCAACTTCATCAGAGAGCTTGTCCGCGCCGGGTGTTATTTGGAGCGGCATGGGAAGAAGCACGACATTTACGCGAATCCCAAGAATGGGAAAAAGGCGCCGGTCCCGCGTCACTCTGAAATCAAGGAAAGTCTTGGTGAACTGATCCGGCGACAGCTTAGATTACAGTAAGCGCGTGAGATAAGTCAGGTTAGGTAGGCGTTGTCCACTTCCTTTGCTTTTCTATTCTGTACAGAAACTCACACCTGGTACCCCAGCGCGCGCAAGTACGCTTTCACTGCCTGGCGTAAGCCCATGTCGAGCGCATCGCAGATCAGCGCGTGTCCAATAGACACTTCCAACAGCCCTGGAATGTTCTGCGCAAAGAAAGGCAAGTTCTCCAGATTGAGGTCATGGCCGGCATTCAGACCGAGACCAACCTCCTGGGCAGTCAGCGCGGCTTGGTGGTACCCAGCGAACACTTGTTCTTTTTCCGGCGTTCCAAACATTCTGGCGTAACTCTCGGTGTACAGTTCAATCCGGTCCGTGCCGATTTCCTGGGCGCGTCGGACCTGCTCGGGATCTGGATCCAGGAATAAACTGGTGCGAATGCCGTGGTCGTGCAGACATTTCAACACGTCGCTCAGCCATGCGACTTCGCCCTTCAGGGTCCATCCTGCGTTGGAAGTCAAGACGTCAGGTGGATCGGGGACCAAAGTGCATTGGGCAGGACGAACGCGGCACACCAACTCGAGAAATTCCGGTGTTGGATAGCCTTCGATGTTGAACTCGACAGTAAGCATGGCGGCGAGGTCCAGCACATCCTGTGTGCGAATGTGGCGGCCGTCGGGACGGGGGTGGACAGTGATGCCGTGGCAGCCCGCTTCGATGCACGTCTGTGCTGCCTGCACGACATTGGGCCGGTCCCCGCCTCGCGCGTTGCGTAGCGTGGCGATCTTGTTGACGTTGACGCTAAGTTTGACCATGGGTCTTCTGCCAATCTGCTTCCTGTAGAGGCCTATAAGTTCGCTCCCGTTCGTCCTTCGACAAGCTCAGGACGAACGGGGAAGTGCCTAAGGGCGCAGGCAGAGACCGTTCATGCTGAGCCTGTCGAAGCATGAACAGAGCCGAAAGGATTACTTCGCTCTCTTCATCATCTCCAACTGGGTAAACAGTTTCTCCGACAAGCCCGCGTTAAAGGTGACTTTCCCCGGCTGTTTGAGGGGCAGTTCCACGGTGGCGTGGTTGCGCTGCTCATCCACTGACACCGTGAAGTCGGGCTGGGCCAGAGAAAAATCTCCTTCGGCAGACCGCCCGACCGAAACGGAGCCGACCTGCGTGCGCCAGAGCTGACCCCCTTTATCGTAGGCCTCTTTGTAGTAGCCAACGTATAACTCCTTGTCGATCCAGAGTACCTGACGGTCGTAGGCGTACTGAGGATCTTTGGCTGTAGCCTCTACGAGACCCACACCGGTCTCTTGACGAGGGCATAATTGGCTGGCCACCAGGCGTCGCCACTCCATCCCTTTGCCTCCCAACCCAGTTCGAGAAAGTTTTGCAGGTTCTCAAATTGGTAGCCTTGCTGCGTATGCTGCAAAGGCTTGGGATTCGGCAACGTGTAGGGGACAAGCGCTTCCTGGGTGCCAACAAACTTCCATTTGAAGTACTGCACTTTGCCAGAGAATAAGTAGGGATCATCATGCGCAAGGTCCGAGCCGAACAGGCCGTCTGAGCCATTGGCGGGAGGACGTTGCCGCGCCCGTCTGAGCCCTGGGACATACGTCCACAGCGAATTCCACTGCTTGGGGTCCAAATAGGTCCACTCCAGAGTCACCACCCCGACGACATCATGGGGTGTAACGCCGGCGATGATGAGTTTACGCAGCGTCGCGTCTGGATTGGCAATGGGACCGGAGAAGCGGGAACCGTAAAACAGAACCTGGCCCTGAAACTCGACGTAACGCTCTATGGTTGAGGGAGTCAGCCAGTGCAGGTTGGCAGAACGCTCGAGGTCGTCAGGCTGCATCAGTGTATAGGAAAAATTGTACATCACCTTCGCCGCGGCATGGGGATCAGCGGGGTCGATCTGCGGAAAAGGATAGCCATAGAGAAACACGGGATAGAATTGGGTCGAGTTGTCGATCAGGAAATTGTCGGCATTCACCGAGAACTTGCCAGCGTTGGTTTCCGACGCGGCTTTGAACTTGCTACCCCAGCCCAACGTCGTTGGTAAAGTGATGATCTTCGCCTGGTATTTCCCGTCCTGGAAATGGTGCAAGACCGAGTCTGGGATGAGTCCCTTCGCCTCCTGCCAGTTGGCTTGGCTGAGCGTATCTCCGGGGTTCAGTCCGGCCCAGGTGGCCGAGTTGCCGAGAAGGCTGACAAAGAACAGAGATGTCACGATAAAAACTGCTAGATAATTACGCATGGATCACGATCCTTTCGTATTAACTGCGTTTCTCAAGCTCCGTACCGCTCTACCACTTTTCAGGCCGAGCCGGCGACGCCTCTCTTTCCTGTCAGCATCAGTCAGCTTGAACTGCGGAGCGAGAGCATCGGCGAGTTCGCTGAATCCATGCTCTTTTCCATCGCTCGCAATCGCTAAGAGCGGACGCATGAGACTCTGATAATCTGGGACTGCCATCGGGGCTCCCTCATGATTCTGCTATTCGAGCCGTAGGGGCACAGCGCGCTGTGCCCCTACCTCCGGTGTTTAGCGCATTTTCGCTACACTGTTCGCCGCTAATCGTTCCAACATCCCATCCGTCTCCTTGGGTTTAAAGAACCGGAGATTGCAGAAGACCAGAGGTCCTTCTTCATAACCCACGGTGAGAACGACTCGCTGGAGATCAGCATCTTCATACCGCATATGACGCGGCAAACATAAACAGACCAACTTTCTCTGTCCTACTGACTACTGACTACCGGCTACTGACTACTTCTTCACGACGTTGTCACCCGCAGATCGGTCCCGCCGCTCACCGGCAAGGTGGCGCCGGTGATGTAGCTGGCTGCGTCCGACACGAGGAACACCGCCGCTTCCCCGATGTCCTGCGGCTGACCCAAGCGGCCGATCGGGATATTGCGAGCGTAGGCTTCTTTCTGTTGAGGAGTAAGCGCCGTCCCCATCATTGGCGTCTCGATCGGCCCTGGCGCGATAGCGTTGACGCGTACACCGAAACGCGCGACTTCGTAAGCCAAGTCGCGGGTGAGCGCCACGACGCCGGCCTTGGACGCTGCGTAAGGTACGTGCGGCACGGTGTAGTGGAACGCGGCGATCGAGGCAATGTTGACAATCGCGCCGCGCTTTTGCTTGATCATTTCCTGCACCACTCGGTGACAGCAGAGGAATACCCCTTTGAGGTTCACACCTAACACTTTGTCCCAGTCAGCCTCGGTTTGCTCGGCGATGGACTTGATCACCACGACGCCGGCATTGTTGACAAGAATGTCGATCTTGCCGAAGCGGCTCAAGGTTTCTTGCACTAAGCGATCGACATCCCCGGCTTGCGAGACGCTCGCCTGCACACCGAGCGCCTGCACCCCCAGGGCTTCGATGTCAGCCACGGCGCGTGTGATGCGCTCTTGCACCGTGTCGTTGACCACGATATGCGCGCCCGCGCGAGCCAAACATAGGGCCACGCCGTGGCCGATCCCCTGTCCCGCGCCGGTAACGATTGCTACTCGTCCGTCGAGTCTATTCATAGACCCTCCTTTCTCTGAGCAGACCTTATCTTCTGTGTTCTACAGGGGTCAAGAGAAAGGAGGGTGCTCGCGAACGGCTAGAAGCCAAAGAAAATCCAGCGCAAGCCGCCGCCTATGGGCATGCAGCGCGAGAGAGCGTTACTGGATGGAATCCCATGAAACTGCCGCAGGTGGTCAAGGAACAGCGTCTGATCGGTGAATCCCAGCCCATGCGGGAAGCAAAAGAAAGGAGAACTGATCACTACCACAGGCGGGCCAAGAGGAATAAATGGCACACGACCGGGAGCGCCGAGCGGAGGAGGGCCAGGAGCACCAAGCGGAGGAGGGCCAGGAGCACCAAGCGGAGGAGGACCGGCAGGACCAAAGCCGTTGTCAAAAAAGAAACCGCCACCAGAGAAGCCAAAAGAGTGGAACGCGAATCTATCCTGGCCAAAGTGGTGATGTGGGCCAAAGAACTGCTCGTGCTGGAAGTGATCGAAATGGCCCGACCCCCCCTGAAAGCCGCCTGCGTGGCCCCCCAGGCTAAATCCTCCGATCCCATGGGCCCAGGTCTGTCCGGCAAAGAACATAGCGAAAAGAAAGACGATGAATGTAACCTCTCTCTCTTTCATCGCTCGCCCTCCTAAAAAGATCTTCGCCGCCGGCGAAGGTGACCAATCTAACGCTCCAGGGGCATCAGGTGGGCGTGCTGTTGGACCAGATTTGTATTATGATTGTCCACCGTTTGCTGGAAAGATCAATCACTGACCTTTACGTTTTGTTGTGCAGGAAATCTAGCTACAAGGAAAAGGGTATGCACTCCTATCTGCATGAAGTCGCCAGCCGCCTCGTAAACTTTGACACCGTGAGCAGCAAGAGTAACGCGGAAGCCATGGAGTACCTGGGCGCCCATCTGGACGACCACGGATTCCGCGTCTCTCTCCAGCGGGCGGAGATCGCTGGTGTGGCCAAAACCAACTTGATCGCCTGCGCCGGCCCGGCAGAGCCGGATGGACTCATCATCTCTGGTCATGTGGATACGGTGCCGTTTGTTGGGCAGCCCGGCTGGACACGGGACCCGCTGCGACTAGAGATCGAAGACGCCCGCGTCTATGGGCGCGGCACGTCTGACATGAAGGGGTTTCTCGCGCAGTGCCTGGATGCGGCAGGGCAGCTTGATCTGACTACCTTGAAGCGGCCTCTCGTTTTTCTCTTTACCGCTGACGAAGAACTCGGTTGCTTAGGGGCAGAACGGATGCTTCCCGTCCTGCCTGAGAGCCTGGGCGGGATCCCGCAACCACGCCTGGCGTGGATCGGCGAGCCCACCTCGTACCAGGTTTTTCACACGCATAAAGGCGTGGTCCTCTTCACCGTCGCCGTGCATGGCTTAGGTGGCCACAGCAGCGTGCCTGAACAAGGAGTTAATGCCATTGCCGTAGCGGGGAAAGTGATCGAGACGATCGGGCGCTATCAGGCGGAGTTACGTACCCAGCATTCTGTCGCCTTTGCCGAGATCTTTCCCGAGTCTCCTTACACCACCTTGAACTTCGGCAGCGTGCGCGGTGGTACGGCCGCGAACATGATCGCTGAAGAGTGCTCCCTCCAGGTGAGTTATCGTCCACTGCCGCAGACTGATCCGCTGGAAGTCTACCGCGAGATTGGCCGACGACTCCAAGAGATCGACGCCCGCGATTACGGCTCCCCCGACCACCGGGCAACTATTGAAGTGGGCGAACCGCTGCTCGTTCCTCCTCTCTTGTCCCCGCGCGAGACACCGCTGGAAGGCGTGCTCTTTACGATCCTCAACCGGCACACCAGTGGCGGTGCGCCCTTTGCCACAGACGGGTGTCAGTTTGCGCGGGCGGGCATCGCCTCGTTGATCTGTGGGCCTGGCGATCTGGAGCAAGCCCATCAGCCGAACGAGAGCATCCGGCGCGACGCTTTCGAGAACGGGACCGGAGTGATTCTGTCAGTGGTGAACAGGATGTGCGGAGCCGTCACGCTGAAGTAAGGGTGAAGCACTCACCGAGAGGAAGTGACGGATTCCTGCGGAGCGGCGGGCGCGCTTGGTTCCTTTCTGCTCTCCGTCTCTTCGAAGTGAGGAATATAGCGGAACATGGGGTTGCCGGTGGCTAATTCGACCGTCCACACCGGCATAGCACGAAACCGAGTGGACCGCACCGGGCAATCGAGCACCCGGCACAAAGGGCAGTGATGGGGAGTACAGGGGTCGAGGTGGAGCAGCACCTCTCCTTGCCCGCCAAGATGCTCGACCAACCAGTCTTCCACGAAAGTCTCTGCCGCATGGCTCTGTTCCAGGTCCCAATAACGTGGCAGGGTCAGATGAAAGTCGATGTGGTGGCGACCGCCTGAACGCCAGGAGCGCAGATGGTGGAGATCGATCCACTCTGGGCGCCGGATGTGTTGCAAGGTCTCGACGATGCTACGCAGTACAGACTCATCGGCTTCGTCCATCAAATGGCTTACTGACTGGCGCAACAGGCCGGCCCCAGACAGAATAATGTTGACCGCCACGGCACAGGCTGTCAGTGAGTCGAGAACCATCCAGCCGGTGAAGCGTGCGAGGGCCAACCCAGCGACCACGCCAATGCTGGTGTACACGTCGGTGAGGAGGTGTTTGCCGTCAGCGGTGAGAGCGAGAGAGCGGGTACGTGTGCCGGTGCGGATCAGGAACAGACCGAGCACGGCATTCACCACCGCTGCGGCGAGCACGAGAACAATGCCGAGGTCCAACTGCGCGAGTGGACGAGGAGTGAAAACCCCCGGCACGGCCTGCCAAAGAATCGCTGCCGCCGCCAGGATGATCAGCGCACCTTCGAAACCGGCAGAGAACGGTTCGATTTTGCCGTGTCCGTAAGGATGTGATCGGTCGGGCGGGCGGGCGCTCAGCATTACGCTGTAGAAGGCGAAGCCACTTGCCACGACGTTGATAATCGACTCCAGAGCGTCGGAGAGAATCGCTGCCGAACCAGTCAGCCAGGCAGCGAGAAACTTGACAACTAACAACACTGCGCCGATGAGCACCGAGGCAAGGATAGCCCGGCGGCGCAGCTGGAGTTCGTCGGTCAAGAATGAAGAGAAGGCAGACATTACCTTCACAATGTAGACGAAGAAACTTCTTAGGACGAGGGGTGTTTTCTTAACTCAGCGCGAGCGGGCACAGCCGAGCCGGCTGTGCCACCGATTCGAAAGAGCTTGGGTTGTGGCGGCACAGGCCGCTGGCTTGTGCCGCGGATTTTGCTTTAACTGACTACCGACGGCTGCGCGCTTTCTTTCAACGGCTGCCTGCTCTCTCTCTTCCGGTCCAGCACCCGACTCGTCAGTTGATTGACATATCGCTCTAACGGGATCGCCCCCGCCGTGAGCAGCGCGATAATCGCCCACGCCAACACCATGAACACGGGCATGCTGAGGGACCGCATCCGTTCGCCGAAGTAGATCACATACGGTTGGTGCAGCAGGTAGAGACCGTACGAGAATGCGCCGACATATGCCAGCATCCCTGCCAGGCGTGGCAGCAGTCCACTCCAGAGCGCGACGTGGGCGAGGATAATGAACAGGCCAGTGCCAATAAGGGCATCAGTCACGGTGTACGACAAGGTCGAGGCGTAGCTATACAAACCCAAGGTGTAGATCACGACCCCGGCGAAAAATGCCCACCCCGTAAACAACCGCTCTTCAACTACGACCTGATGCCGGCGGTAGAGCAGTCCGAGGGCCATTCCGGCGGCGAACTCCCACAGCCGGGCGCCGAAAAACGCGCCCAGCACATAGTTACCGTGCGCGCCGATCACGCACAGCAACAGATAACGGCTAACCAGGGTCACCAGGCCACAGAGGAGCAAAAACCATGTCACCTCAAGTTTTTGCAGAAGACGGAAGAGCAAAGGAAAGACCAGATACAATTCCAGGAGCAAGCCGAAATACCACCAGGCGGGATTAATGTAGAAAAAAATCATATCCACCGGGTAGACTCGGTCGCCGAGAAAACTGAGCAGGAAACGATAATCTACCGGCTCCAGCCGCGCGATGAAAGGCGAACCCAGATCCACGAAGTGAGCCAGCCAGTACATCGGGAACAGGCGCAGCAAACGTCCGCGGTACCACCCCATCCAGCCGCCTTCGGGCTCACCGGTCTTAGCTAGAGAATAGGTCAGACCGAATCCGCTCAAGAGGAGAAAGACCGCGACGGCGTGAAAACCGACCGAGGAGACCGCGACGAAGAAACCTTGCGCAATGCAGCCCAGAGTGCCCAGCGCAGAGGACGGGGCGCACTGCGAGACAAAGGAAGAGAAATAGTGTGGGCCGAGGACATCTGGGTAGCGGCCGTTGGCGTAGGTGCCAAAGAAATGGAAGAAGGCGATCCACAAGATAGAGATTCCCTTCATCCCATCCAGCCATGAGAGTCGGGCACCTGCGGGAGCAGTGGGTGTGGCGCTAGCCATGCGCTCCTCCTTGTCCGCCCCTAGCCTGCCTGCCTCCCGCCTCGGTTGTCAAGGCGGGAAAATGTAGAACCCCAGTCCCAGCGACTTCGCACTTTCTTTGGAGTGCGCAAGCCATGCTTGCGCCTTTTTAGCCCGCAGCCATGCTGCGGGCAGTTTGCGAGCGAAGCACGGCTTCGCCCGCTGAAAGCGGGAGCACGGCTCCCGCACTCCAAGGTAGGACCGTGGCACACTCAAATGCAAATTGCTCTAGGGGAGTACCTGGCGGGCCAACTCTTCTAACTCAGTGATTACTTCATTCTCTTTCAGCCGTCTGAGCCAGACCGTCGCATGCGTGACTCCTGCTTTCTCTAGACCCTTGAGTTCCTCGCGGTGGCGAAATTGGCCCGGCTGTCCAAACGCGATCACGTCCAGCGACTGCGGATCTCGCCCCGCCTTCTCCGCCAGCTCGTTGATCGTCGCCCGGCCACGCTGGATGTCTTCGACTGATGCGCCCGTAGGCAGCCACCCGTCTCCCCATTCAACGATGCGTTTGAACACATACTGGGAAGACCCACCCAGCAGCACCGGCGGATGTGGTTTGTGTGCGGGCTTGGGGAAAGACCGTACGGCAGGGAAGTTGTAGTACTTCCCGTGGTACTCCGCCTCTTCCTTGGTCCACAGCTC
>OBEQ010148544.1_pt1 | contig 12226 bp, 7 predicted proteins | sample 1670901 | NCBI WGS metagenome assembly OBEQ01 (sample SAMEA104232315, study PRJEB22302) | groundwater metagenome | biome: forest; feature: aquifer; material: groundwater | place: USA | collected 2011-08-07 | depth 5.4 m | reverse complement strand
GCGCTCGTGGCAGTTTCACGCGTTCGATCAGGGAACGGCCGCGACGAAATGACAGGACGGTGAGCGTCAGGCAGGTGGAGATGAACATGACGGCACAGATCGCGGTGAGCCGGGTCAGGACATTCGCGGCGCGCGCGCCGAACATCGCCTGGGTGATGCCGCCGCCGAAGGTTGTCGTCAATCCACCCCGTCCCGCCTGCAGGAGGATGACGCCGATGAGGAAGATGGAAACCAGGATATGCAAAATCAACACGGCCACATACATGAGCGTCCCTTTCCCGTCAGCGGGCCGGCGCTGCAGCGCGCGACGAACCGACGCGCTCCGCGGCCTGCACGATCGCCAGAAACGACGCCACCTCGAGACTGGCGCCCCCCACGAGGGCGCCATCCACGTCAGGAACGTGCCGTCGCCAGCCGCGACAGCCTCCATCGCCATCGGCCAGACGATTTGCCGGATGGCCGACGGGATGATAGCGCCGGCGAGGGCTCATTTAAGCTTGACAAGCCCCGGCTCTTCAGTAGGATAGACGGGCAAGATTGTTTGGGGGTGCGCGTCGGTATCGGCTCGGCAACGTGCCGTCAATCGGCCTACCAGACCAGCAAGTAGAAGCTCGAATTTCCCCCCTAAAAGACGCCAAGCGACCATAGTCGCGGGGACTCCTTTACTGTACGCTTCACTCTTTTTAAGATGGTGTTGTGGCTCGTCGAAGAAACCCGCCACGCTGTTGCGATGGTGCTTCAGACAGTCGAGAGAGGGAGAAAATAGTTGCGGGTTCTAGTGTATCAGAACGCTATTACATTATTCGAATCAATGAGTTGTGACGCAACTCTGAAACTCACACAATGGCATAATTGTTGCTAACCATAGAATAACAATGACTAATTTTGCCTGTTGTACCGTGCCAGCCAGCCGTTCGCCCCTTCGTCTGGCGAAGGTTCAGGCGTCAGGATCCCAATGTTGTCGGAAGTATTCGACGGTCTCGCGATGTGGATTCTGACGCCGTTTGCGTATATCGGGCAGCTGAGTCTGCCGTTCATCTCCATGGGATCGGCGCTGCTGACGATGCTCCTCGCGGCGTTCGGGTTTCTCCTGGCCCCGTTCCGGCATTTCTTTAAGAAGGGCCGAAAAGGCGGTCGTGGGCTCTTGGTGCTAGGGGCGGTTATCGCGGTGGGGGTCGGCGTGACGATCCTAATAGGCAGGCAATCCAGCAACACGCCAGTGCGGGTGATTGTCTTGGGCCTGGACGGATTAGATCCCAAGCTGCTGGAAGGCTTCATGGGCCAAGGGCTGCTGCCGCATTTCCAGCAGCTCAAAACCCAAGGCACATACCGGCGGCTCGGGACGAGCAATCCGGCGCTGTCACCCGTTGCCTGGTCGTCGTTCGTCACCGGCAGCAACCCGGGTCGGCACGGCTTGTTCGATTTCCTCAAGCGCGATCCCAAGACGTACCTCCCCGACATTTCGATGTCCGACGTCGAGGAATCGCCACCGCTCAAGATCGGCCCTTTGAAACTTCAGCTCACACCTCCGCATCTGAAAACCTCCCGCAAAGGCATCGCGTTTTGGGATTTGACCCCCCAACATCGGATCCCCACGACGATTATCCGCACGCCGGTCACGTTCCCGCCGGACAAGATCCACGGGCGGATGCTGTCCGGGCTCGGGGTGACAGACATCCGTGGCACACAAGGGACCTTCTCGTTCTACACCACGGATTCCATTGAGACCGGCCGAGCCATGGGCGGCCAGATCATCCAGGTCGCGGCGACCGGTGACACGATCCACTCGACGATCTACGGACCCCGGAACACGCTGGTGAAGCCGCCGGTCGACGCCCAGATCCCCCTGACCCTCACGATCGATCGGCCGGGACGCAAGCTAGCGATCGATCTTCAAGGACAGCGCTTCGATCTCGCCGTGGGGCAGTGGAGCGACTGGAAGCACCTCACTTTCAAGCTCAATGTGTTTACCAAGGTCTCGGGCATCGTCCGGTTTTACCTCGACGCGGTGGACCCGCAACTGAAACTGTATCTCTCCCCGATCAATTTTGATCCGCGCAAGCCCGCGTTTCCCATCTCGTATCCCGCGCACTACGCCGAGGAGCTGGCCGATGAGATCGGCCTCTACCACACGATCGGTCAGGCGGAGGACACGTGGTCGCTCAACGAAGGCCGCGTGTCGGACCAGACGTTCCTGGACCAATGCCAGCTCGTGATTCAGGAGCGCGAGGCGATGCTTAACTATGAGCTGAAGCGCTTCAAAAACGGACTGCTCGTCTGCGTCTTCGACACTCCCGACCGCATCCAGCACATGTTTTGGCGGTTTCACGACCCCGAGCACTCCCTCTACGACGCCGCCGCGGCCAAGCAGTTCGAAGGCGTGTTCCCGACGCTGTATCAATCCATGGACCGAATCCTCGGCGAGGTCATGAAGCGCGTCGATGACAATACGGTTCTGATCGTGCTGTCGGATCATGGCTTCAGCCAGTTCCGGACCGCGGTGCACACCAACGCGTGGCTGAAAGAGCAAGGGTTCCTCGTGTTCCGACCGGACGCCCCGAACGACGGCATGCACGAGTTCTTCAGCGGCGTCGACTGGTCAAAGAGCAAGGCGTATGCGGTCGGGCTCTCGGGCATCTATCTCAACCGGCAAGGGCGCGAGCGGTTCGGCACGGTCACGGCGGACCAAGCCCCGGCGGTGGTCGACGAGCTGACCAAGGCGCTGCTTGAGATCACGGATCCGGCCACGGGCAAAAAAATCGTCCACCGGGTCTACCGGAAGGAAGACATCTACGAAGGGCCCTATACGGACCGCGCGCCTGATCTCGTGGTCGCCTTTGAAGAGGGCTACCGGACCTCATGGCAAACCGCGCTGGCGTCGACGCCCTCCGTCATCATGGAGCCCAACGCGAAGCGCTGGAGCGGCGACCACTGCGTGGACCCGCCGTTTGTGTCCGGGGTCTTGCTGAGTAATCGGCCGATCAATACGTCGGAGCCCCGGATCATCGACATTGCGCCCACGATCTTGAAGTTGTTCGGAATCCAGGCGCCGGAGACGATGGACGGCCGGTCGTTGCTGTAAGGCGGACGGAATGGGATCGAGAAACGCTGTGGTCGAGACATCGGAGCTGATCGTGAGCGAGAGTGTTGCCACGGGGACGTGTCCGTGGCCCATCCCGTCGGGGTTGACGGGCACATCGTTGGAGGCATGCTGACATGGGAACACGAGGATGTACGATCTGGTTTACAGGGCTGCCATGCTCGGGCAAAACCACGGTCGCGGAGCGCGCGGCGGAGGAGCTGACCCGTCGCGGCCTTCCTGTCCAGCTGCTTGATGGGGACGAGCTGCGCAAGCATTTCAGCGCGGGGGTTGGGTTCAGCAAGCAGGACCGGAGCAACCACCTCAAGCGCGTCGCATACCTCTGCCATCTCTTGACCAAGCACGGCGTGATCGTGCTCGCCTCATTCGTGTCGCCCTACCAAGAGAATCGCGACTATGCGCGCCAGCTCATCGGCGAGCGCTTTATGGAAGTCTATGCAGACGCGCCCCTCGAAGTCTGCATCCAACGAGACGTGAAAGGCATGTACAAGAAGGCGCTGGCTGGCGAAATCAAGGAGTTCACGGGGGTGTCCGATCCCTACGAGGCGCCGTTGAGCCCTGAGCTGACATTGAAGACCGCTCAGGAACGGCTGGAGGAAAGCGTGGCTCGGCTGCTCGACGCGATGGATGCTCGGTATGGGATCGTGACGCAACCTGCTCGGCTCGATCCGGTGGTGCGTTAATGGCGCGGCGGAACGGTTCAGCGGTGAGGGGGCTTAGCATGGCGATCGTTCGGGCGAGAGTGGCGGCGTGGTGTCTTCCGTTGGCGATGTTGGTGTGGCTCGGAGCCGTGCCGGATGCGGTGTCGGAGATCGTGGACGAGCTGCCCATCGGGCTCTCCGATTTTCCTCGGAAAGTGCGGCGACCGTTGCCCGAGGTGCGGCCGGGCCAGGAGGTTCGCGTCGGCCCGCTCAAGCTCCATCCCTCGATGCGCACCGCGGTCCAGTTCGATGACAATGTTCGGCTGCGCGACATCGACAAGCCCGCGGACGTGGCGTTCATCCAGCGTCCGGCGCTGGTGGGCGAGGTGTTCTTCGGTCCCCATCGCCTCGAGGCGGGCTACGGCATGGAGGTGGTGACCTACGCCAAGGACAGCGAGGAGAACAGCGTCAATCATCTCGCCAACGGCGAGCTGGAGCTGAACTTCGGCGACTTCCACATCAACGTCTCCGACGCGTTCGAGGCCTCGCAGAGTCGCCTGGCGGATGAAACCTCAGACCGCGACCGGTTCCGTCTCAACACCGTCCAGGCGACCGGCCGGTATGACCGGCCGCATTGGGCGATGGAAACGGGCTACATCCACAACACCATCGATCACCGGACCTTGGCGTTTGATAAAAAAGATTACGGCGAGGACGTGTTCTCCGGGCTCGTCGGCTATAAGGTGCTGCCGAAGACCCTCTTCTTATTTGAGACCGACGCGGGCCTGGTTAACTTCGACCACAACGTGTCGAGCGCCGATCAGAGCTATTGGCAGGTGCTCAGCGGGATCCGCGGCGAGGTGACCTCGAGGCTGACGGCAACGGTGAAGCTGGGCTACCAGAACCGCCAAATGGGCGACATCGGCGGCCAGGGTCCGCAGAAGGATTTCAGCGGATTCGTGGCCGACAACGAGCTCGAATTCGCCGCGACGCCGGATGACTCGTTCCGCGCCGGATACTTGCGGACGGTGGTGCCCTCAACATTCTCGACGAATAACTGGTACACCTTGGACCGGATCTTCGCCAGCTACACCAAGCATCTGAGCGGCCGGTGGCGCGTGACGCCGAAGGTCGCCTGGCAGCTCAACGACTATCCTGAGAACTCGACGGTGAACGGGATCACCAAGCAACGCGCCGATTCGTTCGTGGTCGCGGGCGCCGAGGTGCGGTATCTCATCCAGCAATGGCTGTCGGCCGGCGTGGCGTACAACTTCCGCACGCGCAACTCGAATATCGACACGTTTGACTTCAGCAACAATCTCGTCACGACGGACATCACGGTGGCATTCTGACATGGAGACGCCCAAACACCTCCCATCGTTCGCGCGGGTCGGAGTCCCCCTGCTGGGCCTCTGTACGCTGATCGCGGGCTGCGGCACGTCGCATCGGTCGCTGGTGAAGCAGACGACCGAACCGATCAGTGTGGTCTCGGAACCCGTGACCGTGTCGCCCACGGCGGCTGCGCCGCAGGCCGCCGCCGCGGCGACCTCGACCGCCGCACCGCTCGATCCGTCGCCCACGCTGTCGACGGATAAGGTCCTCGAGGGGGCGTTCGCCTCGATCGCCAAAGGTGGCGTCGCCGATATCACGACACTGGCGCCTCAGTCGAGCGCCGCCCCGGTGCCGGTTGCCGCGCCCACAACTCAACCGGTGGCAGCGGCGACGGCTCTGAGCGCTCCGGCCGGAGTGACGGTGGCGATGGGGGAAACCCAGCACCCCGCGTCAATCAACTCACCGAGCGCGCCAGCCGCGCATCTGGAAACGGTCTCGGCAGTGGATGCCTCCACCGCGATCCAGCCCGCCCAGCGCGCGGGATCGAATTCCGAGATGGACGTCGCGGAGGCCTGGCAGCGGGCGGTGGCTCAGCAGGCCACCGCGGCGGTGGCGGCTCAGGTCAATCCCCACGATTACCACATTCAGCCCGAGGACCTCCTCGATGTCGCGGTGTATGAAGAGCCGGACTTGGCGGTGAAGGGGGCGCGCGTGACCAGCGCCGGGGAGATCATGTTCCCCTTGCTGGGTCGTGTGGTGGTGGCTGGCTTGACGGTCGACCAGGTGCAGGAGAAGCTCATCAAGATGCTGGCCGAGGACTACCTCGTCAATCCGCAGGTCCAAGTGTCGATCCAGACCTATCACGCAGGCTACATCTTCGTCACCGGGGCGGTCAGCAAGCCCGGCTCGTATCCGATTCCCACTGAGCGCCGGACGACGCTCATGGAGGCCATCGCGATGGCGGGGGGATTTAGTGATCGCGCATCGTCGAACAGCACGCGCATCGTGCGCCTCGAGGGCGGCGAGAAGCGGACGATTACCGTTCGGGCGAACGATATCGTCAAGCGGGGGGACAAGAACCAGGACGTGACGGTGTACCCTAACGACATCGTCTTTGTGCCGGAGAGCTTCCTATGAGCGACCTGATTGATCCGCTAGCAGTGGACTCGACTTCGCCTCCATCACGGAATCTCATCCGGTTGTTGCGCCGACGGGGATGGATCATCGCGTCCTTCTTGGTGATCACGATGACGATCGTGGTGGTCGCCACGCGCATGCTGCAGCCGATCTATCGCGCGACGGCGACCGTGCTCATCGATATGGAGACCCCCAACGTGCTGGGGATTTCCACCACGCGCGACGAGTTCACCTTGGGCCAATCGAGCTACATGACGTATTCCGATTACTATCGCACGCAGCTCGAGATCATCACGACCCACGCGTTGGCGGAGCAGGTCTTTAACAACTTGAAGCTTGGCTCGCAGCCTCGGTACACCGGCGTGAAAGATCCCGTGGGTGTGCTCGTGAGCCAGGTAACCGTCGAGCCGGTCAAGGCGACGCGGCTGGCCAAAATCGACGTCGATGATCCCAGCCCCGAGCAGGCTGCGCGCCTCGCCAATGAGTTCGCGGTGGTCTTCACCGAAGAGAACCTAGCCAAGACCATGGCCACCGAGGCGCTGGGCCTGATGAAAAACGAGTACCTGAAACTGCAAGCCAAAGAGGCCGAGCTGTCCCGCCGGTACAAAGACAAGCACCCGTTGATGATTCGCGTCCATCAGGAGATGCAAGAGCTCGCCAAGCCGATCGAGCAAGAGATGATGCGGCAGCTGCAAGTCCAGAGCGAAGAGGCCGCGTCGAAGTCCATCGTGGATCGGATGAAGACCAGCTCAGGGGTGGGCAGTTGGCGGCCGAACAACATCCGGGTGCAGGATCTCGCACAGATCCCGGACAGTCCGATCTCGCCGAAGCCTCGGCTCAATATCGCCCTGGGCTTGCTGTTCGGGCTGCTGGGCGGCTTTGGGTTGGCCATGCTCATCGAGGCGTGGGACCACTCCGTCAAGGTGCCGGAAGACATCGAGCGCGAGCGCGGATTGGTGCTCATCGGATCGATCCCGTTCATGGGCGGATTGCGGCTGCGCATCCGGCGCCTGTTGGGTCGCCTGGATCGGATCGTGCATTTGGAGCCGCAGTCTCCAGTCGCCGAGGCGTATCGGGCGCTGCGCACGCGGCTGCTGTACGCCGCGGCCAAAGGCGCGACCCGGATGATGGTCCTGACGAGCGCGGGAGCCCAAGAAGGCAAGACCACGACGGTCTCCAATCTCGGCATCGTGCTCGCCCAAGGCGGGCTGAACGTGTTGATCGTCGACGCGGATCTGCGTCGCGGCCGGCTGGGTCAGGGCTTTCAGGCGAAGCGAACGCCGGGCTTGAGCGAGTTCCTCAGCGAGCAGGCGTCCTTTGAGCAGATCGTGCAGCCGACCGGCATCCCCGGGCTCTCGATTGTCGTCAGCGGCGCCCGCGTGCCCAACCCCGCGGAGATCGTGGGGTCGCGCCGCATGCAAGAGTTCCTGGAGCGGGCCAGCAACACGTTCGATCGCGTCCTGGTGGACAGCCCGCCGGTCATGGCCGTGACCGATGCGGTGGTCATCGCCGCGTCCGTGGGCACGGCGATCGTGGTCGCGCGCAGCGGGCGCACGCCCAAGGCCGCGGTGCGACAGGTCGTCGCGACATGCCAGGGCGTGCAGGCCCAAGTGCTCGGCGTGATCCTCAACGGTGTGCCAAAACTCGACATCTCTCCCTACTACCGGTATGCGACCTACCAGTATGCCGCGAACCGGGACAATCAGGGGGTTGGTCATCGGCCCACGCCCACCGCCACCGTGGTGAAGGGCGATCCGTCTATCCGTGGGCGGGTGTCGTAGCCCCCTGGCGGGAACGGATCGGCGCGTGTCAGAATGGCTGGGACGCGCAGCGAAGGATGGCCTCTGCCGCGAGGCACACCGATGCGACCCTGTTCTCGCGTCTCACGCAAGTCCTGGAGCTGTTCAACGCAGCCCGGGACCGCCACGTCGAGGCGGCCGGTTGTTCGTCCGCAGGACTCCAAGCCACTCTCAGGATGCCGGAGGCCCTCGGCCTTTCCGGCATGCTGTCCGGACCATCGGCTGATTGATCGCCGACGGCCGCCCCGCAGTCGTCCCACACGCCACGCGAACGGCATCGTCTGCCGCCGCGTGACGCAGCCGCGTAGCCCGGCCCTCTCCTTGGCCCGGCGGTTGCACGATGCTGAGGATCATGACGCTGTTCCGGATTCGGCGACACAACACGACAACCAGCAACGTCGGGGTGCAAGCCATGGTGCGCGAACCGTCACGCCGTGAGTTATTCGCATGATCAATTCGATCCGCCTGCCACGAACGTTGATCATCCAGGTCGCCACCGCCATGATGGCGGCGGTGGTGGGGCTTGGGGTGGTTGTCATCACGCGCCGGCTGGAAGGCGCCCAGCTCGTCGCGGCCGTGGCGGGGCTCGCGGTGTTGGGAGTGGCGTCGGCGTCCGGACGTCTTGAGCACTTCCTCTTTGCCTTGATGATCTTGGTTGTACCCTTCAACGTGGATCTCTTGGGCAAGAGCGCGACCGCGACGGCCGACAACACGGCCAGCATGCAGCCCGTGGGACTGGCGCCTGGCTTCGTGATCCTCTGCTTGCTGTACGTCCTTTGGATGTGGCACCTGATCGGGGACCCGTCGAAGCTCACCAAAATCTTGCCGCCCGCGACGATCCCATTGCTCGCCTTGATCGGCTGGGGTGCGCTCTCGGTGATCAATGCGCGAGAGCCCCTCGAAACCATGCGCGGCGTGCTGGCGTACATCAAAGGCATGCTGTGCTTCCTCTATATGGCGAATTATGCCAAACGGCGCGACCAATTACGGATGATCGGCATCTGTCTCGTGATTGGACTGCTCATTGAGGGCGTGATCGCATGCATTCAAGCGGTTGTCGGTCATCCGCTCGGGCTGGATATGCTCGGCGAGCGCGGCGATATGAGCGAAATCGATTCGTTCATCATGCTCAAGCTAGGCGCCGACAAAGTATCTCGCGTGGTGGGCACCCAAGGGCATCCGAACCATCTCGGTCGGTATCTGGCGACCGTGCTGCCCCTCGTGCTGCTGTACAACCTGCCGGCCGCGAAGTTCAAGTGGCCGATGCGGCTGGTCATCTTGGCCGCCTCCTTGTTGGGGATGGCGGCGCTGGTGTTGACGTTGTCCCGCGCGGCGTGGCTGAGCTTCGGGGTCGCGGGTTTTGCGCTCGTGGGATGGCTGTGCCTGCAGCGCCGTGCCAAGGTGGGGCCGTTGATCGCCGTGCTGGCGGCGCTCGCGGTGGTGGCGGTGGCGTTCTCCCCGCTGATTTTCGCCCGCTGGACGGAGTCCGACTATGGCGCGGCGGAATCGCGGCTGACCCTGCTCCAAATCGCCAGCACGATCATCAGCACGCATCCCATCCTCGGGGTGGGGCTGTATAACTATAAATCGGTCATGTATCTGTACGACACCACGAGCGTGGGAATCACGTTTTCGCAGCACCAGTACCGCGTGCACAACGCGTATTTCTTGATGGCCGCGGAGATCGGGCTGGTAGGCCTCGCGTGCTTGGGATGGTTTCTGCTCACCGTGGCCCGGCAGGCCTGGCGGCGTATCGCGGCGACGAGCGATGATTTCACTCGGTTCACGATTATGGGCATCGCGTTGGGCTTAATGGCCTTTCTGGTTGACGCGCTCGCGGAGCCAATCTTCCTGATTCGCGATCCACTGTTTCTCATCTATGCCGGGATCTTAGCCGCCGTGGTGTGGCCGGATCGCCAGCGCGGCGAGGCGAGGACCTAAGATGACGGCTCGGGCAGGCCGCTTGGCCTCGCACACCACGATCCTCATGGGCATGGAGCTCGGCGTCCGCTTCCTCGACGCGCTGATCTCGGTGTTCTTGGCCCGGTATCTGGCGCCCGAGGGATTCGGCCTGCTCGCGTTCGCGCTGTCGTTCGCGTGGCTGTTCAGCATCCTACCCGGCGCGGGGATGTGGTCGCTCAGCACGCGCGACGTCGCCCGCTCGCCGGATCAGCTCAGCCGCTACCTCAGCAACGGGCTCTGCGCGAAGGCGCTCTTAGCGGCGTTGACCTGCCTGGTCATGTGGATCACGACGCTGACCCCGGGGTTTCAGGCGGACAAGCGCTCGTTCGTGATGCTCGCCGGCTGGCTGATGATCCTCGAAACGACCGTGAAGTACACGCTCTCGTTTTTCCAGGCGGCCCAGCGGATGACGATGGTCGCGATGGTCAGCCTCGGGCTGCGCTTGGGCTGGACACTGTCCTCCATCGCGGTGATGCTCTGGCACGGCGGTGTCGCCGACCTACTCGTCGCGCGCGTCGCGGTCACGATCGTGTGGCTGATCGCGAGCGTGGTGCTGATCGAATGGAAGCTGCAGCGCATCACGTGGAGCGTCGACCTCGGATTTATCTGGCGCATGCTCCAGGCGTCGTGGCCGTTCGCGCTGTTCTACCTCTATGGCACGGTCTACGCGGACCTCTCGACCGTCGTGCTCTCCGCGATGCGCGGCGACATCGTGACCGGCTGGTTCGCGGCCGGGCAGAAGGTGCTGCGGCTGCTCGTCTTCATTCCCAACGGCTTCTTCGGGGCGCTGTTGCCGGCGATGTCGCGCGCGTCGAGCAACGCGCGCCCGCAGCTGATCTCGACGCTGGCGCGCAGCTGCAAATACTTGCTCTTGATCGGACTGCCGATCGCGGGCGGGGCCTGGGTCGTCGCGGAGCCGGTCGTCGCCATGCTCTACGGGCCGAGCTATCACGAGACCGTGCAAGTGCTGCAGGTGCTGAGCTGGTCGATCCCCCTGACGTTTCTCAACTGGGCGCTCGCGGCGACGGTCATGGCGGTCAATCAAGAGCGCCGCGGCAGCGCGTATCTGCTCGTCGGGGTCGTGTGCTGCGCCATCGGGAATCTGCTGACCGTGCCGCGCTGGGGGGTATTGGGCGCGTCGGTGTCGTCGGTGATCGCGGAGGCGGCGGTGCTGGCGGTGCAGCTCGAGCTCGTGCACCGGGTGCTGCCGGAGGCGCGGCCGCTGGCCGAGGTGGCGAGGCCGTTGGCCGCGACCGCGGTGATGATGGCCGTGGCGTGGACCATCCGGTGGCTGCCGTTGCCGCTGCTCATTGCCGCGTCGGCGATGGTGTATGTTGCGGCGTTGATCGCCGTTCGCGCGGTGGGCCGCGAGGAGTGGTCGCTGCTCGCCGGCATGCTGCGGCTGAAGGCCTCGCCGGAATCGTCATGAAGATCGCGTTTCTGCATTATCTCTACGACTATCACGGCTCGCGCGTCCAAGTCGGCGAGTGCATTCGCGCGTTGCGGGGGATCGGCCATGACATGGCGGAGTTCGATATGGATCCCGCCCCGGCGCCGGTAAGTCCGGATGGGCCGGCCGCGCGGCAGACGCTCAAGCGATGGTTCGCTCGGTACGTGCACGAGCCGCATTCGCTGCTGAAGAATATCCCGTCGTTCATCAAAGAATGGCGGGCGTTACGAGAGTTCGGCCCTGATGTCGTGATCGTGCGCTACAAAATATTTCGCTTCTCGTCGCTGCTTGCGGCGCGATGGCTGGGCCGGCCCGTGATGTTATGGGTGCATGGGCCGGGTGCGTATACCGCCCGGCGATTTGAGCGGCAGTACCTCCACTATCCGTTTTTCGGCGAGGCCGTCGAGCGGTTCACCTGGTGCCTGGCCGACGCGATCATCGTGGTCTCGGGCGAGCTGGGTCGCATGCTGGTGCAAGCCGGCGCGCCCGCCGATCGCATCGTGATCATCCCCAACGGGGTCGACGTCGGCCGGTTCAGCCCCTCGGGCGACGGCACGACGGTGCGCGACCGCTACGGCCTGCGCGATCGGACCGTGATTGGATTTTCCGGCATCCTCGCGCCGTGGCACGGCATCGCGCATCTTCAGCGGATCATCCGGGAGCTGCTGCCGCGCTATCCGCAAACGGCGCTCCTCGTCGTCGGCGAAGGCGCCGGCACGGCAACGCTGGTGGACGACGCCGCGTCGGCGAAGGTCGCGGACCGCGTGGTGGTGATCCCCGGCGCGTCGAGCGGCATCGGCGCGGC
>OBEQ012204506.1_pt1 | contig 12227 bp, 17 predicted proteins | sample 1670901 | NCBI WGS metagenome assembly OBEQ01 (sample SAMEA104232315, study PRJEB22302) | groundwater metagenome | biome: forest; feature: aquifer; material: groundwater | place: USA | collected 2011-08-07 | depth 5.4 m | reverse complement strand
GCTTCTGAAGGGCGCTGCAGAACTTTGTTCTGCACGCGTTTCTAAAGAAAGTTTAATCAAAGAAAACTGCGCGCATCAACTTTAAATACGGTGTTGGGGTAATGGCTTGAGAGAAAAACAAAAAGGTGGTACTCATGTCTATGCACAGGATTTTCTGGCTTTCGATTTCGGGAAAAAGAATGCACTTGCTGAAATTAGCAGGGGCGTTTTTCGTTTTGTTTTCGGTCTTGATGGTTGCAAACGCCGCGTACAACGTTTTCGTTACTGTAGACAAAATAAATACTGCAACGCTCAACCCCAAGATGTCCGAACAACTGTTCGGATGGGCTTTGAGCGCGGGCAGGAGCGAGTTTTCGAGCGAAGATGCTCTAGGCATATTGCTCGCGCCGATCGCCTGGTTCATGTTCTGGCTCGGGATCGCGGTAGTATCGCTCATAATCTACCAGAGCGGGAAGGTAATAGTGCCTATCGAGGAATACGAACAGACGCTTACGGACAGGCACAGGCAGGCTTTCCACTCGATGGTGAAAAGGGCGAAACGCTGAAAAAATCAGCTTATTTCCTTTTGGTGCGTTTTCTTTTCCCTAGTGAATTCGCTGGCGCCCGCCTTCCAAACGCTCCCGTACTTGTCCTGCATTTGCTCTTCCACGTTCCTTCCTCGTTTTAACGCAAGCAAAACGTCGTCGCGCGAAATCAAATCGTGACCGTTGGCGAACGCGAAATCGCCCGCAAGGCGTATTATCCCGCTCAACTCGCGAAGCTTTAGAGTAAAGGCATTGTCCTGCCCGTCCCACTGCTTTCCCCTTCGCTTCGCTTCTTCGATTATCTCCTCAACTGCTTCTTTCGAAGCGTGCGGAATCTTTCCGTCCTTCCTGATTTCCTGCGCAAGAAACTGCACGAGCTTCTCTTCGTTCTCGGGCGTGGCGGGCATCCAAGATTCCAGCAAAACCTCATATCCGTTGCCGATAATGCGGGAGCGCAACGGCGGGAGAATCCCTTGTAAATCGTTGATGTTCGTTGCGGCGACTAAAATGAAATCGCACGGCACGTCATCCACCCGGACGCTCGCGCCAGCGCTCTGCGGATTATGCCCGACAATCGGGTATTTCTTTTCCTGCATTGCCGTAAACAAATATCTCTGCGAGTATTGCATTGACGAAATCTCGTCTATGAACAAAACGCCTTGGTGAGATTCGTGAATCGAGCCCGGAACAACGCGCAAGTACGGCTGCGTTCCAATGCCCTGGTGCCCGCCGTAAGGGTCGTGCCTTACGTCTCCGAGCAATTCCGTTTCGCTCGCGCCCGTCGCAACAATGAAATTCTTCCTGTTGAAGGGAACTATGACTTTGCGCGGCTTCTTTTTCTTCAGCGCATCCATTTTTTCCAAAGTCTTCTGGTCTAGAATGCGTATTTCCTCTCCGCTGCGCTCGTAAACGATAACCTCTTCCCGCCCGTCGTCCATAACGCGAGTGGTGCTCAAGCGCTTTCCCCGCTTGTCCGACTGGTAGGCGTCGGTGAGAATGTTTCCGAAAACGCTTTCGAACTTCTTGTCAGCGCCGCAATTGGGGCAGGAAGTTTCCGCAGCACTGCCCAGCCTCCCGCACCGCCTGCAGCGAAAACCAAGCCTTTCGGCAACGAAAGCGGGAACTTCTGCAGGCGTGACCACCCTTCCCTTCAACGCTTCCGCCATTTTTTCTTCCTTGCGAACTTGATCGACGTTTCGCACTTCAACGAACGGCCTTTCAGGCTGTTCCGGGTTATGCAGTACTGCAATTTCCTCCGTCGGTTTGGGAATATACAATGCAATAGCTTGCGCAAGCATTGATTTACCCGTTCCCGGCGGTCCGACTAAAAGAAGATGCCTTTTTTGGGATGCGGCGACTTTCGCAATCTTCACAGCCTCGTCTTGGCCTATGACTTGCGCTAGCGGGTCTTTGGGGATAGGAATTTCTGCAGTGCTCTTGAAGTGCATAACAATAGATATGAGGAAAAGGCATAAAACTTTTGCTACAAAAAGCGGCTAGGGCTTTTTGGGAAATACTGAAACGAGGGAAGCGTACAAAGGCTTTATTTGCCGGGGGTTTTTGAGAATCCCGTCCAAAACTTCCTCGGCCTTTTGAAAATGGGATTCGCTTGCATTCGCCAAATCCGTTTTACTCAATTCAAGCAAAGCTTCCGTTTCGTCCAAAGCGGAATTGCGGTATGCTTTAGAGAATTTTGCAAGAAAACCTGCCCTCACGTCGTCCGAAATATTTTGGTTTCGCAAAACCCCGAGGGCGGTTTTCATGAAATCGCTGTATTCCGACCCCTTCGCCCGCTTGAATTTCAAGAAACCAGGCTTGAACAAACTATCGTGTTCGGGATAATCTTGTTCTATCCTCAAAGCAACTGCATCCAGAACTTCAAGAATAGGCCTCTGGCCAACATCGGAAATCCCGAATGCACGGGTTTGTTTTGCAGGCATAGGCTCTTCAACATTAGCTTCGACAACAGGCACGACCCTTGGCTTTTCAACTCTGCCCCTTGGTTTCGAAACTCTTGCTCGAACTATTTTTTTGGACCATTCCTGCGCCTGTTGTTTCTTAAGCTCCTTTCCCTCGCGGCTTTCTTCAAATTCCTTGACGGCGTTTATCTTGTCGACGATACTCTTGTGAACGTAAGACCGTCCTTTTTGAAAGCGGACTTTTACGCCCAATTTTCTTATTTCAAACTCAGACAGTTTATAGTAGGGATCAAAATGAGCGAACTGAGAGCCGTCTATAATCTGATATTCGGGATGCATCCCTAACTTGCGAATCTGGTTCGATAAGGTCGATATTTTGAGGCCCGCATCACTCGCCGCTTTGCTTAGCATTATCCATTGGGAATGATGGGCGTTTCTAAATTCTTTTCTTAACGCATCGACCGTTCCTTGGTCTTTCAACGCTGCTCTCAATCCTTTCTCCCGAATTTCCCGCAAATGCTCGTTAAACAATTTCGAAAGTTCGAACTTCACCTCTTCGACAATAGGAGCTTTTTGTGATTCAGAAATTTCGTCTAAAACTCGGCGTATGTCCTCATTCGAAACCCTAAGGATTGACTTTGGGTTTGCGCGCATCGAGCCCGCTATTTTCAAAAGCGCTTCCCTGGAAAAAACAGGCTTTTTTCTTCCGTAACCAGAAAAGTCGATTTTAAGTTTTTCAGCGTGATAGTAAATTTGAGTTCGCTGGCTGCTTTTCAGCCCCAAAGCCTCGCGGGCTTGAGAAAGGGTATAACGCTCTTCGGGCATGAAAATAGTTGTCTTGCTCGAATATTAAACTTTCAAGGCATCGACTCGATCAACGCCTCGGCGAGCTCGACAGACTGCTGTTTGGTTTTCGGGTATTTAGGCAAAAGCAAGAGATTGAGGTTTACGAGCGTGCCTATCAGCCCCCCGTTGTTGGTTCTGAACTGCAAGTGATTGTGGTGGCGGACGTCGGAGTAGAGGAGCAAATGCATCGATTCGGCAATTCTCTTCAGCCTATAGAAAGGAAGCTTGTGGCGCAAGTGCACTGCACCGACGCCCTGCTTTGTCGTAGTGGCGAAAATAATTCCTCTATGCCGTTCCAAAGAGCGCGTGAATTTTTTCATTTACTTCGTAAAGAAAAAGAAGCCGGGAAATTTAAATCCCGACCTCACTCGGAAACGATTATCTTCACGCCTGCGGGCTTGCGCGACACGTTGCCCGTGCGTATTCCCACCAAAAACTTCGCCTGTTTTTGCTCAGCAAGGTCGATGAGCCTTTGCGTCACTATCCCGTCCAACACCACCGCGAAAACGTCTTTCGCATCAGAAAGCGAAGACATTATCTCTCGAATGGGCACTTCGCTCCCAACGCTTAAGTCTTTGTTGAAAAGCTTTGCTTTCAGCGTTCCTTCCAACTGCTTCAACTCCTGGCGCAATTGTTCAGACTGCGCCTTTTCTTCGTCGGTCAGTTCAGCGATTTGCGGAGGCTTGAAAACTTCCACCCGCGGTTGCTCGCGCAGTTGTTCCCTGAACGGCTCGCGCTGTTGCACCGGCCTTTCCTCGAAGTGAGGAGTAGGGCGTTCCGGCCTTTCGAAATGAGGTTGCGGCTGGGGAGGCCTCAAAAACGGCTTTTCCTCGTGGCGTTCGAACTCCCTTTCCCTGGATTCGCTCTTCACGAAGCCCTTGTCGACCGGCTTTTTCTCTTCAAAGCCGGCAACTTGATCTAGCGGAATTCGCCTGCGCAAGGCTTGGATTATTTCCTTTCGCGCCAACTCTTCAACCTCTTTTCCGGGCGGTGCCCGCGCAACGAAATCGATGTCGGTCGCAGCAACCAACTCCCTGAGGATAATATCGCCGCCCCTATCCCCGTCCAAAAACACCGTAACTTCCTTCTGCTTGCACAAATCGGTAATAGTCTGCCCGACGTTCGCACCGCCGACCGCAACGACGTTCTTGATTCCGTTTTTCAGCAAGTTGATCACGTCAGCACGCCCTTCCACGACGATTATTTCATTGCTTCTTTCAATGCTCGGGCCTGCCGGCAATTGGTCTTTGCCATACGCCACTACCTCGGCAATCTTGACCTCGTCGCGAACCATTTCGCTCAATTCCTTGCTTTCAGGAATTTCTTCCGTCACAAGCGTTTTCAACAATATTTTCGCACGCTCTAAAACGGCTTTTCGCTTTAGGTTGCGCGAGTCTTCAACGCGCATTACGTTTATGCGCGCGTCGCACGGCCCCACCCTGTCTACAATCTCAAGCGCAGCCGCGAGAATGCTCGTTTCGACCATGTCCAAGCTCGAAGGAACCAAAATCGTTCCAACGGTTTTCCCCTTGCGCGCTTGCGCATCGACTTCTATGCGCCCTATGCGCCCGTTCCTCTGCAATTCCCGCAAATCCAATTCGTCTCCAAGCAATCCTTCCGTCTGCCCAAAAATGGCTCCAACTATGTCCGGCTTTTCAACCAAGCCGTCGATTTCGTAATTCGCTTTTATCATGTACTTTACAGTATCAACGTACGTTTTTCCCATGCAATTCACCTTTCCTTTTCAAATCAGCGTATTTCCTTTCTATCTCCTCAACGTGCGTGAAACCCAAGAGAGAACGCAGTTTGCGCGCCTTTCCCATTTCAACGGAAAACCCTTGCTCTTCCAGAAAGGATTTGAAAAAACCTTGTTTCCTCAACCCTTCCCTGTCGAAGTCGAGCATCAGGAAAACCTTTCGCACGCCATCAAGCTTTCTTGCGATTGACTGGGTAGTTCCGTTCGTTGTAACGAACGATGCAACCGCGCCAATTGCTTCCAGCGCCGCAATGTCGTGCTTTCCTTCCACGAGAAGCGTTTTGCCTTCAAGCGAACGGACGAGCTTTTCCGTTTCTGCCAACCGATTTTTCATGCGCACTCCTTTCTCTTGTTGTTTCGCTTACTCGCCCCATACCGCGCTTTGTTGACTGCGCATTCATCCCTTTCGGTGTGCGAGCCATCCGAGCGCGGGAAAGAGCTTTAAGCTAAACGCCGAGAACGGTGGATATTCAGAAGCGCTTCAAAAACCCTTTTGCGCGTTTTTAAACGCGCGCTTCAAGGGCTTGCTTTTGCGCTATCAGGTCGTACAAAGAAGGAGAAATTCGGACTATATCCGATTGGGAAATTATCCCCACCACGCGACCGCTTTTCTGCACTGCCAGCCTTCGAACTTTCCTCTGCCCCATTATCCTTGCAGCCTCGCTCAAGTCGGCTTCGGGCTGAATGCCGACCAGGTGCTTGCTCGCTATCTCAGAAATCTTTTGGTTAACGTTCTTAGTGGCAAGGCATTTCTTCACCAAATCCGAATCAGTGACTATGCCATTGATCTTTCCGTCCGTCTCGACAAGCAAACTCCCAATCTTGTGGTCCGCCATTTTCTTCGCGGCTTCAAAAACGGAAGCATCCTCGCCGATAGTGACTAAAGCGGTCTTCATGCAATCTCCAACTTTAATGCCTGTATCCATCGTACAATAATTTCGGCGGGTTGGTTTAAAAACTTGCGCAGGCAACGAAAAGCACAACGGCAAAAAGCGAAGTTTGCGAACAGCCGGTTTTTTAGTTTAAGCGCAATTATGCACTCATGACGCACTACGACAAAGGCGCGTTTTTCGAACGCCAACTCAAAGACTTATTTGAAAAAAAGGGATTTTACGTAGTGAGGGCGGCGGGAAGCGGCGTCGCCGGCGACGCGCCAGACCTCATCGTGCTCAGGTCCGGGCAAAAAAACAAATTCGGCGTGGAATGCAAAGCCTGGAAGAACGCGATTTATCTCGACAAACCCACGGTTATTGCCTACCAAGAGTGGGAGAAAATCACTGGAATGCCCGTGTATTTGGCGTGGAAAGTGCCGCGCAAGGAATGGCGGTTTTTTCCTTTGCTAGTCTTGAAGGAAACGGGCAGGGGATTTTCCCTTAGCCTGAAAGAAAGCGAGTCGGGAATGACACTAGAACAGTTGGTAGGCTGAGAGTGTTGAAGGAATACGAATTCAAAAAAAGCGAGAAAGGCGTTTTCGTCCCAATGGGCGCAAGCGGGCATGTTGGGCCTGATGTTAGCCACAAGCTCTATACGTTCGGCGCCGCCTCTTGCCTGATAATAGCAGGAGTAAACAAAGCCAAAAAAGAAGGTTTTCTAGCGCACCTAACTTCATATCACGATTTCGAGCCGTTGGGAAGGAGCTTTAACGACACGATGGTTACGGAATTCGGCTTGACCAACAAGCAACTCCTCGATTTTCACGAAAACGGCGGGAAAATATTCGTAATAGCTTCTCCGACTGCGAACGAGCTTCTCAAGCAAGCGAAAGAATTCCTGGAAAAAAACGGCATTGACTACGAGCTGGTGCATGGCGACAGGCACGCCAGTGCGGTAGTAGACCACGAGAACGGTGCAATGCACGTTTTCAAGCTGGGAAGCAAAGGCCCCGAACCCGGGTTGAATTACCTGTTCATGATGAACGGGGGAACTGTAGCAACCCACGAAGGCGGAAAAACGAAAATTCCTTTCAAGGAAGTAATCGGCTGACTACAACAATTTCAAATGCCCCGTTATCTCATCTATTTCTTTCTCTTCAGCGGGGCCTATAGCCAACGCCGTGATGCTTCCGGCGGGAATCTGGGTGCGTCCTGCATCGCGAATCAAAACGCACGTAAGTTTCCTGCGTTTCGCCTTTTCATGCAACTCTAAAAGCTCTTTGTCGGAAGAAACTTTGAGTACGACTTTTTCCATCCCATCTTCACGCCACTCTTCCAAAATTTCTTTTGGAACTAACAGAGACGCTTCTAGAGAGGCATGAGCACTTTGAGCCGCACTTTTTCCTTTCCCCATTTTCAACGCCGCATTCAAAACAATCGCTTGCTTCATTTCCCTTCCCTCTTGAATTGTTCAACACGCTCCGCTATTTTATCCATAGCTTTGCCCAAATCCTTCGCCACAAAATCCGCCTGGCTTTGCTTTTCTCCGGTCAAATAAGCCACATCCCTCCGTCCTGGAACGTGTATTACGTAATCGAAGCGCGCTTTTTTCGCTTCAACCACATCCGAATCGTGCCTATCCCCAACATGGATTGTCAAGTCGCCTTTCCTGACCTTCATTTTCGACAAGACTTTCCGGTAGAAATTGCTTTTCTTGTCTGCAGGGTTGAAACGCCACCAGAAAAGCCGTCTGTCGGTAGTGTAAATGGGAATGGAACGCACTTGCGAAGAACGCATTTTGGGAAGAAGAAGGTGTTCGAATTTCCACTTTTGCCTGTCCTTAAACCCTTTCGAGGCGATCGCTACGTTAAGCTCGTTTTCCAAAGCCCAATCAAGACTCTCCGGGGCGTTGGGAAGCGCAGCAAGAACCTCCTCCCGCGCGTTTTCATCGCGCTGCGCGTGGTAGGCTTCGACCGCCGCACGCACCAGTCTTTTCCTTGCCATGCGCCCCACTTTTGGCATGGCAAGAGCCACAAGTTTGTCGTAGTGCTTCAAATCGTTGGGGTCCTTGTCGTAATACTGTCTCGTCATCACGTCAAACAAAAAAGCTTCAAGCTCGCTAACCTCACGCTTGGCTGCTTCGCTTAATTGAACTCGCTGCTCTTCACCTTTGTTACGTGAAGCCCAAACGCCGACTAGCCTTTGCAATTCACTATTTCTTATTTCCAATCCGTTTTTAGTCAAAGCTTGTATTCCAGCCAATGCAGCCTTCTGCCTGTGCTCCGGCCCGCTTACCAAAGTTTCATCCAAGTCGAAAACCAAATGCACTCGCGGCAATCGAAATCTTTTGAAAGGCATAAACAAATCTTGAGAGTGCTAAGAAAATAAGCTTTTTTATGCTTTAAGCAGTAAATTGTTCACAAGGAGGCAAGAAGGAAGTGCTTGAAAAACTCACTAAAGAATACGATTATCTAAAGAAAACGGGAGTGACGAGGCTCGCCAGGCGCTATTTCGTAATGAATTCTTTCGACGGAATTCTGACTACAATCGGATTGCTGAGCGGCTCTTTCGTCGGAGGAATTCAAGATTCGGCATTGATTTTGACCATAGGCATTTCCGCGGGAATAGCAATCGCAATGAGCGGGGGGTTGGGGGTGTTCCTCACGGAAAGCGCGGAGAGAAAAATAGATTTGAGGGCGGTAAACAAAACCTGGTTCAAGGACTATGAAGAAAAGAAAGCATTGCGCAAGGCGCATATAAGCGCGGCTTACTTCCTCGCATTCGTGGATGGAATGTCTCCGTTCATAGCTACGCTCGCAGTGCTTAGCCCGTTCGCTTTTTACGCCGCAAGCCAGGCGTATTTCATGGCTTTTGCAATCGCAGGAATGGCATTGTTTTTGCTCGGAGCCTTTCTCGGCAGGATAACCAGGGAAAACATGCTTGGCTATGGCCTGAAAATGCTCTTTGCCGGCATTGCGGCGGCTGCAATAAGCTTTCTCGTGCTCGGAGGGTGAAAGGAATATGAAGGGAAAAAGGTATTTCGATCCGCTCAGGCTTTGGCTCGACTTCGACACACCCATGCCCAAGCGGATGGAACGTTTTTGGGAAGAATTCTCCCGCCCTTTCATAGACTCTTTCGAAACCGAGGAAGAAATCGTGATAACTGCCGAACTGCCAGGAGTGAAGAAGGAAGACGTAAAACTGAAAGTCGACGAAAACGGGTTGAGTATTCGCGTGGAAGAGAAAAGCAAGCACGAAGAGGAAAAGAAAGAGAAGGGCTTCCACTATCGGGCTTATTCGGCCCGCTTCAAAGGCTATAACGAGTACACTTCTTTCGCAACGCCCGTCGACCCTGCTAAAGCCAAAGCCACGTTCAAAAACGGCGTTTTGGAAGTGCGGATCCCGAAAACCTCGAAAGCGAAAGGCAGGCAATTGCGAGTGGATTAAGTCAGTCTGAAACGATGAACAACCCCATGAGCAGCAAAGACACTAACGCAAGCCCCCCGTTTTGAAATAAAAGCGAATAAGCCAGCAAAGCGAACAGCAAAAACACTAGGTTGTTTTTGAACCCCAAAAACATTACTTGTTGCATTAATTCCTTGTTCTAGTCCCACAATTAAAAGCTTTTCACTCAAAAGGCGAAATCGTCGTCCGGTTTTTTATAGCTGCTTTTGTGCAGTACTGCTATCAAAGCAAGCGCAATGCCCACTAAAACAAGGCTTGCCGAAAATATGCCTATTGCGAGCAAGCCCAGCAAAGCCAAGGATTCCAGGCTTTGAAAGCCGCTCGGAAACACTTGCATGAAACCTCCCTTCGCCAAAACACGCCGAGCAAAAAACGAAAAGCGCTTTTGGCGGAAAAAAGCGGGATTACTTGCCTCCTTGGGGTTACTTGAAAGGCAAGCCATCCGCACCCCGCTTTTCGCGAGGCGTAAAAGAAGGAGCTCAAACGTTAATAAAGTTTTACTACCTTTTACACAACAAATGAACGTTTTCAAGGTAAAAAAACGAACAAAAAACTGAAAAATCAAAGGAAACCCGTGCCGTGCCGAACGCTTGTTTGCGGGTTTTTTCTTGAAAGGACAAGCGGCTTGTTTGCGGGCAAACGATTTAAACGAATCGCGCTACTAATCTCTTGCAGGTGCAATTATTGTGAAAGAAAAAATCACCAAGATTTCCGAAGTTTTGGAAGTAAAAGCCAAAGGCTCGGTAACGCTCAGAGGCTGGATCCACCGCAAGCGCGTTCAAGGCAGCATAATCTTTTTTGCATTGCGCGACTCGAGCGGGATAATACAAATCGCCGTGAAAAAAGACGCGGTAAGCGAAAAGGAGTTCAAAGACGCGGAAAAGGCGTTGATAGAATCCGTTATCCTCGTTAAAGGCGACGTGAAGAAAGACGAGCGAGCGCCCGGCGGTTTCGAAATTCAAGTGAAAAGCTTTAGCGTAATGCACTTTTCCGAAATCTTTCCCATAAGCAAAGACCAAAGCACGGAATTTTTGTTGGACGTGAGGCATTTATGGATTCGTTCTACGTACCTAACCAACATAATGAAAGCGCGCGCCGAGATTGTGAAGGATTTGCGCTTGTTTTTCGATGAACGCGCGTTTATCGAAGTTGCTCCGCCCATAATCACGACGTCAGCGTGCGAAGGCGGCTCTACGCTGTTCGAATTCGATTACTTCGGGCAAAAGGCGTATCTCACGCAAAGCGGGCAGTTGTACAATGAAGCTTTCATTACGGCATTGGAAAAAATCTTCATTCTCGCACCCTCCTTCCGCGCCGAGAAATCGCGAACCGTAAAACATTTGACTGAATACTGGCATTTGGAAGAAGAAGCGGCGTTTTTCGACAACGAGGACAACATGCGTTTGCAAGAAGAAATGATTGAGTTCGTAGCGCAGCGTTTGGCCAAAAACCCGGTCATCAAGCATTTCCAACGCACTCCCGAGCAATTGAAGGAAGTAAAAGCCCCTTTCCACCGCTTGAGTTACGACAAGGCGATAGACAAACTCCAGTCTCTCGGAAACAAGATAGAGTGGGGGGACGATTTTGGCGTAGAACAGGAAGAACTTCTCACGAAAGAATTGAAGAAGCCATTGTTCGTGCACGATTGGCCTAAAAGCATAAAGCCTTTCTACATGGAAATCGCGAGCGACGGAGAGCACGCGAAAAATGCGGACGTCCTCGCTCCTCAGGGACACGGGGAAATAATCGGCGGTAGCGAACGCATTTGGGAGTACGACAAACTAGTGCAAAGAATGAAAGAGCAAAAATTGAACCTCAAGGATTACGAGTGGTATTTGGATTTGAGGAAATACGGAAGCGTACCGCACAGCGGTTTCGGGCTGGGCATCGAAAGGCTCGTAAAATGGCTTTTGAATCTCGAACATATACGCGACGCGATTCCCTTCCCGCGAGTAATCAACCGTGCGTATCCGTGAAAAACCTATAAAGTCAAGTAGTTTTCCTTTACGGTATTCAAAATCAAGTGCGTGTCGCTGTGCTCCACTCCCTCGATGTCCAGGATTTTCTTTACTGTTGTCGAGAGCTCCCTCCTGTTTTTAACGCGCACCAAAGCCATCGAGTCGAAGTCGCCCGTAATGTCCCACACGCTTACTACTTGCGGCATTTTCGCTATGGCCGCCTGCACTTTCAACAAAGGCTGGCCGCGAATCGTGATTTCTATTAATGCCGTAAGGTCGAAGCCGAGCTTTTCCCAGTCCAAATCAACCGAATAACGGCGTAATACCCGGTCCCTCTCCAAATGCTTGACGTGCTGGGCTATTGTGGATGTTGAAACACCGAGTTTTTTCGCCAACTCGCGAAACGAAAGCCGCGAGTTGTCGGCAAGCGTCCAAATTATTTCCCCGTCTAGATCGCCAATACTTTTGTCCATAACAATAGTATGAAAAGGGCAAATATAAAAACGTTTGTTTCGTTTCAAATGATTTTTCGAAAAGTTTGTTTGAAAAAAACCGGAAACGCTTATATTGGTTTTGTGGCTGTGGATTAGATATCTTTTTCTCGTGGGGGGATGTGGAATGGAAGTCCAGATTCAGGTTGGTGCTTTGGACAAGATTAGAAGCAATGGCGTAATGTGGGTTGACTTGCAATTCACGGATTTGCTCGGCGGATTCCAGCACATTTCAGTTCCACGCGAAGAAGTGGATGAAAAAAGCTTTAGCGCTGGCGTAGGAAAGCTGGACGGCTCTTCAATCAAAGGGTTCAAGGCGATTTACGAGAGCGACATGCTCTTGCTTCCAGACTCGCAGACGTATGCGGAAATTCCTTGGGAGCAAAAGACTGCGAG
>OBEQ010574810.1_pt1 | contig 12229 bp, 11 predicted proteins | sample 1670901 | NCBI WGS metagenome assembly OBEQ01 (sample SAMEA104232315, study PRJEB22302) | groundwater metagenome | biome: forest; feature: aquifer; material: groundwater | place: USA | collected 2011-08-07 | depth 5.4 m | reverse complement strand
GAACCATTCTAGCGAGCTATCGATCTCATACTAAAAGCCGGAGAGATAATGCCGCATGCGTATTTCTCCGGCTATTTTTTTATTTTTTTCAACCCTCATTTATTCTGCAAATCAGTCCATCAATTACTGTGATTACTCTCAACAGCAGTAAAAAGACAAACATGCTGACCGTATCAAAATAGATTTCACCTTGCTCTCTCAGCATGGACAACACACTGGCAAAGTAGGCGGACAAAATGGCAAAACTGACCGGTACCTCCATGCCCAATTGCCGGTTCCGCAGATTATGGTAGGCGTTGTGAAAAAACGGTTGCGCCGGATAAAGCATGACAAAGGTAGTCAACAACAAACTGTAAGAGTTCATCAGCTTCACATATTGCTGCTCGATACTCTGAAACTCCCCGAGGTAGAGACCAAACGAAAACATGCTGACCTGCATCATGATAATACCTGAAACACCGAGATAGCGCAGGTAGCGTTTTTTGCTGAGCTCCAGCAGTTGTTGCGGTTTTTGAGCTTGATAGGGAAAAGCTTCATAACCTAAGGCAAAAACGGCGCTGAATATTTCCGACAGATTTATCACTTCCGGGTCGAAGATCACTGCGGCAAGCTGATTGGATAAATTGACCTGAACTCGCTTAATTCCCTCCAATTGTTTCAGTCGCGACTCAATCAACCAGGTACAGGCTGAACAGTGTAGCCCATCAATGATCAAATGCGCCTGTGCTATTTGCTCATACGGATGGACGAACTCAACTTTAATTTCAGGCAAATCATACCGCTCAAACTCGGCTGCCTTTGTCGATACCTCGGGAAAAGTGCGAGGTTTTTGTGCGACAATATTTTCTCGGCTAACGTTTCTCTGGACATAGTAATGGTTTAGACCGGAATTTTGTATGGTTTGATAAACTGCCTGACAACCATAACAACAAAACGAGTGAATAACTCCTGCGACGGAATCTGCAATATCTATCCCTTTCGGTATGACCTCGCCACAATGATAACAACACTGGTTCACCACATTATTCATTTTAATTTGTTAATCTCTACATTGTCTTTATAATAAGTTTCGCTGATTACGGTATCAGCGTAACGGAACGCAAGATAAATCGTAATCAGACATGCAATGACAACTGAGCCGGGTAAAATAATGAGAAACCATGGCCAGAATTGTTTAAACCAGGGTTTGTCGAATGTTGCTGTCGCAAGTTTTTTCATGGGATTTCCTTTGGCTTATCGGCAATTAACTTGGCGGGCTAATAGAAGAACTAATGGCAGGACTAATAAACCGGCTCTCTTTGGCAATTGAATATTGCTCATTAACGACGTCAGTAACGACAAATTTAATCGGTCGATTGGCAATAACTTGGGAGTTCTTGTTAACCACAAGACGGACACGAATATCTTCTACGCTACCCGCGGCAATTTCCGGATTATTTCTACCTAAAAGCTGAAAATTCTCCAGTCCATTGACTTCAATTTTAAAATGCCGGTCTTGCTCCGCTTTGTTGGCAATTTTTAAGGTGTATTGATTTTCAATCTTGCCGTCCACCGTCTCAACAAACAGATTATCGCGATCTCGAATGACATTTACTTCCAACGGTACACGTGTAGCAAGGCGGGCACCTAATACCAAGCTCATCACAATAATGGTAATGCCATAACCGAGCAGACGCGGGCGCAACCATTGGGTAGGTCTGTGTGCTAGCGCATTTTCCGTGGTATAACGAATCAGCCCCCGTGGATACTGCATCTTTTGCATGACAGAATCACAGGCATCAATACAGAGCGCACAGCCAATACACTGATATTGCAAGCCATCGCGGATATCAATGCCGGTGGGACATACCTGTTTACACAGCTGACAATCGATGCAACCGCCGAGGTGCGTTTCATGCAGATCAATTCCGCGCTTGCGCGAACCGCGCGGCTCACCCCGTTCAGTATCGTAAGAGACAATAAGCGTGTTCGAATCAAACATCACCGCTTGAAAGCGTGCATAGGGACACATATACATGCAGACTTGTTCGCGCAACCAACCGGCATTGATGTAAGTCGCACAGGTAAAAAACATAATCCAACTGAAGACTGTCCAGGACATTTCTGCCGAAAATAATTGCCAATTTAACTCAGTAATGGGATAAAAATAACCGATAAAGGTATATCCAGTGTAAAAGGCCACTACCAACCATAAGCTATGCTTTAATAATTTTTTCCACACTTTTTCCACTGACCAGGGCGCTTCATCCAAACGAATGCGTTGATTGCGTGTGCCCTCGACGCGTTGCTCAATCCACATATAAATACTGGTCCACACGGTTTGTGGACAGGTGTAACCACACCAGACTCGTCCAGCAATTGTCGTTATAAAAAATAAACCGAATGCAGCAATAATCAGTAACCAGGCTAACATGCTTAAGTCCTGCGGCCAGAAGGTCAAGCCAAACACGTAAAACTTTCGATGAACGAAATCAAATAAGACAGCCTGGCGACTTTCGCCTTGAGGATTGTTCCACTGCAACCAGGGAATATAAAAGTAAAGCAGCAGCAGCGGCCAACCGGTAAAAAGCCGCAGCCGCTGAAAGAAACCCTCTATTTTGCGGGTGTAGATTTTTTCGCGTTTTTGGTAAAGATCGACTTCGGAAACTTCTGCCGGGGCCATCTCTTGTGAATAGTGTAAATCGTGTAAATCGTGTAAATCATGTAAAGGGATTTTGTCGTCCACAGCACTTCCAATAAAACGGAGGATGGGTCGGTCCGACGCCTCGGAAGCGAAGCGTAACCCATCAAATTCAATTAACTAAATGATGGGTTACACTTCGTTTCACCCATCCTACATAGATAAACCATAAACATAGGCAGTGAGTAATTTGATCTTCTCCGCACTGATCACTTCAGCATGCGCAGGCATTTTGCCTGTACGTCCCTCGCGAATACTCTTACTGATGTTCTCCACTGAATTGCCGTACAACCAAACTGCATCGGTTAGTTTGGGCGCACCTAATAGCGTATTGCCTTCCGCTGTAACACCATGGCAGCCGATGCAATAGCTGTTGTAAACAGTTGCACCTGCTGCGGAAGCCACACCTGTTCCGCTAATATTAAGCACATGCGCAGTGACATCCTTAATCTGCTGCTCATTGAGCACCGCGCCCCACACCGGCATCGCTGCCTGTCGCCCCTGGGCGATTGACATAGCGATTTGATCTGGTGAACCGCCATAGAGCCAATCCTTGTCGCGCAGATTTGGAAAGCCAATATTGCCGCTGGCATCTGCACCATGGCATGCGGCGCAGTTGTTAGCGAATAAACGCTTGCCCATTTTTTTTGCCTGTGGGTCAGCGGCCAAAACAGTTAGGTCCAACTGAGCGAATCGACCATATTGTTCGGCAAATTGCGCATCAACGACGGCAGACTCTGCCTGCCACTGATTGTCGGAGGTCCACCCTAAAATCCCTGCATAACTGCCGAAACCGGGATATGCTATGAGATAACCGACGGAAAAAATTATGCTGCCAATAAAAAGATTGAACCACCAAAGTGGCAATGGGTTATCGTACTCCTCGATACCATCGTAATTGTGCCCCGTGGTTTTCTCCGTAGCGGAAGTAGCAGTGCGCTCAGCATTACCGCCTCGCTTTGCCTTATTGTCCGACCTGCGATTGGCAAGCAACAACCAACAAATCCCAGCAACAGTTAACAACGTTAAGCCAATAATCCAACCATTCCAAAAACTATTCATGCTTGACCTCGCGCCTCGGAGCAGGCTCATCGGCAAACGGCAGATTTGCTGCTTCATCAAATTGCGCTTTATGCTTGGCACTGTAAGCCCACAAACAAATTCCTGTGAAGGCAATAAAAATAAGCAGAGTAGACAAACTCCTGAGATCATTGATATCCATCGCTCACCTCGCTGTTGTCCCTATTGGTTGCAGATTAAGAGCTGGTTGTCTATTAAGAGTTGATTGTTTATTAAGAGTTGTAGGTTTAATAAGAGTGCCGAGCTGCTGCAAGTAATCAATGAGCGCTACAATCTCCTTTTTTCCTGCAGTGGCGGATTGTGCAGTGGCAATGTCTTGCTCTGTGTAGGGAACACCTACCGCTTTTAACGCTGCCATTTTATCGCCTGTCACGGCACTGTTAATCTCGTTTTCAAATAGCCATGGATAAGCTGGCATATTGGATTCGGGCACCACATCGCGCGGATTAAACAGATGCGCTTTATGCCAGTCATCGCTGTAGCGACCGCCCACGCGTGCCAGATCAGGACCGGTTCGTTTGCTACCCCAGACGAAGGGGTGGTCGTAAACAGACTCGCCGGCAACAGAATAGTGGCCGTATCTCTCCGTTTCAGACCGCAACGGGCGAATCATTTGTGAATGACACACATTGCAGCCCTCACGGATATAGATATCGCGGCCTTCGAGTTGCAGCGCCGTTAATGGTTGCAGGCCTTTGAATGGCTCAGTGGTTTGGCTCTGAAAAAATAACGGTACAATTTCCACTAAAGCGCCAAAACTAATGACGATGACAATAAGAATCATCATTAAACCGATATTTTTTTCCACCACATCATGGTTCATACGGTAGCCTCCAGAGCTGGCTTAGAGGCTGATTCTGGCTGGTTTGATATAGGATGTCTTGATACGGGTAATCTGACAGTACACCAGACGTTATAGGCCATCACCAACATGCCACTGAAAAAGATCAATCCACCCAGTAGCCGCACAACATGCCCCGGATAACTTGCCACGACCGATTCAACAAAACTATAGGTTAAGGTCCCGTCGGCATTGTAGGCGCGCCACATCAGCCCTTGCACGATGCCGTTTACCCACATAGAGGTGATATATAAAACCGTGCCGATGGTGGATAGCCAAAAATGTAAATTAATTAAGGTTACACTATACATTTGGCGTTGCTGGAATAGCACGGGGATGAGGTGATACACACTGCCGATCGAGATCATCGCCACCCAACCCAAGGCACCTGAATGCACATGGCCAATGGTCCAATCGGTATAGTGCGAGAGTGAGTTGACGGTTTTAATCGACATCATAAAACCTTCGAAGGTCGACATGCCGTAAAAAGACAAAGACACCACCATAAATCGCAAAATAGGATCAGTGCGCAATTTATGCCAGGCGCCACTTAGAGTCATCATGCCATTGATCATGCCACCCCAACTCGGCGCTAACAACATCAATGACATCACCATACCAAGGCTCTGCACCCAATCAGGCAGTGCGGTATAATGCAAATGGTGTGGACCAGCCCAAATATAAATCGCGATAATCGCCCAGAAATGCACGATTGAAAGTCGGTAAGAATAGACAGGTCGTTCAGCCTGTTTTGGCACGAAGTAATACATCATGCCCAAGAAACCCGCCGTGAGAAAGAAGCCCACTGCGTTGTGCCCATACCACCATTCAATCATGGCATCGACGGCACCGGCATAGATCGAATAGGATTTTGTCAGCGTGACAGGCGCCGCCAGGCTATTGATAATATGTAAAACCCCAACCGTGATAATGTATGCGCCGAAAAACCAGTTGGCGACATAGATATGATTGGTTTTACGTTTGACAATCGTGCCAAAAAATACAATCGCATAACACACCCAGATCACGGTAATCAACAGGTCGATCGGCCATTCCAGCTCGGCGTATTCTTTACCCGAGGTGAAGCCCATTGGTAAGCTGATAGCGGCGAGTAATATCACCAGTTGCCAGCCCCAAAAAACGACCGCTGCCAGCAAATCGGAAATTAATCTGGCTTGACAGGTACGTTGTACAATATACAAAGACGATGCAAACAAGGCGCAGCCGCCAAAGGCAAATATGACAGCGTTGGTGTGCAGCGGGCGCAATCTGCCAAAGCTCAGCCAGGGCGTATTAAAATTAAGTTGCGGCCATACCATCTGTGCAGCGATAAGCACGCCAACTGCCATACCGACAATACCCCAGACGACAGTCATGATCGTGAATTGTCGTACAACCCTGTAGTTATAGTAGCGATTGTAGTTGTATTCAGGCTGTTCTTGCGCTGTGCTCATAGAGATAATACCGTCTCATTGGTGTTTGCAGATGCAATACTAAATAATTTGAACTTCTATTCCACAAGGCTAGCTCGACATTCTCTAGCGTCTACCATACCTCAAGGTTCAGGCATCGCAGCATGATGTAGATCAATTCCGGGTGATCTTCAGTAGTCACACAGGGAATTTTTTTGACGCTAGATGTTTCCTGCATTGCCAATTAGTTTTCGCTTGATGTCTATCAATTCTAAGGCGGCGCCAGTTTGTTAACATTTCCCGTAGAAACTGGTTTGGGTAACTTGATTGCGAGGCGCATTGTTATGAAGGTACGCGGCTTAGGCTATATAGGGGTTAGCGCGACGGACCCCTTGGCATGGTTAGAATTTGGAAATCGCATTATCGGTGCCATGCCAGCGAGAACCATTCCCGGTGAAGATTGGCTGCCGAGTGAGTTTTGTGAAGGAGACCTGTGGGGACATAAAGGCCTCGATCCTGTCTCAATCACTGAATCTGCGCAAAAGGCAAAAGATTGGTGCAAAACATTAAGGCTTAATGCAACTGAATTAGTAATCATCTTAGCTAAGCCATTGAGATTCAATTGGTTGTTGGTCTAGCAGAGCTATTGTTGATCCAAATCAATAACTTTATCTGCAAGATAAGATAGTCTGAGGAATTAGATCATGTTAAATCTCGTCAAGACCAAAGCAAACCTGATGCCTTTACAAAACATAAAAATTCACAGCGATTATGAATTGCTGAAAAAGTATGACGTGAGCGGTCCTCGCTATACGTCTTACCCAACTGCTGCCCAGTTTGATCCTGCGTTTAACGAAAACATGTATCTGGAGCAGATGCAAAACAATGTTGAAAACATTGCGCCACTTTCGCTGTACATCCATTTGCCTTTTTGCCAATCCATTTGTTATTACTGTGCTTGCAACAAAATTGTCAGTAAAGATAAATCTGTGGTGCGCAATTATTTAAACCACCTGCAAAAAGAGATGGCAATTTTACGTTTGCAACTCAACCTCTATAAACGCCCGGTCACACAATTGCATTGGGGCGGCGGTACGCCCACTTTTTTAGATGTAGGCGAAATGACTGAGTTAATGCATTACACCGCAAGGTATTTCAATCTTACCAATGATGAGAGTCACGACTATTCAATTGAAATTGACCCAAGAACTGCTACCGAATCTACTATCGATTTCTTGCGCGGTATTGGCTTCAATCGAATCAGTCTGGGAATACAGGATTTTAATCCGGTCGTGCAAAAAGCAGTAAACCGCGAACAAAGTATCGATTCAATAACGCAATTGGTAGAGTATATTCGCGCACGCTCGTTTCGCTCGTTGAATTTCGATTTAATCTACGGCTTGCCCCATCAAAACGAGAAATCGCTGAATGAGACAATAGATAGCCTGGTAAAACTGAGTCCCGACCGGATTAATTTCTATAACTATGCGCATTTACCCCAGCGCTTTACCTCTCAGCGAGCCATTGATCGTCTCACATTACCCAGTGCAGAAGAAAAGCTCCGGATGTTGTCCACGATCATCGATAGACTCACTGATGCGGGTTATATTTATATTGGTATGGATAACTTTGTTAAACCTGGCGACAGCTTGGCGATTGCAGCAAGCCATGGCAAGCTTTATAGAAACTTTCAAGGTTACAGCGTTGCTCATGCCAAAGAGTTGGTGGGTCTCGGCGTGTCATCCATTAGTAGTTTCGAGCGGTTTTACTCACAAAACTATCGCGATTTAGATTCTTATTATAAAGCACTCGATAATAATCAATTACCGATAGAGCAAGGCATGCAATTAAGCGACGAAGATGAGCTGCGCAGCACCATTATTCAGCAGCTGATTTGTTACCGTAAATTAAATATCAACGACATTGAAAAACGTTACGCCGTTAATTTCATGCAACACTTTGCTGATGCAATAAAAAAGCTGAAACCATTAGTAGATGATAACATTGTGGAAGTTTCTAAAGAGCTCATTACAATTCCTCAGCAAGGGTTCCCCTTCTTACGTAACATTTGCATGGCGTTTGATGCTTATATAGACGAATCACTGCTGCGGGGTTATACCTACTCCAAAACCCTGTGATGATTCGAAACCTGCAAGACCAACAAAATAGTAGTACATGGTAGTGTCTAAGGGTCTACAATCATGTCATTCAACCTGGTGTTTCTTTCATTTGGTATTTAAAGCGATGAATAGCGATTCAGAAAAATCTCAACTGATAAAACCTGTGGAAAAAAAATGTCATACCAACCCCGTGGTCAGTTGTTCTGCTTGCCGGCTCAGCGATCTTTGCCTGCCCATTGCGCTCAATGGCGATGAAATTAATCAGCTTGATCAGATCGTGCAACGTGGTCGCCCGCTGGAGAAAGGTGATCATTTATATCGTGAAAGTGATAAGTTCACTGCAGTTTATGCAGTTCGTTCAGGCAGTTTTAAAACCTACGCCGTTTCAGATGAGGGAGTCGAACAGGTCGCGGGATTCTATCTACCCGGTGAAATTGTCGGTCTTGACGGCATTAGCAGCCAGTTTCATTGCAGCTCTGCCATAGCACTCGAGCGCGCAAGTGTGTGTGAAATTCCTTTTGACCGTCTTGAGGATCTGAGTATTCAGTTGCCTTCATTGCAACATCACTTTTTCCGTATCATGGGCAAAGAGATCACCAAAGATCAACAAATGTTAACGCTGTTGAGCAGCAACTCTGCCGAAGAACGTGTGGCGGCACTGTTAGTCAGTTTTTCAACCCGGAATCATATCCGTCATATGTCCGCAACTCATTTCCGCCTTACCATGTCAAGAGCCGATATTGGCAATTATCTGGGTATCACCGTTGAAACGGTCAGCCGGACCATAAGCAAATTGCAGAACCAAAGTATTCTTGTCGTTAATAATAAAGATATAGAAATTATTGATCTGGTTGGTTTAAAGAAAATTGCCAAGGTGCGGAGTGTATAGGTAGGTTTTTCGGTTTCTTTGGAAACTTCTCTCAAAAATGAAATTAATGTCGCCGAACAAGGCGAGATGAATTTGACAATGCTCGGGCATCTCCCTTTATTTCAGTGCCTTCCATCGAGTCAATCTCAAATTTCCGGCCGTCTTACTCTTCCATTTTACAAATCGTTTTAAACATATCCTCAGGATTCGATATCACATGAACCCTAGCCCAAGCGATCAATATCTGTCACGGCTGCCCAAATTCTTTATTCTATTACGAAAATTGAACATTAGGTTTAACACCACTGAGCACAATGCCGTATATAACTCATCTTAGCACTAGCGCTACGGGGGAGCAGGCCGGGTTACCTTCAACCAGTGTGATACCGCCTCGGCAATGGCGTTGATGAAATCCCTGTAACCCACGGGTTTGGTGATAAACGCGCTAACGCCTAAGCGATAAAACTCTTGCTGATCTGTTTGCAGACCGGAGAACACCACCACGGGCAACAGTTCCCCTCGTGGAAGTTGGCGCAACTGCTGCAACGCTTCCTTACCATTGATGTGTGGCATCTTAATATCGAGTAGGAGCAAGTCCGGCCAAGGATAGGTCTGTTCATCGCTATAGGGCGGTTGCCGTTGCAGATATCTCAACAACAGTTCTCCATTCCTGACTTCTTTGTAGTTACAATTCACGCCGCTATCTTCAAGCGCCCGTTGGATAATATCCCGGTCCGCTTCGCTGTCATCGGCCACCAAGATTACTGGTGGCGGTCGATCATCCTGTTGTATTGATACCATGTGCCCGCTCCTTCGCAATGACCTCTCTTGACTTGGGAACACTGCTGCCTTCATTTAGGTTTTATCTTAACTCTTATCGTGAGCAATATCACTCTAGTCTTCCGCTGCTGCCGCACCAGATCGGCATTGTAACCTAAAAACCCACGCACTTATTACGTCTAAATAGGGCCTCAACTGGTCAACATGATTCCACCAGGAAAAAATTCCAGTCAAGCTGTGACTTATTTCAAACTATTTTTTAAAATTGTATATGTTCTCATAGGCAACCGATTTTTGCCGTTGATTCAAATACTCTGTTTTCACTCTCGTTACGCGGGCAATAGAAATAAGGTTGATAATTGTTTTTAAAGGGTGTGGTAAGGGGGTTTACCCCAAAGGGCGAAAAGGTTTAAAGGAAAAAGGGGTAAGGGGAAAAGGGCAATAAGGTATCCTGTTAACACCCACCATTGCCTGGCCCCGCTATTCATTCTTGCTTCTATTTATTATGCACCCACTACTGATAAATGATGTTGGCAATTAAGACTCACTGCGACAACTAAAGGAGGAGAGATATTGGCTGATTCAGTTAACTGATGGAATCTGGTGCAGCTGAAGTGTATCGGGCCGATACACTTCAGCAATGCCGATTCTGGGTTCAACCCCAATGATTTAGCGCTAGTTGTCGTTGGTTTGCATCAAACCGCCATTCGAGAAAAGTTTGGTACGAAAGCTAATCGCAACCGAAAAATGCGCTCGATGCATCAATGGGCACGCGCTTTTGATGTAGATACAAAGTTGTTACAGCCATACACCTTTTAAAAGGCTTTTTAAGGGTAATGGAACAGTCGATAATGTATGGCACAGCAAAATTTTGGATTGCAACAAAACACAGAATTCTTGTATGGCGCCCTAAGCGATGACCCAGCGCAAAAAGTTCAGTGAACTGATCGCCAACAAAAATGCCAATGAACAATCCTTGCCTTAACAGAAAATTAATCTGTGCCCTCAAAATCGATTTAAGCGTATCTACTGGCCCAGCCGCTGAGAAGACATCACCTCAAACGATTGGTGGAGGTACTGGCTTCAATGGAAAAGGCCAAGGATTGTAAGAGCGGGTTCAGCCAGCCAGTGTGGCCACTAACTACAGCAGAAGCGGCAAAATAGACCTGCGCGGTTTCAGTTTGTAAGTTCGTCACTGGTGGCAGCAGGAATGGCGAGGAACGTGCGTGGTTTTAGTCTTTAGGTGTGGCTGGGTACCACAGGAATCTTGGCGAAGCAGACCTGTGTCGTTTCAGCCTGTAGGTGTGGCATCATATCACAGGAGTATTGGCGCAGTAGACGTGCGTTGTTTCACTCCGTAAGTGTGGCCTCTGACCACAACAAGTAAACAAGCATCTGTTTTACATTCTGTTCACTTAATTTTACTGGTATTCATGTTGGTCAATTAAGTCATGATCAGTTGCAACCTTACTACAGCTTTTCAAAAAAATCGTTTTTTTATTTTTACGATATTTTTGAGCAATATCTCCGATCGTATTATCTGGAAACCCATTACCAATACTTGCCAAAGCTCGGCTGATTCACGGCTCCTGGTAAAGACAGGCGAATCGACACACTGACTAAATCAGACAACCTACGGCAGCATACAAAGGGATCGTGGATTACGGCAGTTGACGCCTATTTTCTGGTTGAGTTCCAACGGAATATTCAGCGAGCACCAGGATTGGCCAAGGAAGGTCAGTGAGTTATCGCTGAACTTAAATAACGTTTATCCGCAATTCTTCGACCTGGTTTTATACGATAACGTAGAAATCCTCCGATCAAATATCGGCGTCAACTACTCGTATAGAAATATCCCATCTCTCAACTGGAGTAGCCTGGTATAAACTCGTGTGCTCCCTTGATTGCTCAGAGTCATTATCTGAAACATTCCAAGACAGACGATGCTAAATCGACCTATGCTTGCGTTCGTGGCAACGAGTGAATGGATTCTGCCTGTGCAGTAAATTTTCGGTCGAGCTAGCGTTCTGTGAAATCATTTAATGCTATTCAACACACTGTATCGCTGGTGATGATGCTATGCAGGGTAATCTAATACGGAACACTTTCCGTTTTGGGAGTCATTTAGCCCTAAATTGGAACCCGGTGCCTGCACACGTCCATCGCTGTTCTGGTGTGCTCAAAAATTTTTGGTGACACCAATTTTTCAAAAAAAGATCAAAAAGGTGTGCTTAGGGTGTGCTCAAGCATAGTGATGAGCCAGAGACACTTCGCTGAATTTGGTGTGCTTTGAGTTTAATTTATTGATTTTAGAGGGATTTTATTGGCGGACCGGACGGGACTCGAACCCGTGACCTCCGCCGTGACAGGGCGGCATTCTAACCAGCTGAACTACCGGTCCGCGTAACTTCAACTTCTCAGAGATGCGATGGTCGCAGTCCGACGAAG
>OBEQ010197524.1_pt1 | contig 12229 bp, 2 predicted proteins | sample 1670901 | NCBI WGS metagenome assembly OBEQ01 (sample SAMEA104232315, study PRJEB22302) | groundwater metagenome | biome: forest; feature: aquifer; material: groundwater | place: USA | collected 2011-08-07 | depth 5.4 m | reverse complement strand
GCTCCAATAACCCAGCGCACCGGATGTTGGTGCCGTTGAAGTCAAGTTCTTGTTGGCATCAGTATAGACACCCAAGGAAGCGGTCAATCCTTGGATATTGACATTGCCACCGGCTACATACAGAGCATAGTTAGTATCGGCCCCAGTAGGGGTTTCGACATAGACTCCATACTGAGTGGAAGTTCCGTTCGTGTCAAAGTTGCCATTGGCTACATAAACGCCATATCCATTGACCGTGCCGGCATCAGCAGTGTGTTTGGCGGTAACCGTGGAATAATATCCATAGACGTTAGTTGTTGCTGTAGTGCCGGTATTTGGCCCTGTTGTTGATGGGGCTGCGTAAAAGCCGTAGTTGAGCTGTGAACCGCTTTGAGTGTTGCCCGTTTTGGTTGATATGGTACGGACCCCATAGAGGGTATCCCCAGTTGTTGAGGACGATTGAGGGTCAGCCTCGACCCCGATGTTAAAAAGTCGGGCAACCGCTCCGGTAGCGTTGGTTATAAAGTAGCCACCATACAGGCTATCAGCAGTCGTGCTGTTGGAGGTGACAGTCGAATAGACGCCGTAGCCGGTCTTACCAGCATTGTTTGTGAGTGTTAAGCCGGATCTAATAGCAAAATCTGTATTACCAGTTGTTGTGGCGTCGGTTCCGGCTAAATAAATGCCGTATCCCGACGTTACCGATCCCGCTGAGAAATCGGGTGCAAGGTAAAGAAGGACTCCTGCAGTACCAGCACTGCCGACATCGCTATTGATATCCACGAATCCTTTGGTTGTCCCGGTCGTTACACCAGTTGAAGTGTTGCCTGATATCTTAAGAGCTTCACCAGTAGTGATTGAGGCTGCTGCAATACTGGCCGCACCGACAGTGGTAGTCGCTCCAGTGCTAAAGGTTAGGGTGGTAGCAACCGCGGTGTTGCCTAGAGCAATGGTATCTGCGGTGGTTGCCCCGGTGCCAATATTGATCGTATCCGCCGCTGTTCCTGTTGCGATATTTACGGTATTACCGCCATTGCCGTTGGCAATTGATACAGTTGTGACACCTGCTCCGTTTCCGACCAAGACACTATTCGTGCCGGATGACGAACCTAAGGTAATGTTTCCAGTTTGCGCTGTGCCGCCGATGGTGATGGTGCCTGTTGTCGTTGAGGTACCTATTGTGTAGGTTGAGTTTGTTACTCCGTCCAAAGCAAAGTTACCCGTCCCGACGTTAATGTTGACGGCGGCCGCTCCACCAGTGTTACCGATTGTTGTGACAACTCCTGAACCGTTGCCAATGGTGGTGGTTGATGATGAGGTTAAGGTGGTAAAGGATCCAGCGCCACCGGTTACTGCTCCGGATCCGGTTGAGAGAGAGGCAAATGTGGCGGCACCGGCCTTGGTCACCTGCCAGGTAGACGACGTACCCAGAATGTCTACTCCTGTTCCAGAGTTGGAGATTGCCAGGACGGCACCAGAGGCTGAGGCATAACTTTGGGTTAGAGAAAGGACATTGGCACTGTCGGTACAAGTGCCGGCTGTTTGAGTACAGTTGGAGGTAAGGGCGGCAAGGGCGCCATTAACTGTTAAAGTAGTGGCTGCGGCATTGATGGTTAAGGCTCTATTTAGATTTAAAAGATTACCAGAGTTGGTAACTGCAGTCGTATACGTAGCGGTGTGGTCAATGTTGGCCAGTGTACCTGATGACTGGGTAGTCGAGGTGGAGGCAATGTTGGTTAAGGTACCGGTGGTTAAGGCAGAATCGGCAACCGAGAGTCCAGAAGAAGTAGTTGTGCCGGTAGTGACACCGGAGGTTAATTGGACAGCACCTGTACCCTTAGGAGTAATCGAGATACCAATGTTAGTATCACTACCAGTTGCGGAAATGCTGGGGTTATTAGTTGTCGCAGCATTTGAGAAGGTTAACTCGTTTACAGCAGAGGCTACACTGGTAAATTTAAAGTATGCAAGGCCATTTACGTAACGGATTTGGCCATCGTAAAGGATCAAACCGCTTCCATCTAAGACTGCCCTATCGCTGCCTGCCACTGCAAAAAGAAGTGCGCCTGCTGCATTTTCGTACATGCCACTATTCGTATTACTTGTAAATGAATAGGTAGGCGCGCTACTACTACCGTTCGGTCCACGGAAGGCTGTTGCTGCTGTGATTGTCGTTGAACCGTTGATTGCGCCCGTTACGTCGAGCGCCACCGTTGGCGCCGTCGTCGAACCGACTCGAGTGTTACCGGCCAGCGCGTTATTGCCCCCTACAGAGTAGATACTCCAGTTGGTATCAGCCCCAGTCGGTGATTCGACGTAGATGCCGTACTTTGTTGACGTTCCATTTGTTGACGATGTGCCGTTGGCAACATACAGCCCGTACTGGTTGGTGGTACAGTTGGTCGTACAGTCTGAGGCAACGGTTGCTGTTGTCGTGATGTACTGGCCATAGACATTGTTTGCAGCCGTGTTGGTAATTGCTCCATTTGACAGCGTTGAGGTTGGTGCCAAGTATGAGCCGTAGAGATTTAAGGTTCCAGCAGTAGAAGCGGCTGTCGAAGCTGGAGCAGAGTAAATTCCATAACCGTTTCTTATTCCTGCTGCGAGGGCTCCGGTAAGTGAAGATGCAGCATATATTGGGTAGGTGGTATCTGCTGTTGTTGATGACGAGGTAACGGTTCCGTAATAGGCATAACCCGTTTTGGCTGCGTTACCTGTCAGCGCCAAGTTTGAATAGTAGGCATAGTCTGCGTTAACATTGGCTGTTGTGTCTGTTGCGGCTATGTAGTATCCGTATGCAGTGGCTAAGCTTCCGCTAAAGTCAGCATTAGCTTGAAGAAGCGCAGCGGCATTACCGATATCTGCAGAAAACTTTACTAAACTGTTAGTCATGGCAGTAACTGTTGGGCCGTTAACTGTGAGTCCAGATCCACTAGTTAAGGACAATGCCGAGACATGCAAAATGACTGCTGTTTGAGATCCTGAATCTACTCCTACTGTTGTGGCCACGTTGACATTCCCAAGAGTAATCGTGTCTGCATTGGTTACTCCTGTACCAATATTGATAGTATCAGCACCCGTTCCTGTGCCAATATTGAGCGTATTACCACCATTACCTGAGCCTAGGTTAATGGCGGTGTAAGCGGACGCGCCGTTTCCAATATTAAGAGCAGTCGTGGCTGCACCACCGAAGTTGACTGTTGTTGCTGTAGCATTAACTAGATTAAAAGTCGTCTGACTGGTGGAGATGGTACCTCCGTTGGCAGCGATTGTACTTGTACCGGTTAAGGTGCCATCAACTGTCACATTATCATTGGCTGTTGTAGTTGTCAGAGTAGTGCCTGACCTGCTCCAATAACCCAGCGCACCTGAGGATGGTGCGGTTGATGTTAGGTTCTTATTAGCATCGGTGTAGACACCCAGGGAAGCGGTCAGTCCTTGGATGTTGACATTACCACCGGCAACATACATGGCGTAGTTTGTATCGGCCCCGCTCGGGGTTTCGAGATAGATACCATATTGTGTCGAAGTGCCGCTGGTATCCATACTGCCATTGGCCACATAAACGCCATATCCGTTGACAGTACCGGCATCAGCGGTGTGTTTGGCAGTTATTGTGGAGTAATAGCCGTAGACATTGCTTGTAGCTGTTGTCCCGGTATTTGGTCCGGTAGTTGAAGGGGCCGAGTAAACACCGTAATTGATCTGTGACCCGCTCTGGGTGTTGCCCGTTTTGTTTGATGCGGTACGGATCCCATAGATCGTATCCCCAGTTGTTGAGGATGATTGAGGGTCAGATTCAACGCCTATATTAAAAAGTCGGGCAACCGCTCCAGTTGCATTGGTGGTGAAGTACCCGCCATAGAGTTGGTCCGCCGTTGTCGAGTTGGAAGTGACTGTGGAATAGAATCCATAGCCGACTTTGCCTGCATTGTTGGTCAGTGTTAGACCCGATCTAACACCGTAATCGGTATTACCTATAGCTGTGGAGTCAGTGCCGTTTAAATAAATTCCGTACCCAGTTGTCGCCGATCCCGCTGAGAAATCCGGGGCTAGATAGAGAAGGACGCCGGCCGTACCAGCTGAGCCGACATCGCTATTGATATCAACAAAACCTTTGGCTGTGCCGGTTGTAACGCCAGTTGTAGTGTTACCTGATATCTTAAGAGCTTCGCCAGTGGTAATGGAAGCTGCGGCAATACTGGCTGCTCCGGCAGTTGTCGTAGCTCCAGTGCTAAATGTTAGGGTGGTGGCAACCGCAGTGTTGCCTAGAGCAATCGCATCCGCGCTGGTTGCACCTGTACCTATGTTGATGGTATCAGCGGCTGTGCCGGTGCCTAAGTTAATCGTTTTTGCAATATTAGAAGTAAACAAATTAGCAGTCAGTGATGTTGCTCCGCCAGTGGGCAAATCGATGGTCATGGACTCGGTATTATCCGTTGTGGTGATATCGAAATATGTATTAGTACCTTGTTTGATAGTGAAGGCTGAAGCTGTGTTGTCTTTGATGGCGATATTAGTAGCCTGTGCGGAGACGTCTAAGTTGCCGTTTAAAGTCAGCGATGCAAAAGTTGCCGCACCGGCCTTGGTTACCTGCCAGGTCGATGAAGTTCCCAGAATATCGACTCCTGTTCCGCTATTACTAATTGCCAAGACGGCTCCGGAAGCACTGGCGTAACTTTGGGTTAGGGATAAAACATTGGCACTGTCGGTACAGGTGCCGGCGGTTTGAGTGCAGCTGGAGGTAAAAGACGCAACTGCACCAGTTGTGGTCAAGGCTCCACCGGTATTGGTAACGAGAGCCCGGCTCAGACTTAAAAGATTGCCGGTATTGGCAACTGTTGTAACCACAGTTGGACTCTGGGAAACAGATATACCGCTCGCCGAAGTTGGGGCTGTGGCCGAAAGAGTAACGGTGGCAGCCGTGCCGGTGTTGGCACTGTATGTCTGGGTAAAGGTTCCGGTACCAGAGGAAATGGAAAAATTCTTGTTGGCAGCTAGAGTTAAGTTTCCATTGATCGTAGTTGTACCACCGGCGGCTCCGACGCTTAATGTAGTAGCTGCTCCGGCAAAGTTGACTGTTGTTGCTTGGGTGTTGAAAAGATTTAAAGTGGTGGCTGTGGCCACTGCTAAAGTTTCTGTTGTGCCTGATCCTGGTGTGATGGTGAGAGTCCCGGCTGCCCCATTGGCGATAGTGTCGCTGTTTGCAAGCCTGATATCGGCTGTGCCAATTGTTCCACCGATATCGAGTCCAAAATCAAGCGTCCCGGCTGTCTGATAGCCAATTGAAGTGGCGGATGCACCACCATCTTTGAGAGTAATTTTTGATCCAGTTTGATTGCCTGAAGCAGTGTTTGGTACTGTTATATTGGTGGAGAAATCAATATTATTGCCGATAAAGGCGCTACCTTGAGTAAAGGCATGGGTGGCTGGCTGGGAATATTTAAACAACGAGCCACCCGTGAAGGTGGTATTCGCTCCGGAAACTTGGGAATAGATACCAATGGGGTAGTTGAAAAGATTGGTTGAGTCAAACCCGCTAACTCGTCCAGCGGCATTAGCCGTGTTCCATTGCAAAACTGCATTGAAATTGGCTGTGCCTGTGCCAAAAGCTAGGGAATCAATTTCGGCATCGTTGGTGGCGTTGTCAGAGTTGATTGTCCAGGTATTGGCGCTTGTGGAGCCAGTTACAACGACTCCGGTTAGATTGGTCGCATCTACATTGACAAAATAACCCGTTGCCCAGCGTTTTGGCGCCGAACCAAAATCTCTAGAGTTATTCGCATCAGGTGTGATAGCCGATGCCACAACGGCGTTGAAAGTCACTGTGTCGGCACTGGCGTCGCCTAAAGTTGTATTGCCATTGACTACCAGGTTTGACCCGAAAGTAGCCGCACCGGCTCCGGTAATGTTCCAGTTATCATCATTTATAGCAATGGAGGATCCAGCGGTGGTTGTGCCGATGGTGATAGCGTTGGCAACAGCGCCCGTTCCAATGGCGATTGTCTTGGCGCTGGTTGCACCGGTAGCGATATTGACAATGTTTGCACCTGTTGAGTTGGCAATTGATACAGTTGTAGCCCCGGATCCGCTGCCGATAAGGACAGCGTTAGTCCCGGAAGATTGCCCCAATGTCAGATCTCCTGTTTCCGCTGTTCCGCCAATAGTTATCGTCCCGTTGGTGGTAGCTGCGCCAATGGTATAAGTCGAGCCAGCGACTCCGTTTAAAGCAAAGTTTCCGGTTCCGACGTTAATATTGACAGCGGCTGCGCCGCCGGTATTGCCGATAGTGGTTGTAATTCCCGATCCATTGCCAATGGTCGTGGTGTTGTTGGAGGTGAGTGTTGTAAAGGCCCCAGAGCCAGCCGTGGTTGCCCCAACAGAAACAAAATTAGCCGCGCCGGCAGTTGAAACGTTCCAGTTGTCGTCAGTAATGGATACGCCGGTTGCTGTTGCCCCGCCGATTGTAATCGTATCCGCGCCGCCGTTGCCTAAAATGATTGTGTCGGCCCCGGCTGAGCCAAGGGTGATTGTGGTAGCTGATGCTGCCAATAGAGACGCCCCAGACACTGTCAAACTTCCGCCTAAAGTAGTCAAACCAGATCCGGTAGTGATGGCTTGGTTGTTGGTGGTGTTGACTGAAAGTGTGCTAGCACTGTCTATAGCGTAAGTGCTCGAAGCAGTAAGGCTACTATTGGTGTAGGCAGTGTTAGTCGTACCATTGTTAACAGTAAGCCCTGTTCCTAGGTAGGCTGAACGCCAGCGAAGCGGAGTAGAATTATCACCCAGGTCATATGTATTATTAGCACTTGGAATGAGATGTCCGCTAAACCTGGCATTGGGCGTGACTGTATCTGAGGTTGAATCGCCGATAGTCGTGTTGCCATTAATGACCAAGTCTTGGACTGTTAAGGTCGAGCCAATGATTGAAGTCGAAGTGCCTGCTTGAATCTCTTTAAAATATCCAATGTTCCATTGGAGCGTGGATGAGCCAAGGTTGTAGGTGTTGGTGGTAAGGGGTACGATGTTGCTATTGACGCGTCCATTGATCGTAATATTTCTACCCGAATCATCGCCCAAGACAACGTCGTCCGAAAGAAAGACATTGCCCACGGCCGAAATATTGTTGACGTAAAGATAGTCAAACCTATTTTCAACTGTGCCGACCGATCCGACACCGCCTTGAGTGGGGAAGATGTGAGCCTCAGGGTCGGAGGTGATTGTGCCGTCGGCGCCGTTTAAGTCGCTCGGTTCCCAAAGCGTGGCCACGGAGCCTTCTTCGAGTTGGGTATTATCAACATAAATCGCTCCGCCTCGGTACGAAAGGACCTCTAAGTAAGGGTAAAAACCGAGTGCATTGGTTGTAAAGTTGTGCACAACTTGCTGCCAGCTGGCCGTGCCCGAGACCGTGTAATCCGTGTGACTGGAAGTTTTACCATCGGTTACCCCGATTCTAAAAATAGTGCCCGGTGCGAGTTTGTCCGTCATTATTTGAGCGGAGAGCGTATAGGCTTGGTTGGCTTTGAGTTTGGTTTGATCTTGTCTCACCCCGAAACTGAGAGTGCGGTCACCGACAGCTTTGTCTTCGATACGCAAGGAAGATTTGCCGGTGAGCTTTACACTGCCCTGGATACGAGTATTGATGTTGTGAGAAGAGTCGATATATTGCCAATTGGTGGGTGTGCCGGTCAAGCCGCCTTCAAAACCGGAGTTCTCCATAATATTTTTGGCCGTGCCGTCGATGGTGCCATTTAACAATCTGCCTTGAAAGCTAATATTGCCAAGGCGGTCAAGATTGATCTTGGTGCCGTTGACGCTGATGCCGTTTACTTGGAGATTGCCTTTGGCGTCGAGCCCGAGGCTGCTTTGGGTGTTGGCGCCCAAGACGCCGTAGTTGTTGTTGGTCGTGTTGTTGTAATTATTAACGATCTGTTTCGGATCGGTTGCCATCTGTAAGGAGAGCTTTCTGATCTCGCTTTTGATCTCTTTGTTAGTGTCACTGCCAAAAGCCTTGGGTCCCAAGAGGAAAAAGGTGATCAAGACAAGAGAGGTGAGGGCGACGAGTTTGAGAGTCAAGCTCGTTTTCTTGAAGTTAGAAACAAAGGCGGCGAAGCGGGCATTTTGAAACATTGTTTGCCTAGCCATGGCCTCGGTTGGGGCGGTTTGGGGCACTATGGCTGGTGTGGCGGGGATTGCTTGGATCTTTTCGAGCTTTTTATTTAGCTCCATGAGGGAATCGGCCAGTTGCTGGTTTGGGGCAGCTTGGGTCTCGACGACGGCTTCAGGTGCGACTTTTTGGCCATTTAAGTGACTTTTGATCTCAAGCGGCGAAATGCCATGGTCTTTTAGATTGTTAACGAGCTCAATGATTTCCAAGGTGTTGGAAGGCAAGTGGCCTTCGATGCGGGTAGTGCCGATGATGCGGATTCTTTTGGCGTTGGGGAGGATGCCGATTTTGATTAAGTAGCGGAGACGGTTGTAAGGCTCGCCGTACCCAAGAGAAATTCCTTTCCTTTTGGCCTCTTTGATAATTGAACTAATAGGTATCAGGGGCAGCTCTGACATTTTTGACTCTAAAGGGAACCTAGGTTCCCTTTAGTATTTCCCTCCTTCAGTTGAAAAATTTGTCCAGGCAGAGCCAGATCCAAATTTAGGTTAAATAGTTGTTCGTAATTTGCCATGGCAGCTTTGGCTTGTTAGGGTAGGCTGAAAAACGAAAATTCTCAAATGGGAATTTATTTTTCTGAGCCTAACTCCAAGCTATCGTTTTATAGGACTGGTGTCAATAGGTGAATATAATATATATATTAATATTAATAATTCTTCTAAAGCAGCAAACCCCAATTGACTGCTACTATTTTTTTCAGCGACTTTTAGATTGTTTAGATGGCCAAGTATTCAGCTTTGATGCAAATCGGCCGTTTTAGAGGGGGTAGAATAGGACGATCTTTTAGAAATTTTATCCGTGTCCGCGCTTTGCTAATTATAGGTTCTAAGTGTGATTGTTTAATAATTTTAGTTATAGGTCAGAAATGACCTGTGAAAACGAAAAATACCTAAAAATACGTTTGATGTAGTTTTATTCAGTTAAGATTAGTATAAGTAGAAGAATTGATGAAAAGAAAGGTTAGTGAAAACTCAAAATGACCTCACTTTAAATTCTCACTATTTTATTCGGAATTAAGACAAATTTTGGTTGAGCTTATCCTCAATAATCGCACCTGCTCATTAATTCTTGAGAATTATAATTTCAATTGGACGATTTAATTTATTGTTGATAGAATTATCGCAAGATGAAACGAGGAATATTGAAGACAGACAAAATTATCGCAAAAAAGGATCGAGTTCAGATTGAATTTTCCGATATTTTGCCTCAAAAAATAGTCATTGATAAATTTAATGCTAAGAAATTTGAGCCAAAATGGCAGAAAGAATGGGAAGAAAGTAAAATCTATGAGGCCAAGGATCCCCAGGATGGCGCTAAAGGCGACAAATATTACGTTTTGGATATGTTTCCTTATCCTTCTGGAGATGGATTGCATGTTGGACATTTCAAAGGATATACCGCAACCGATGCGATAGCTCGCTATTTACGCATGAATGGCTTCAATGTTCTCCATCCAATTGGCTGGGATGCGTTTGGGTTGCCGGCTGAAAACTATGCGATCAAAACCGGTGTCCATCCTCGGGTTACCACTATCAAAAATATCAAGCATATCAAAGAGCAAATCAAGGCTGCGGGCCTTTCGTATGACTGGTCGAGGGAAATCGATACAACTGATCCAAAATATTACAAATGGACTCAATGGATCTTTTTACAGCTTTTTAAAAACGGTTTAGCCTACGAAGCTGAGGCGCCCATCAATTGGTGCCCCAAAGACAAAACGGGCTTGGCCAATGAAGAGGTGGTTAACGGTCGCTGTGAACGCTGCGGCACACCGGTGGAGCGTAAAAACATCCGTCAATGGATCCTGGCAATCACCAAATATGCCGACCGATTGCTCTCAGACCTCGAAGGCCTTGACTGGCCCGAGCCGATTGTGGAGATGCAAAAAAATTGGATCGGCCGGTCGGAGGGAGCGATTATTAAGTTTAAAGTGATCAGTGATAAGGGAAAAGGGAGTGAGTTGAAAATAGCGAGTTTTCCTGCAGAAAAGAAAAATTCAAAATTGAAAATTCCGAACGAAGTGAGTTACATTGATGTATTTACAACACGTTCTGATACATTGTTCGGAGCCACATACATGGTAATTGCGCCTGAACACGAGCTAGTAGCGGAGCTACTAAGGGGAAAGTGGACAGTGGACAGTAAGCAAAGCTTGCGACCTGACGATCTAGGAGAGTTGAAGGATATTAAAAATTATATTGAGAAATCTAGCCACAAATCAGACCTCGAACGTACTGATTTAGCAAAAGAAAAGACGGGAGTGCCAACAGGTTTGTACGCAATCAATCCGGTAAATGACGAAAAAATCCCTATCTGGATCTCAGATTATGTCTTGGCTAGCTATGGAACCGGCGCTATTATGGCTGTGCCTGCCCATGATGAGCGTGACTTTGAGTTTGCCAAAAAGTTTGATTTGCCTATTCGGGAGGTCGTTAAGCCGGAACCCGCCTTCGCCAAGGCTTCCGCCGTCGCTAAAGCTGTGGCGGACAAGTCGGCGGGCAAGGAAAGAGTGGAAGAAGGTACATTGAAGGAGCCGTTTATTGATTATGGGGTCCTTATAAACAGTGGAAAATTCGATAATTTGCACTCCAAAGGAGCGATTGCTAAGATAATTGAAACACTCAAAAAGGTTGATCTGGCAACCCCAACGGTTGAGTATCGCCTGCGGGACTGGATTTTCTCTAGACAACGTTATTGGGGCGAACCAATTCCTATAATTCACTGTCCAAAATGTGGAGCTCAAGCGATGAACGAGTCTGATCTGCCACTACTCCTTCCTGAAGTTGAAAAATTTGAGCCAACCGGCACTGGCGAGTCGCCTTTGGCTGGAATTGACGAATGGGTCAACACGACTTGTCCGAATTGCAAAGGCCCTGCCAAACGCGAGACCAACACGATGCCGCAGTGGGCTGGATCATGCTGGTATTATCTGCGCTATTTGGATCCTCACAACGACAAAGAACTAGTCGATCCGACGAAAGAAAAATACTGGATGGGTCGATCGAATAGAAAATTCAAAATTCAAAATTCAAAATTCAAAATTCCCTCCAGCGGAGGGGTCGATTGGTATGTCGGGGGAGCTGAGCATGCCGTTTTACACCTGCTTTACGCTCGATTTTGGCACAAATTTCTCTTTGACCAAGGTATCGTTTCGTCGGACGAGCCTTTTTACAAATTACGCAATGTCGGACTCATTATGGGCGCGGATGGCCAGAAAATGTCTAAATCGCGCGGCAATGTCGTCTCACCTGAAGAGATGATCAATGCATATGGAGCTGACACTCTCCGCGTTTTTGAGATGTTTGTAGGGCCTTTCGATGGCGTTGCATTCTGGAGTCCGGAAGGTGTGGAAGGTGTTTACAGGTTTTTGAAAAGAATTTGGAATTTGTCGCTTGAGGTAATTGAGGCTGGAAAGGCTGAAAGCTCGCAGAGCATGAAGAAGGAGATTGCCCGGCTTAATAAAAAGATAGCCTCAGATATTATGGAAATGAAGTTTAATACGGCAGTGGCTGCTTCGATGGAGTTTGTAAATTTTGCGACCGACCACAAAGATGAGATTGGCCTTGATGTGCTTGATGAGTTTCTGAAAGTCTTGGCGCCGTTTGCGCCTCACATCACCGAAGAGCTCTGGCAGAGACTAAGGGCTAAAGGGGAAAGTGAACAGGGAAAAGTGAAACGCTCGAGTCCTCCTTTTTCAAAGAAAAACTCTCAACTCTCAACTCTCAACTCTCAATTTGTCTCCATCCATCAGCAAGACTGGCCACAAGTCGACGAAAAGTTATTAACCGAATCAGAAGTAACGATTGTGATCCAGGTCAATGGCAAAGTCCGCGATCGCATTACTGCCTCTGCAACATCAACTCAAGAGGAAGTTGAAAAGTTGGCGCTTGCGAGTGATAAAGTTAAAAACTTGGTAACCGGTACGCCTAAAAACGTAATTTATGTGTCCGGCAAGCTTCTCAATCTAGTTGTTTAGGCACGTTTCTTGTAACTTTATCTCCAAAGTGCTACAAATTGCTTATGACGAGCAGAGACCAAAAATGGCTAGACGGGTTGCTCGGGGCAATTTGGCAGCGTTTTTTC
>OBEQ010144304.1_pt1 | contig 12229 bp, 9 predicted proteins | sample 1670901 | NCBI WGS metagenome assembly OBEQ01 (sample SAMEA104232315, study PRJEB22302) | groundwater metagenome | biome: forest; feature: aquifer; material: groundwater | place: USA | collected 2011-08-07 | depth 5.4 m | reverse complement strand
TTTTACCGCCGTCCGCGGGGAAAATGTATGTGGGAGGGGAGTCGATCTATGATTTCGACGCGATGCAGATGGTTATGTTCCAGCGCAAAACAATGGGCATCATGTATCAGTCGTTCAACCTCATCAACTCGATCTCCGTCATTGACAACGTCGCGTTGCCCCTTATTTTTGACGGCGTTCCCGCGCGCGAGCGCAACGATCGCGCGATGGAGTTGTGCCGCCGTTTCATGATTGATCATGTCGCCAACAAGCGACCGACCCTTCTTTCCGGTGGACAACAACAACGTGTGTCTGTTGCGCGCTCGCTCGTCAATGACCCCAAGATCCTCATCGCCGACGAGCCGGTCGGTAACCTCGACTCGATCACCGCGGCGCAGGTCATGGATACGTTGGCCGAGATCAACGAGAAAGACAAAAAGACCGTCATCCTCGTCACGCACGACGCCAAGTACCTTCCCTATGCGCACCGCATCGTTTATATGGCGGACGGCAAGATCGAGCGCGTCGTTCCCAATCCGGAGAAAAGACAGATCTTGAAGCTCGAACCCGGCTCGACGATCGTGACCGAGATCGAGCAGATCGCGCGTATCTATCCCTACGACTCGCCGAAGGAACTTCAAGTCAAATCGATCATCAATTACCTGACACAGGATCTGACATTCGATCAGGTGATCCGACTACAGAAGTCCACTGAAGCCGTGATTGACGGTCGTATGGATGAAGAAATGTATCTCCGTTCACTTATGACAGACTTCGACCAGGGCGGCGTCGGCATTTCCGTCAAAGTTGCGGGCGAGATGGCGGGAAAGCTCTCGCGCATCATGGAGCAATCCCGTAACATCGGTCGTTATCGTCGCAAGCGTACGAAAGATTCGACCGAGATCCGGGATACCGAATTTATAAACCGCCTCGCGGAGTTCATTGCCACCGAAACGGCATTGTCACTTTCTCCGGATCAAAAGAATCGCTTCGAGGAATCACTCGCACAGAGGATCGGTGGCTTTACGAAACGCGATGATTTTATGGAACAGCTTCTTCTTCCCCTAGAAGAAAGGGGAGTGGGCATGTCGAAGAAGTTGGCACAGGATGTGACGAGGTTGTCGGAGAAGTTGATTGCGCAGGGTATTACCCACGCCGGCGAAGCCCACCACTAGCGTGAGGGGTAATTTGGGCGCACTTCGCGTTTTTCTCCCGAACGCCTCGGGAAGTGGTACCAGTGCGTACGACTTCTCCGAGATCGTCCGGGCGGAAAAACGCAAATTGCATCCCAAATCCCACCCTCACGCGCGAGCATCGAACACTTCCGACGTAAAAAATCTGAATTGCATCCAAATCTGAAAGTTTTTAAGCTGCATGTTTAGGCCCCGCGTCTTTTTGAACTTTTTACCTGCCAGATAACTTCAATTAGGATAATTATATGAAGATAGGAAATACTTTTTGGATAGGCTTCGGTCTCATTTTACTGCTGAGTTACTCTCAAAATGGCGGAGTAACAACAATTGGATTTCCATTCACAGCCTATCAATTTGGAGGAATTTGTGGCGTGGCAGGAGTGGAAACCCAAACTTGCCCAAGTCAAATATTTCCGCTCTACTTATTGATTGATCTCGTGTCTCTTTTTGGTATCCCCTTTGTCCTGAATTATTTCTTTAACAAGGGCTGGATGAAAGGATAAGGTGGCGAGGTAAAATACCTTGAGCTTCAAGCCTCTCCCCAACGCATATTCTAAATTTGTAGTAAAATAGACTAAGTAGAAGAAGTAGTAGTTAAGCAGGCGTTGCATTGGCCTACTTACTACTTACTACTTACTACTTACTACTTACTACTACCATGCGACTCCAAGATATTGGAATGCTTTCGACGCGTATGTTCAAGACGAACCCGGCGCGTACTTGGCTGACCATCGCCGGTATGGGTGTCGGGACCGGCGCCGTTGTGACGCTTGTCGGTCTTGGGTTCGGGCTACAGAACATCATCCTCGAGCAGATCGTCTTCGGTGAGACGCTACTTTCTCTTGCGGTCAATAATCCTCCGTCCAAGGCGGTGACGATCACCTCGGCGTCTCTCGCGGAGTTCAAGAGCATCCCGAACGTGAAGGACGTCTCACCGCTCGCATCTTTTTCTGCGCTCATCACGATGGAAGGATTGACGGGAAACACTTTTCTTCAGGGTGCCGAGCCCGCCTACTTTCGCTACACCGGAGCGGTCGCGGCGGCGGGTGATCTTTTTAAGGACGGCGAAGAGGCAAAACAAAAAGACGGTGTCGTTTTGACAAAAGCGGTCCTCAAGCTTTTTGACGTCAAAGAGCCGAAGGATGTTATCGGCAAGAAAGTGACCTTTCGCGTCTTCGTTCCGAAAGAAGGAAGCGACGAGTCGGAGGAAATTGAATTTCCGAAAGAATACAAAGTGATCGGTGTCACCAATGAGGAAAATTTCATCGCGGCCCTTGTTCCGTTGTCGGAACTCGCTTCCCATGTCGCGATCAAATCTTATGACAAAGCTCAAGTGCGCGTCACCAAAAGCGAGTTTCTTGACGCGACAACGGCGGAGATCGTGAAGAAGGGATACGCGGTGACCGCGCTGTCAAAGACCGTTGAGCAAGCAACGAAGATCTTCCAAGGCATCCAGGCGGTCCTCGCGGTCTTCGGCGGCATCGCCCTCCTTGTGTCCGCGATCGGTATGTTCAACACAATGACCGTCACCCTCCTTGAGCGCACCGGCGAGATCGGTATTATGCGCACCCTCGGGGCGTCATCCGGCGACATTAAGATACTTTTCGTATCCGAAGCGGTCATTGTGGGATTTCTTGGCGGGATCATGGGGATCCTTTTTGGCGCGACCATTGGGTTTGTTTTAAACACCGCGATGAACGTTGCCGCCTCGAATTTTGGCGGAAAATCAGTCGCCCTGTTCTCGTTCCCCATCCCGTTCCTCATATTTATCGCCTCATTTTCGGCGGTTGTCGGGTTTTTGACGGGAGTATTTCCGGCGCGTCGCGCGGCCGCGCTGAACCCCCTAGACGCCATAAGATACAAGTAACAGTTTCCAGTTGCCAGGCGTCAGTTTCCAGTAGATGCATGAATGCTGAAACAGAATTTTTCTGGCAACTGGAAACTAGCAACTATCCACTGACCGAAGTGGGGATAACTTATTGCGTTATCTCGCTCTACTCTGGGGTATAATAAACAGTAAAGGTCTATTGACCCGTCCCATGTCTTACGACAAGAGTGTTATCGCCGGAAGGATTTCATTGCTCACGACACTGCTCGGTGTGTTTGTGATTCTTTTTGGACTTGTCGCTGAACTTCCGCATGGCAACTTTGCCAGTGCGGGCGTCGCGACCACCTCTGTCACTGTTCTCAACACGCCGCCGGTCTGGACTTCGGAGGCTCAAGAAGATCCGCAGTCTTCGACATCAACGCCGACAAACAGCGGCTCCACGCTTTCTTTTAGCGCGATCGGAACCGACTCCTCGAACGATAGTTATTATCTTCTTATTTGTAAGAACTACGCGTCACCGACACCGAATGCGAGCGCTGTCCCCACTTGCTCGGGTGGAAATTCCAATCAATGGGCGATATCAGGACTGACTACGAGCGGTCTTCGGGCCACCGCCTCCACGTCAACGCTCGATGGAGCCCCTTTCAATGCTGAGTTGAATAACTGGTATGGTTATATTTGCGATGCCCCCGCGGTTAGTCCGCGTTGCAACGACCTTGCTCGTTCAGGAAACGGGACGACGTCGTCTCCTTTTGTCATCAACCACCGTCCGACATTTACAGTCTTCATTGATACATCGCCGAAAGATCCCGGACAACTTGTTACTTGGTATTCCACGTCGTCAGATTCCGACACGTATGGTGGAATCAGTCAGGATCGCGTGCGCCTCTTTGTTTGTAAGGCGGCGGATTTCACAGGAACAAACTGCGGCGCGGGCGGTATTTGGGCATCCTCGACATACGCCACTGCGGATGCGTCGACAACATACACACTTCCCAATCCCGATCCCGATGCCAACTACGCGGCGTATGGCTACATTATCGATGAACACGGGCTACACTCAGCAACAGGCGGTACGCAAGGCGTGGACTCTGTTCTCACTGTGAACAACAAGACACCCACGATCTCCGGCGCATCTGTGTCGCTTCTCGACACAGACTTTGTTGGACCGTTGACTCTGACCCAAATGGCCGCCCAAACAACAGGATTCAGGGTGCAGTACACTGTGACAGACCAGAATAGTTGCTCGACGACCGCAGCATTCGGGTCGGAGATCAACTATTCGCTCATCAATGTCTATCGCTCGGGTGTGACACAGGCGGGATGTGATTCGTCTGCGGAATATAACGCCACGAAGTGTTATCCCAATCTCGTGGCTAGCAGTTACTGGAATCCTTCATGTGTTGCTTCGTCGACGTCCTGCCTTGGGACAAGTGATTCGGATATCATTTACGAGTGTACCTTCCCGCTGTGGTATGTGGCTGATCCGACCGACGCGGGTACGCAATACCCGGCTGAGAATTGGCTCGCCTCCGCACAGGCCGCTGATAATAACTACGCGACCAGCTCACTCGTCGAGTCGACGACCGGAACGGAACTCGCCAGCTTCCTTGCATATAGCATCTCAACCACATCGATCGCCTACGGCTCTCTTCAGCCCGGAAACGACACCGTAACGGTTGGCAATACCTCCCTTGATCGGACAAATATTTCCGCCATCGGAAACGTCGGTCTTGATGAGACACTCTATGGCACAGACATGTGTCCCGGTTACCCGGCATGTTCAGGGCTTGCCGCTTCGACGATTTTCGTCAATAGCCAAAAATACGCAACTTCCGGCATTTCTTACGCCTCAGCGACCACTCTTCTGGCGAACCCCGGAGCCGAACTTGAGATCAACGTGATGAAGTCCACTTCTACCTCCTCTCCCTTTGCCTCAACGACTTATTGGGGAATCGCGGTTCCGGGTGCGATCACTCTTTCGGGAGATTATATTGGGGTGGATACGCTCATCGGACTTGAGGGCGAATCGTCCTCCTGGTGATCTGTTGTACACAGGCTATACACAGTCTAAAAAGCGCAACTTCGCGCTTTTTTAGTACAATGAGGGGTACCTCTTATGAAGCGAGGGCTTGTACTACTTACATACGTATTGGCCGGGTTTTTCGGCGCGACACAGTTTGCGTTCGCGGGTTTTGGTATAACCCCGCCGTATGTGCGTAATGAGGCCCTGCGACCCGGAAGTGAATATACCCAAGAGATCATCATTGTCCGCAGTGATCCGGTCGAGGATCTTGACGCCGAGCTTACCTTGAACACGCCGGGTATCGAGCATTGGTTCTCGGTCGATCGCGGCATGAAGTTCGTTCTCCCGAAGGGTGAGTCCCAAACGAAGATGCACATTACCGTGCGCGTTCCCGACGATGCGAAGCTCGGGGGTTATACCGGGAATATTCGTATACGCACACTCTCGCAAAATTCTCCCACCACCGGTGTGTCTCTCGCGCTCGGAGCACAAATCGATGTGCACATCAAGGTCGTCGAACAGATCTACGATTTTGAAGTGCGTCGGGTCGAACTTTACGAAGCCGAACAGGGATACAAGAAATGGTGGCTCGATTTTCCCGGAAAGATCAATTTTGCGATGCATATCGAGAACATTGGTAACGTTCCCGCTTCCCCGTTTAACGTTCATTTTGATATTTATGATACGGCGGGAGTGAAGCTTCTTGAGTCTACTGATAACACGAATAAGGTCGATAACATCCTTCCGTTCGCCACAAAGAAGGTCTATGCCCACCTTCCGACTCTCCTGCCCCTCGGCGGATATCGCGTGAAGTATACGATCAAGAAGAACGAAGAGGGTGAGGTTGCACAGCAGGGAGAACTCTCTTTGTCTATTCTGCCTCGCGGAACGATCCCCGATTACGAAGCATACGGTTTTGAGGGTCTGAGTACGGGGGACAAGCTTTCCATTGTCGTTCCCCCTGTTCTATTGCTTCTTCTCATTGTTCTCGTTTTTGTCGGTCGCGGACGGCGACGCCGTCATGCCCCGCGGCGTGTTCACCGTGAACACAATGTCGATCGGGACGATGACGAGCCGCGTTATGAAGCACCGGCACCGCGGCCGACTCGACGCGGGGCGGGCGGTGTCGTTGACCTTTCGCGGAGACGCTAGTCTTTGAGTGACCGGTGTGGCGTTTTTGCTTATTTCTATGAATACACAAAATGTTCGATCTTGTCCCTTGTTGTTTTTTTTGATGCTGGTAGCATCGTTTTTTCTACAGACTACAGACTACAGACTACAGACTGTGTATGCCGCCGAAGCGACAACGACCATTCTTGTCACGATCTGTGGAAACGCGATCATCGACGGAGGAGAAGTATGCGATGACGGGATCTTTAATGACGGTGCCTATGGCTCGACGACCGCGACCAGGCACTGCATGCCCGGATGCATGGGATACGGTCTCTATTGCGGCGATAACGTTCTTCAGCCTCTCTATGGCGAAGCATGCGACGACGGAAACGCCATAAACGGCGACCTCTGCTCGAATACCTGTACACAAGAACAACCTCCCTCTTCGACACCCCAAGGAGCCTCGGGGGGTAACGGCGGAAACGGTGGTGGCGGAGTGTTCGATGGGATCGTTCCGGTCAAAGCGCAAACACGCGTCATCATTCTCGGTAAGGCTTACCCAAACTCAACGGTCAATATTCTTAAAGACGGGCAGGTTGTCGGTGTCTCATCGACAGATTCTGCCGCCGACTTTTCCTACGAAACAACGGACATCACACCTGGTCCGGTCACGTTCGGTTTTTGGTCGACGGATGGAAAAGGTCTCCGCTCCATTACCTTTACGACGTCCTTTCAGGTCACCCAAAATGCTGTCACGACGGTGTCCAATGTCTTTCTTCCGCCGACGATTGATCTCAAAGAGAAGAAGGTAAATTTGGGAGCCCTTTTGGAAGCGTTTGGCACGACTGCTCCGAATGCGCGTGTACATCTTTTCGTCGACAAGGCGCAAGTTCCGATTGTGACAGCAACGACAAGCTCCTCCGGGGTGTGGTCAAGTGCTTTTCCCACGGACGGACTGACGGATGAATCCTTCCACGCGGTGAAGGCCTTCTTTGACAGTATCGCAAGTGGAGCACAGGCGAAAAGCGGTTATAGCCAGTCGCTCAATTTTTATGTCGGCACAAAAGATGTCCCGACACCGGGTTCGGCTGATCTTAATCACGACGGTCGTGTGAATCTTGTGGATTTTTCCATTCTCTTGTTCCACTGGGGGACTGACCACGCGATCGCTGACCTGAATTCCGACGGCAAGGTGAATTTGACCGACTTCTCGATCCTGTTGTTCGCGTGGACAGGATAAATGTACGAAGTGCGCGAATTTGGAATAGAGAATGTGGAATATGGCGAAAAGAAAAGTTACAATGAATACGAGAGCATGTATAAAAAAATAAATTTTTTAAGCATCTATTTCGGTCACAGTCGACGACCAATTTTTGTTCTGGGTCTTTTTCTATATTCTATATTCTATATTCTATATTCTGCGCCAACGGCGCATGCCCTCACTCTTTCTCTCGACGCAACGGGGCAGAAATACGGACCCGGAGACACTTTTGTCGTCACAGTCCGCGCCGACGATATCCGCCCTGATGAATGTTTCAACGCGGCGAACGTGACGCTCCTTTACCCCAAGGACCTCGTGAATGTTGTTGCGCTCTCAAAGGGAGAATCCCTCCTTACGCTCTGGCCCGAAGAGCCCGCGATCGATCGTGAGAAGGGCAGTATCCGTTTTTCGGGAGGAATTCCCGCCGGATATTGCGGACGCGTTGTCGGAGATCCGGGCCGCACCAATATCCTTGCGAAGGTCATCTTCAGTGTCCCCGGATTTCAGGTCGGCGGGCGTGTTATTGATGCCGACACACCTTTTGCGCTTACCTTTGACCCCACTACTGCGATCCTTCTCAATGATGGTCGGGGGACGCCGGCAAATCTCGTCTTGCGGGATCTTGCACTTGTGCGCACTGTTCTACCCGGGACTGGTACGAACGAGTGGACCACCGAAGTGCATGCCGACACGCTTCCGCCCGAAGTTTTCTTCCCCACAGTAGAGAGTGATAAGGAGACTTTCGGAGGAAAGTATTTTCTCGTATTTTCCACGACAGACAAGCAGAGCGGACTCCATCATTTCGAGGTCAGCGAAGAAGACCCCCTGCACCCGGGGTACATCCGTGGTACGCGTTACGATCAGGTCGTACCACTCACCACAGCAAGTCCGTACGTACTCAAAGACCAGGAATTGCGTAGCACGATCATTGTGACCGCATTCGACAATGCGGGGAACAAGCAAAGAGTCCAGCTTCCTCCTCCGGCGGGTACATCAACCGCGGTATTTTTCGGCTCAGTATGGGATTTCGCGTGGTACTGGTGGGTGATCGGTCTCGTCGTTGTTTTTCTAATTCTGGGCGGGGTCTGGTGGTTCATGACGATCAGAGAAGAGGCAGGGGAAGTTAGAATGTAGAATATGGAATTTGGCATAATACACAAAAAATATAAATTTATTGGCGCATGCGCTTTGGCGTTCATTTTCCTTTCGCCATATGCCATATGCCATATTCCATATTCCGGTATCGCTTACGCCGCCGACGCGACACTTTTCCTTTCTCCCGTTGCTGGGACGGCGATCGTCGGGGAAGAATTTCCGGTGCGCGTTTATCTCTCGACACCCGAGAGCGTGAATGCGATCGAGGGTGATCTCCACTTTGATCCCGAATTGATCGAAGTACGCACAATATCGACCGATGGATCGGGAATATCATCATGGACCGTAACGCCGACATTCGATAATGCGTCGGGAACGATCAAGTGGGGCGGCATTGTGCCGGCCGGGATCGCGGGCGAGCGCATACCAGTTCTCATGCTTTACTTGACCCTCCGTCGCGCGGCGGAGGCACCGCTCCGATTTTCTAGCGGCGCGGCCGTATTCGCCGCCAATGGTTCGGGGACGAATCTCCTCACGGCGATGAACGGCGGAATGTATGTCGGTGTTCCCAAAGAATCCGTTCCTGTTACTCCCGAGGTCGCCGATGGTGCCTCACCTGCCTCGTCGGAATCCGTGAGTGGTGAGGTGCTCGGTGCGTCCACTGGAACGGATGTCATTATGTCGGACACACATCAGGATCCCGATAAGTGGTACAAGGAAAAAACAGCAGTGTTCAGCTGGAGTCTTGACGCTTCTGTCATCGCGGTCCGCACAGGCTTTGATCATTTACCGCGGGCTAATCCGCTTCGCGAGTATATTCCGCCGATCAAAGAAAAGAAGGTCGCAGATATCGAAGACGGCGTTTGGTATTTTCATCTCGCGCGCGACACCGCGGACGGGGGAAGCGGCGTTTCTCATCGTCGCGTTCAGATCGACAGTGCCCCACCTGCGGAATTTTCTATGGCACTTCTGTCGAGTGACGACAAAACGAACCCGCGACCCGCTTTTGCCGTTACCGCATCGGACACACTGTCCGGGATCGAGAAATTCACACTTGCGCTTGATGACAGCACACCTGTTCCCTGGAATGACGACGGCACGCATCGCTACGAACCCGGAGCGGTTTCACCCGGAGACCATGTTCTTCACGGAGTAGCCTATGACCGGGCCGGTAACCCAAAAGCAACCGATCTGTCGTTCGCTATCGACGCCCTTCCGCCGCCCGATATGGGTGTTTCAGACAACCATCCCAAGGAAGGTGCACGGGTCACTTTTACGGGGAAAACGATCCCCGACGCGACGGTTCGTATCTCGCTCGCGCGGGCGGGAGACACTCCCGTCACAGAAGAAACACGTTCGACTCCCGAGGGCACATTCTCTCATGAGTCTGCACTTGCGCTTGTCCCCGGAGCGTACGACTACTGGGCCGAGGTCACCGATGCGCGCGGCGCAAAAAGCAAAGAAAGTGCGCATTTTCAAGTGACCGTGAGTTCGACCGCGATGGGGGTCATCAAGCGTCACCCCATGGTACTTGTCGCCGGAGGAGCACTCCTCTCTCTTTTAGGGGCACTCTGGTTCATCATGCGACGCTTCATGCGTCGAAAAGAATTTCCCGTGTCGGCGACCCCTCCATCATCCTCCGCGACGGCGTTGCGTGCCACGAAAACCCCTGAACAGCACAAGCTTTTCATCGCGTCCGAAAGTGCGCCGGTCCCCGTACATGAAAAACCCGCCGTCAGTTGCTCCGGCGGCGTTGTCCGACTTGGCGCATACAAGTGATCAATAAAAAACCCAAGAATTCTTGGGTTTTTTTTATTGATCACTTCGCAAGCTCACTTAAATATTTTACGTCGGCCCAGTTGACCTTTCCGTCACCGTTCTGGTCGAATCGTCGATCGTATGCACGAAATGTATGCAGGTAAAGAGCGTTCACATCCCCGATCGACAGCTCGCCGTCGTTGTTGATGTCCGGCGACGGGGCCCCGGGGTCTCTGATCCACACCGTGTATGCGCGTCCATTCGTGAGCAGATTCGTTCCGTCACCGTCGCTCGCAAGAAGCATGCCGTCAACAAGCGCGATGTTTGCCTTTCCCGGCTTCAGTACGCGAAAGTCGATGGTAAGAACGGGAGCATTGCGGAGATTCTCTGTTTCATCGAGCAGTCCTCCTGAAAAGTGGACCATGCCGGTCGCATTCGAGAAAGCGGGTTCTTCAGACCAGAGGTCCACGATCGAACCTGTCGTCTCGACACCCGTCACCGCGATGAGATCCGGTGGATAAGTGATCGTCCCGCCGACCGCGTTGACCTGCGCGAGGGTATTGGCGGAGACGGTCATGTGGAATGCCGACCCCGATGTGAGAAAAGGCTTCGCGTCGCTCGTCAATGTGAAATTATTCGCGGGGAGAGAAACACCGATGTTGCTTATGAGGAGTAAAAAGACGATCGGTGCACCGATAAGGAGCTTGTATTGATGCTCCCGACAAAAGCGACGTAACATATACGCTCATTGTATCGGTGACCGATCCGTGGTGCAAATTTTTTAGGACCTACGCAAACGGCTCATCCGTTTGCGTAGGTCCTAATTTTTTGAAAAACAAGGCAACGCGCACTTCTCAAAAAGAGAAATTTTTCCCTGAATTTTTGAAAAAAGACACACAGGAACCTATGCATTAGTGACTTTTTTTATAGGGGAGCAAAAAATCCCAAAATACGTTCTTGTTGAGCCGTAGAATTATCCACTTTTATATTTTCTTTATCTCCCGAACGTGGTGGTTGAGCGATATAATAATAAGCAGATGGGAAACAGGAGGCACAACACGAAAAATCGTGCCGCTCTTTTTTATGAGGGGGTTTTTCCCGTTCCCGGATCTCAAGGACTTCGTCGCTTACTTTCCATTTTGATAGCAACGGCAATGGTTTTTGGAGGCCTACCTGCGCCGATCTTTGCCCTAGCCGCGGGGGCACCCGCGGCGATCAGTTATCAGGGGCGCCTCGCCGACGCAAGCGGTAACCTTTTGGGCGGTTCCGGGACGACGTACTATTTCAAATTTTCCATCTGGAACGGCACTTCCGGGGGAAGCCAGCTCTGGCCGGTCAACCTGCCGAACTCCTACGCCACCGTCGTCAGGCAGGGTGTGTTCAATGTTAATATCGGCGATCTAGCCGCGGGGTATCCCGACCGTCTCGATTTCGACTTCTCTTCCAATGACAACATCTATCTTCAGGTAGAAGTTTCATCGGACAATCTTTCCTTCCAGGCCCTGACCCCGCGCCTCCGCATTGCGGCCGCCGCCTTCGCGGAACTCGCGGGTGCGGTGTCCGGCTCCACCACCCCGTCGACATTCGGAACCACGACACCGATCGCGAATGCGATGGTGACCATCGAGGCAACGTCGACGCAGACCGTTCCGCTTGCGATCCGTGCGCGCGCAGGACAGGCCGCGAATCTTTTCGACATTCAAAGTGCGGCCGGTGCGTCACTCATGACGGTGAACGGAAGCGGTGCTGTCCGCCTGAGCACGTTGGCAAACTGTACGTTGAAGACCGACGGATCAGGAAATGTTCTTTGTGGTGTCGACAACGGAGGATCCGGTAACGAGATCAACTGGACCTATTTCAACAACACCGGTATCCGTGTCTCCACCACATCAAATAGTGTCCTCATTGGCGCATCAGGAACAAGCTCACTCGCACAGCTTGAAGTGCATGGCGACACTGTTCTCACGGCGGGCTCC
>OBEQ011652280.1_pt1 | contig 12230 bp, 1 predicted proteins | sample 1670901 | NCBI WGS metagenome assembly OBEQ01 (sample SAMEA104232315, study PRJEB22302) | groundwater metagenome | biome: forest; feature: aquifer; material: groundwater | place: USA | collected 2011-08-07 | depth 5.4 m | reverse complement strand
CGGGCAGAAACCTCGGATGGTTTCTGCACCACAAGCGTTCGAGAATCTCGACGATTCTCGGAGCGGGCAGAAACCTCGGATGGTTTCTACACCGCAAGCGGTCGAGAATCTTGACGATTCTCGGAGCGGAGGACATAGGCTTCTTGTTTTCCGGCGGAATCCAGGTAATAGGGCTCGCCGAAATAGCCGCCGATTTTAGCGAGAGGTTTGGCCAAGGTCTTTTTCTTTGAACCATAAAACTTCTCGATCATTCCAAAAAATTTTCCATGTCCCGGCATGCCGATGATGAACCCCGTCGCATGAATGAACTGGGAGAATGAATCCGCGTAATCCACCATGGCCAGTAAGACTTTTTCAGAAAACCCGGGGATTTTTTCGTATTCCGTGCTCATTTCAATGTTTTGAATGACCAGTTCTCCGTCCTCATTGATGTAGAGCCAGAGATTGGCCATGGGATGGCCTGTGGCCTCGTCGATGACTTCAATGATATTCATGCCTTCATCCAGCAAACGGTCAACCATGGCGTCCGGATACTGATCGGAACTCATACTGAGGCAGCAAGTCGTAAAATCTGCGATAAAAAGGTCCTTCCCCGGCTCACGGTCGATGGGCCGGAAGCGCAAAAAATAATTCTTCTTGCCGATTTCCGTTTGAAATCCGGCCTGCTGCGATTTGGAAAGCGCGACCGCCGCCCTTTCTTTCAAGTGAGTGATGGTTTCGCGCATTTCTACCGGTCCCTTCATGACGTGATCGGATTCCAGAAGCTTTTGCACCAGCCCGGCCAATTGTTCCAGGACCGGCGTAGAGGTAAACTGTCTCATGAGAGGTTCATTCATCTTGAGGTCCGTCAATTCCAATGCCCGAAGCCCATCTTCAAAGGCCTTCCGGTCCCCGGCATCAAGAAGCAGTTTCAAAGTTTTATCAATATAATCCCGAAGCAATTGAATACCGGCAACCGGATCATCCTCTGAGGGAGCTCCTGGCCTGAAGACCGCAACGTGGTCGGGCATACGCTGCGCGGGATCTTTACCGAGCCAGCGGCCCACCTCAAGGCCGGGCGCCGCCGCCAATTCCCGGATCTGACGGTTATGGATTGCCAGTTTTTTGCCCAAATCGCTTTCTTGCTTCTCATTTTCAAAAAGGTCCCAAAACCGGCCTTCAAGCATGGCTTTGATCAAGGCGGAAAACTTTGCCAGTTTATCCGGTTTTATATTCCGGATGAATTTATAGGCCTGCCCCAAACGAGGAAGATACGGCAAATAAATTTTACTGACGGCTTCGGGATTACTCTTGATGCCTTCGATTCCGAAGGATGCGGCCAAAGAGTTTAATAAAAGCAGCGCAAGAGTATCGTGCATTTGCTTGAAATCCGTTGAAACATCCAAGGAGGCTACCGCCTTGACAAGATCCTCGACCAAGCCAGCCTCCGCAAATGCAGATGCCACTTCGATGATCTTAAAAAAATCAACCATGGGGAAATGATATTTGCGGGGACGTTTGAGTTCTGTCTGTGTCGCAATGATGTTCTGAGTAAGCCGGTCAAGCCCCTCAAAAACCCGCATCTCGAGAAGCCCTGCCTTTCTCGCACGAAAGAAACGTTCCAGCACATGCGGAGTTCGCGCTACTTTAATCAGTCCCTCGAGCTGATCAATCGATCCGGGAAGCAAGATTTCAAGGGCAATCGCTGCCGTCCTGTTTTTTTTCAGAACTTCCCTTTCATCGAGTCTCCGGTCACTTTCGAGTTCGGCATTACGTTTTTGAAAAGTCGTTTCAAGCTGATTCAGCGAAGTTTCTATTGCTTGAAGCCGCTGAGGCTCCATGTTCCAAAGTTTTTGAAAAAGAAAGGGCCGCCGAATGAGCTCCTCGACCATTTGTTTTTTCTCCAGAAAATCACTCAAAGACATCATGTGATTCAAAACAGCGGCGACTCCGGTCGCGGATGTTCCGGAGAAATCAAGTTTGCCAAGCGCTTCAAGAAATCTTACAGCCTCCGGTCTTCCGTAGGCTGAAATTCTCCGGTTGATCCAGGGCAGAAGCGTTTCATACCATTCCGCCAATTCATTTTCCTCATGAATCAGACCGGTTTCAATGGCCCGCGAGAGAAAATCAAACACAAGGACGGTGTTTTCTTCCCGTCTTTCAAGCGCCCGCTGAATGGCCGGATGCGCCAAAAACTTGAGATCAAGCCTTCTTTGAGAATCATCTTTTAGATCCACCTCCAGGTTTGAAGGATCACCCTGCCAGGAAGAGATTTTTTTGACCGCGTGCCGTATGGGAAGATTCAAAGGTTTGCGAGACCCAAGGTCCCAAACTTCAAGTGTGCTATCCTTGCTGAGGACTGCAAGAAAACGGCCATCCGGCGAAAAAGCGGCCGTGACCGCGTCATTGGGAAACCGGAAATCCAGCACTTCGCCGGTATCAAGGCGGACAAGCCGGGTCGGTTTCGCGTCCGGGAATCCGGAAAGCGGGCCGATCTCGTCCGAAGGGAGAAACGCAAGGTCCCCGTCATAAGAAAAAGCGACGTTGCCGGTGGCACGGGAAATGATAGAGCGGCCGGAAGCCGTATCAAAAATTTCTCCGTCATACGCATATTGGTCCACGGCGGTCATGGCTTGAATGGCCGTCCGGCGGCCGTCCGGGGATATAATCGAACGCAGTTGTTTCGCATCCGCATGCCGCAGGCTCTCCTTGATCAAAAAATGGTCGATAGGCTCTCCGGAAAATTTGTCAAAATAAAGCTCCGCATCACGGCCATCCTCCGAGAGCCGCACTTCTCTAGGGACTGTGGAAGCCCTTGGCACGAAAGGCCGGCGCCAATTTCTGAAAAACTCAAATGCGCCTGGGATGATCTTCCCTTCCTCACGAAGGCTCAAAGACGGGGATTCATTCAATCGCGCTAAAAGCGCCTCGATTCGCGCGGCATCTGCCGGATGCTCTTTGCGGACACGATCCATTTTTTCTTTTTGCAAAGTCGCAATGAGTGTCCGGATGAGATAGAGATCATTCATAAACTGTTCGTGCCCCAATAGATTAATCTGCCGAGGTGCGGGTTCATCGCCGTGAAAATCAAGAATCGTTTTATCCGAAGCAGAAAAAAAATGATGCCGGTTCATGCGGTGAAGCAATTCCAAAAAATCAAGTTTTTCGTCTGCGATCGGGAATTCAAACGGCGGGTGCTGCAAGCGCACATCAACTTGGATATTTTCCCAACCCGGGTCCACCCAGAGTTGATTGAACTGCGAGCCGGCCGGCTCCTCGGCATCCATTAAACGCAGCCGGAAATTGACCTTAGGTCCGTGGCGGGTTCTGTCGGTGAAGGCCTTGGCCATCCGGATTGTGCCTGCCAGAAGATAATTTTGATCCTTATCACGGCCCACCACCCGCAGGTCTTTGATTTCGGCATCTGAAAATTCATTAGAATGAATCCTTGCGAAGGGTGTCGACCACCAATGATTGCCAAATCCGTAATGTGCAAAAGCACGGACATTAAGTTTTTCAAGGAACTGTTCTTCCGGGATACTCTTGTCGGCTGCGGCAACCGCAAATTGAACGAGCAAGCCGCTTGCTGTCAGCATGTTAAAATCGGCCGTTGTTAAAGATCCGGCCCGCGGCCTACTATTCCCCGCCCAGAGAATTCTCCGGTGAATGTCCGGCTCGTTTTTTTTCGGAAACACTGGCACCGGCTGCTTGCCCGTAAAAACGTAAATAGCGATGTTTCGTTCCACCTCTGTCAATGCTTTCAACGCCATGCGGTAATCGCCATGATGGTTTTCAACATATTTACCTCCAGTCAGAAGCAGAGAAAGCTCCGAGAGGTCGTGAATGGCGCGGCCGGTTTCTTTTTCGTATTCTTTTTTAACTCGATAGCCAGCCCGCAAGACTCGATCTAAATCCTCCCGCAGCCCGTAGGAGGGAATCAAAAAAGAAGCCTTTTGATAACGATCTTCAAAATCCCCGCTCACAAGATAGCTCACCATTTCCCACAAGAGACGATCTTTACTTTCCTTCTCGACTTCCAAAATATGGTCGTAGATCAAGAAAGCGGACATGGCAACCACCGCATTTTTTTCTTCGTGAATTAATTTTTCCAGCAAATGCCGGTAACGCTTTGCCTGCTCATTCATCACAAGATGAACAGCCGACATGCCGCGATCGCCCAATTTAAATTTGGGATCGTGATAAACACGGATAGTGGAATTCAGCAGGCTGAATTTCTCAAGATCTGAGGAAGCGTTTTCAAGCGTTTGAAGAAGTGTTTCACGGATATTGATCGTATTGTTTTCCTTATCGTAACTGTCCGAATAAAAGAAGGGATCCATCTGAGGCCTAAAAATATTCCTTTGATAATATTCGCCGTAAACAGCAAGAATGGACGAGGCCTCTTGCGGCAGCCAGCCCAATTTGGCGGCCAGCCGCATGCTTAATTCCACAAATTCTTCTTGGAGTGTTCTGTCTTCCGAGAGAATGTCGTAGAATATCTCTCTGGAATTCAGCCTTTTTTCTTCCTGAATTTTAGCCAACACTGCGAGAATCTTTTGAAAGGCCTCGGGAGCTCCCAGTTTAGGAATAAGCGCCAAAACTTGTTTTGCGTATTTCCGGACAACATGCTCTGCCGACCACGATTTTTCAGCGTAAAGAGACTTGAGTTCCGCTGCCAAATTCTGAAGGAAATCAGGAACGGTACCGGAAAGCTCTTTGCCCTTCATCCCCCAAATCATGGCGAGATAATTCGCTATGGCCAGCGGGACAACGTCACGATAATCATCGGAGAGAATTAATTTCTCGGCTTCCGCCGTCTTCGCAGTCTGGCCGGAAATCTCCGCCAGCGCGTGATAAATCCGCCGTTCTTTTGCTTCCGCGCTCTGCGCCCGCATCTCGGAGCGAAGCTTTTCAGCCATTTCTTCGATGGCCTTTCCGAGACCGGAGGCCATGGCCTGGTCGAATAACCGGGAGAGCGGATAGGCGATGTCGCGCATTTCATCACTATCCGGAATTCCGGAACGGAACATCATGTCGTCGGGCGGCAAAAACTCCGACAAAAGGTGGCGAGGAGGGGCTTCGCTCATATTTGATTCGGCAATCCCTCCTTTAAATGCATTCTCTGGGACAAGAACAAGATCGGCTTCCGCGAGGCGGCTCCCGTTTCCCGCAAAGTGCCGGTAGAAACTGTTCACCCATTCCTCCGCAAATTTGTCCCAGAGGCCGAGGCGTCTCAGTGCTCCTTCAAGATTTTTTCTGATCTCTTTGAGACGATCCCATTCGTCCTTACCATCATAAGATTGGTTGATCCAGCTTGAAGTTCCGGCAGAGGTAACAAAAAAGTGTTTCCCTAGTCCCTTTTCTGCCAAATACTTATTCAGAAAAAATTCCATTAAGGGACTCCGTGCCCGGTTCCCTGCGCACAGGCATAAAATGTGATATTGAAGACTTTTTGACCGCTTTGGCGGAAGGTGCTTCAAGGGTGCAAGAGCGGCCAATTGTTTCTCAAACTCTGAACGGTTATTCGCCATTTCTCGGGCGTAATTCAACGCGGATTCCACTTCCAGAGATATCTTGGTGATTTTTCGCGGGAATTCGTCCCAAGTCAAGAATTGCTCCGCCCTGCCATAATCATCAAAGTCAACTTCATAATGCGAGTTAACACCGGGTTCTTCCCGCTCTTTTTTCGGGAAACTGATTTTTTGCAGTGCGGAGAGGACAAAGAGAAACGTTTCGTCACGGCTCTTCCCCGCTTGAAGCGCAAGCGATGCTAAAGCCTCGGCAAAAGACGAGGCCTCTTCAATCGAGGGAATTTCGACAACGTGTATGGCTTCGCTAAATCGCGCGCGGGTTTTTTCGGCCGTTGTTTTTTCATCGTCAACCAGCGCTCTGATCCTTGTCAGCGCATACCTTTTCAATTCGTCAAAAAATTCGTTTTCTGCCCGCGCTTCGGAGCGGGAAAGAGCGGATTCGAGAACGAATTGCAAAACAGCAAACCCGTCGTAGCCATTTCCAGGCTTGTTTAGGGAAACCACATTCGAACCAAGCTTAGTGAGCGCCTCATTGCTTAGCGTCACGCCGCTAAATAAAATAACCGGAACACCCGCGCCATATTGCTTGCGAATATCACGCACCGCCTCGTCACCGTTTCCGCCCGGCATTTCAAGATCCATAATGACAAGTCCTGTGGAGGAATTAAATTGCCTCACGGCTTCAGGGCCACTGGCCGCTTCAAAAACATCCACACCTTCTCTGGATTTTTGCGCGCTGCGAATCCGCTCCCGGATCCGCGTTCGGTTTTCGTCCTGGTCATCGGCCACTAAAATTTTGGTCAATTTTGCTTTCTTGAACTTTAACTTTTTAAAAATTTCTCCAGCCAATTTTTTTTCAGTTTCATAGCCGCTATGAACCACTGCGGAAGACGCCTGATTGCCTTGAATGGCGTGGATAGAGCCGTTCGCTAGAATCTTTGTATGATCTTGAGAATCCTGAATGGCCCAGAAAATCGTCGGAAAATGACCGCCAAATTCGATCGGGTATAATTCCTTGGCTTGGTCTCCTATTTGCAGCCACCCCCGGTCGGGTTTCCGGATATTCCACATGAAATTATGCAAGGAAAAAGGATTAGTTGTTTCGAGGCGGTCCCGGATTAAGATCAATAAAGCGGCTTCGACCGTGAGGGAATTAAATTCTTTAAGTTTGAAATCTTCATTGACGTCGAATTCCACTTTCAAAAGGGGTTTACCTGCTTCACGAAAAATAAAACCTTCCTGGCTCCGCGCTTCGGAGCGGGGCCGGGTGCGGGACCTGGATTTTCGAAATGACTTTGGCAGTTTCGGTGCCTGGACATGCGGTTTTACAATGAGCTGGTCATAAGGAACCCCGCTCTTGAAAGCCTCAAAGCGTTTAACTTCGTAATTAGCCCCAAATCCTGCATTTATCAGCATGAGCTCCAACGATATCATTTGCGCCTTTTCTGCTTTTTTATTTGAGTAGACCGTAAATCCCCAAAGCCCTCCGGGATATTGAGAGATAGAATGACCCCGCTTGGCCTCGGGATCATCATCGACTAAAAGCAAATCATACTCTCCCAAAAGCTCCTCCACTTTATCCTTACTATTCAATCTTTCCATCCGCACCTCGGAGCGGTTTGTATTCTGCACAGACGTATTTTGCTTTTTGAACGAGGGGAAAAACAGCTGGCCCATGTCCAGGATCCATTGATTCAAGGCTAGCGGAAGGTTGGCGAGTTGGACATAAAAGACCGTGCGGCGGGAAGCAGGGTCAATCCCCGGCATGGCCATTCCGATTTTCCAAAAGTAATAACGCAGAACCAGGGCCGCGATGCGTGGATTTTCTTTCTGGATTTGCACCACCGGGCCCAGAACGATCCCCGCCGTCGGAATGGCAGACACGAGCGCCGCAAAAACAGCCGGCGGCCAGGTCACGGCAAGCGTCATCGTGGCGCGGATAATCCCGTCTATGAATAACAGCCCGAGATAAAGGGGGTTCAAAGTTTGCAGGAAAAGAATCGCAAATCCCACGTTCATGGCGGTGCCGGCAAAAGGCGGTTTCAAAATAAAGTTCACGGAATACAAAAGATACAGCGAGAGAAGCGGAAGGATCCGGGGATTTTGATCCAGATCGGAACGGATCTCCTCCGCCTGTTTTACATCCACCAGCTGATTTTCCTCGGACACACGTAATATTCCCGAGATCCATTCGCGGGTCATATGCTGACGGTAGGCGGGGCTAATCATCAGCCGGAAAATAGCCGCCAGGGCATGAATCATCCGCCGGAAAAGAATACGGGGTGAATTGACCATTTCCCCCCACACTTTTCCTGACAAAGACCGGGCCCTGCGAGGCAATTCGGTACCCCACAGCCAGCTTCGATAATCCTTTCGGTGAATTTTTTCCGTCTCGCGCCAGGATTGAACCGATTTTCTTAATAATTGTATTTGCTGCTGCAATTCCAAATTTTCTTCGGAAGAAATTTTATGCTTTTCGGCTAAGCGTCCGGCATAGCGCTCGAGTTTTTCAAAATCAATCGCATCGGCAAACGGGAAAAGACGCCCCGTCATTAATCCGCGTAAAAAATAGCCGGTCTCCAGCGGCAAAAGCCAGAACAATCCCCCCAACATGCCCGGCACAATGTCGACAAGAATCATTTTGCCGTCGGAGCGGCGCACCAGCACGTTCCCGGCGGCATTGATATTGCTGAAAGGGTCCGCCTGGCGCGCCAGCCCCCAGAATCCCAGCTTATTTCCCAGGAAATCATAATCGCGGGACAAATTGCCGAGGACTTGCTGTATTTCATTCTTGCTCGCATTTTTTTCAATTAGATAAAATTTCGCGGCCGGCAAAAGGGGTTTATGGCCATCCACAAAATCATAGGCCTGGACATAACTGCCGGTGAGGGCGTCAAAACGCGTGTAGCGGATGTGCGGTGTTAAAAAATCCGGGGCTTCTGGATTTTCAGAGCGCATTTTAATCGCGTAAAGCCGGTTGATAATGAGGTTCGACAGATGCGCGGAAAGGACCGCATAGGGATTGGATTGGTAGGCAAAGGGTGCTCCCCGGAAAAAACTGTAGAGACCGTCGGACAAAAACTTGCCAAACTCATGTTCTCTTTGAATTTTCCCAAAGTATTTTTCGGCAAATCGATTTCCATTTTCGTCTTCAACCAAATAAACAACGGAAGACAGCCCCTCGCCCAGTTTTTTCACAATTTTTCTTTTTCCAATTTGAACTGCCTTCAAATCCGCTCCAACAGCCATGACAGGTTTGAGTTCCTGTCCGGGTTCGAGCCCGGGCACTTGGGGAAGCGAATAATTTTCCGGCCAGCCTTTCGGATATCCAATGGCAGAAACCGCTTTTTCAAGAACATCGTTCCCTGCCCCTCTTTCCATCCGCACTTCGGAGCGTACTTTGACAGCGCCTGCATGGCTGTCATCACCTCGAAAAAGTCTTAAGAGCGCTTTTTGATATTGTTCCCGGATCAATCCAATGATTTTAGGGGACCGCTCAGAGGATAGCGCCCATGCGCCCCACTGATCCCCCAAATTTTGCAATAAATCTGCGAGCGATTTCTTCAAGGGTAACGGGATTGGTTCCCATGCTGAGGATTTTTCTTTTGAGGCCTGGAGCATGGCCATTCCTACTCTTGATTGATAAGGATCGTCTTCTTGCAGCAGCTGCCGTAACGCCCAAATAAAAGATCGTTGCGCTTGCAATTTTTCCTGCCATTGAAGCCTATCGCCGGCTTCATCGACCCGCTCAGACTCCGAAACGGGGGCATAATGATGAAACAGTCCATCGCTTACGGCTTTGACCAATGCGATAAACTGTAAATCATCCGCTTGGGAATAGTCCCGGATCGTTTTAATCGGATGGTTGGGATTAAAAACGCGATTCATGAGAACCGGCATGAAAATTTGACCGGGTCCGCGATAAGATTGGATACTTGCCCCAATGGCTGGATGATTCCAGAATCTTTCCGCATTCAGCATGCGATTTCTTACCATGAGGTATTGTTTGAAATAGCTGCCCTGGTAATCGGGTTCCGGATGAGCCGCATAGGCATCTAAACGAACGGCTTGATGATACCCGCTAATACGGCTCCGGGCTCCAATATCCAGTTCTTCACCGTACGTGAAATAGCGGCTATCCCACCCGCCCACCGTCCGGAGCAATTCGGCACTCATAATGAATATAGAGCCATTGACAATTGTGTCTCTTTCATAAATCTTAGCGGTGTCATCCGGATCATTGATTTTTCCTGCCGAATGCAACCGTTGAAAACTTGCCGCGTTTTGACGAAGAGACTCCGGCAATTGACCGTTGCGCGTCAAATCAGTCAGAACTGCTTCGGATTTTTGAGGATAAAAATAAAGGGCCGGTCCCAAAATTCCAATCTCAGGATGCCGGACCATTGTATCCCTCATGAGACGCAAAGTTTCTTTTTCTACAATCACATCATCATCGATAAAAAACACGTATTGGCTTTGCCTTTCGAGTGCCATCCGTGCCCCTTGTATTCTTCCGCCTACGGCTCCCAGATTGCGATGATTTTTATGAATAAAAATATGCGTGCGCAGTGAAACCGGGATATTCTTAACCCATTCTTCAAAATGTTCCGCAAATTGATCCGGAGATTGATTATCGATGATCATGATCTCATCCGGTGCATAAGAGATCGCCTCCAATGATTTCAAAAGGTTCAAAATGTGCTCCGGTCCGGTGCCGTGATGAACAATGACCAGTGATGTTTTAGGAGTTTCCCCTTTCAAAAGAGGCGGCTTTGGATTGAGCCACCATTCCAGATCCTCTCCGAAATATTTTTGCGCGTCCAAATCCTTAGGATGGATCATCGAAAAACGATATCGTAACGCGGCAGCCTTTGCAGGATTTTGCGCCTCAAGCAGCTTAAGCTTATCAAGGAGAACCTGCGGCATTGAAGCTTGCTCAAGATTCATCCGCACTTCGGAGCGGACAAGACTCAAGGTTTTTTCAAGGTGATTCGTGAGAATCGCATAAGGCTCCTGGGGAAATGCCTGGACACCTTGATAGACCGCCCGAATTTCGTCAAGGGCATCGTACCAGGAATAACCGCGCTCAGGGGTCGACGCCCGCGCAAGGGCAAAAGAAGCTTCAAAGGGATAATGGCCTATCCCCATCAATTGTTTGTAATAGCCCTGGTGCTTCGTGTCTGCTTCGGTTATTTTTGGCGAGACGACTTCGTAGGAGCAATGTTTCTTCCGCAAAATTTCTTTGATGCGGTCTTTATGAAAACCTCCGAAGACCAGGACCGCCGTTTTTTCTTTCGATTTAAAGAATTCATCGAGATTTTTTTCGATGGCGTGGTCACGTTCGCGCGAAATCTCATAAAAACGGACCGCGGCTTTGATATTCTCTTCCCAGCGTTTGGAGAGAACCATGGATTTATGGGTTTCGCCCACAATGAACTTGGCTAATTCGCGTGTGTTGAATTTTTGAAGCTGTTCTTTGACGGCTTCATATTCGGCGGGAGTGATTTGGATATCATTGAGGCGGCTTAGAAGGCGGATGCTTTTCAAGAAGTGAAGCGTTGTCCGTACACGAATGTCCTTCTCGCAAACTTGTGGATTCCCGCCTGCGCGGGAATGACACGGGACAGCTGACTCTAAAAAATCTTCCTCTAATTGGTCAATCTCCTGGAAGAGGGTTTTGGTGTCGATCTGGTTCAAAAAGGGGACAGACAATATTCTACTGCCTGTCCCCTTTCTTGCCGGGTTGTTGGTTTTTTCGGCTGCGAGGAGAAAATGGATATTTGGATATTTCCCATCGTCATTGCGAGGGCACGAAGTGCCCGAAGCAATCTCTGAGCTTGGAGATTGCTTCGGCCTCATCTGAGATTCTACCTCGCAATGACGAGGAGCGGGTATTTGTGTCATAGTCAAAAGTACCCGCTTCAAATAATCCAGCAGTTCGATCTCGTTTTTCTCAAACCGCGATTTTAACTTCATCCATTCTTTGAGCTCTTTCGGGAAATGCTGATTGGCGAGTTTGTCGATTTCCGTTTGAAGAACCCTTAGGTCTCTTTGAGTGTCTTCTTTGTGCCGGGCATTCTTGCGATACCATTCGATGTTCTCACGGTGAAGTTTAAGGTTATCGGCTCCGATGAGTTTAAAATCTCCTTTGCGATTAATATGCGCATATTCCGCTCCCCCAATTCGGAGCTTGTCCATGAAGAAGTAAGAAACTTTTTCTTTAATCTTAGGGTCTTTGATGAAACCAAAATATTTTTCCGTGGGCACCGTGCCTTCATAACCTTCTTCGAAGACTGTTTTGACGCCTTCATTGTCAACAAGCCGATGAATGATTTTGGCGATGTTTTCCTGCGCCTCAAGAGAGTCGTGGGCGTCCTGAATGTAAATGATGGTTTTGCCGGAGGTGCCGACTGCTGATTCTTCGATTGTGCCAAGTTCTGCGGGGACTGAGATTGCTTCGGCCTTATTCGAGACGCTGCCTCGCAATGACGATGGGTGGTTCGGGCTAGCGTACCCAGCGGCATTGCCAAGCACTAAAGAGACGCACAGAAAAAGAGCCGTGAGCCGCTCAACAGACGAAAAATTTCTCTTGGGGGTTTTGTTTTGCATACTTTTAATAAATTAGCCGCGCACAAGGGACAGGTCTGCAATTAAGACCTGTCCCCTGTGCGCTACTGACCATTCACTAATCAATGGATACACTGGCTGGGATGATTTTGG
>OBEQ010114119.1_pt1 | contig 12231 bp, 12 predicted proteins | sample 1670901 | NCBI WGS metagenome assembly OBEQ01 (sample SAMEA104232315, study PRJEB22302) | groundwater metagenome | biome: forest; feature: aquifer; material: groundwater | place: USA | collected 2011-08-07 | depth 5.4 m | reverse complement strand
CTTTATTATATGAATTTTTCAAAAAAATAAATTATAAGAAAATTTCTGTGTACATTCCTCATAGATATACGGAAGGGTATGGAATGAGTGTCAAAGCCGTGCAGAAGTTACAGAAACAGCATGCGGCACTGATTATTACTGTCGACTGTGGCATCACGGACGTAGAGCCGGTGGACGAGGCCAACAAATTTGGCATTGATGTGATTATTACCGATCATCACTTGCCCCAGAAAAATCTCCCTAAAGCATACAGCATAATTAACACTCACAAAAAAGGCGATACGTATCCTAACAAAAATATCTGCGGTGCAGGGACTGCATTTAAATTGGTGCAGGCGTTACTGCAAGAGGGGAAGTTTGAAGTGACGAAGGGATGGGACAAGTGGCTACTCGATCTCGCGGGCATGGCGACGATTGCTGATATGGTTGCATTAACGGGGGAAAATCGGGCACTGGCCTACTATGGTCTGAAAGTTCTGCGGAAAACTCCACGTGTAGGTATTTTACAACTTTTAAAAAAGAAAAATGTGCGTGCAGAAAATATTACCGAAGATGATGTGGGATTTACGATTGGTCCGCATATCAATGCCGCGAGTCGGATGGGGGAGCCAATGGACGCCTTCCGCTTACTCACGACCGATGATGGTGATGAGGCGAAAGAGATTGTGGCGAAGCTTTTAAATCATAATGCCGACAGAAAAGTAGAAGTGCAGGTGATTATTCAAGAGGTTGAGGCGCTCATGCACCTACACGCCGACCTGCCCGTGATTGTGGTGGGCAATAAAGATTGGAAGCCGGGCATCGTGGGCCTCGCGGCCAACATGTTGGCAGAAAAGTATCAGAAACCGGCATTTGTGTGGGGTAAACATACATCAACACATCTGAAAGGCTCATGCCGTTCTGACGGCAGTATAAACATCGTAGATTTGATGACGGAGGTGCAGGAAGTATTCTTAGACTTCGGTGGTCATGAGCTCGCCGGCGGATTCTCAATACACGAGGAAAAGATAGACCTCTTCGCCCCAGCCCTCATGGCAGCCAGCGAAAAGCTAAAAAACCGTTATAAACTAGAAGGTTCAACCTTCTCGAAAATAAGGCTAGAATCGGAAAGTATCGAAATAAATATAGATGATGTTACTTGGGAGATGTATAAGGAGGTGGAACAGTTTGCGCCATTCGGCATGGGTAATGAAAAGCCGGTATTTAGTCTAAAAAATGTAAGTGTAAAAGAGGTAAGGTTCTTTGGCAAAGAGGGAATTCATACAGAATTAAAGTTGGCAACATCGGATGTTGCCAAAAAAACTATTAGTGCGATTAAATTTTTTACCCATGATGATTTCAGAAGTATTTCTATCGGCAGCATCGTTGACATGATAGTAACTTTAGAAAAGTCCACCTTTACCTACCCGCATGAGTTACGACTTCGAATTGTGGATTGGAAAAAAGTTTGATATAGTACAAACATGATTACACAATATCTACAGAAAAAACTTAAATCAGCACGATATAAAACCCTCGAAGATGGGACTGTTTTCGCCTTTATTCCAGGCCTCAAGGGCGTATGGGCAAATGCAAAGACTCTAGGGCGGTGTAGCAAGGAACTCCAAGAAGTGCTTGAGGATTGGCTCCTGCTCAAAGTGCGTGACCACGAAAAGGTCAGTGGGTTTTCTTTCCGCTTTGACCAGCGCAAGCTAGTGCGCTCATGATCAAAAGTATTTCATGGGCCAAACTGGTTAAGAAATTCAGAAGTCTTGGTTTTGACGGCCCCTATTCTGGTGGCCGTCATTTGTTTATGGTACAAGGTGGGTTCAAGATTCGTATTCCAAACCCGCACAAAGGTGATATTTCAAAATCACTGGTGCTTGAAATCCTACGCCAAGCAGATATTTCGGTAGATGAGTGGAATCAGGCGTAGCGCCATAGGACTGCCTTGTGCATGATTAAATTGTGAAGTTTGGACAAATACGCTTTCTGCACAAGGCAGTCTTGTGCAATAGGGATTTTATACTTTAACCTCCAGATACTGCTTCAAATTTTTAGTGTACCTTTTCAGATTATTGGGCATACTTTGATTAATCACAGCAATGGGGTTTTCTTGGCCTAGGTTCTTGCTGATGATTTCAGACATTAATTTTTTGTCGTCTTCACTTTTTATACCCCAAGAATCAAACAAGCCTTCCATTGCTGCAAGGTCATCTGTACCAAGAATAAGCTTCTTCAGGGCTTCATCTTTCTTAAGCTGGGTGATTTTGGTCAAAACTTCATTTTCGGTACCAAGGTTTTTAAGTGCGTCGGTGTTTTGAACACCGCAATCAGCGATTATTTCGTAGAGCTTCTTCGCGTTAACCATGTTTTTGAAACCGCTATAATCTGCCTTACCTTCTTTGTTTAAAGAACCAGAAATATCAATGAAACAAACTGCGTAGATGAAGTCTATCTCTTCTTGACTGAACTTTTCTTTCAAAGACTTTTCGTATCGATTGGCCGTTTTTGCATCATTAAAAACCTGGAAGTGTAGCTCGTGGTTCTGGATCGCCTTAATAATAAGAGGTAAATTCTTTTCTGCAAAATCTTTTGTTTCAGGATCTCTTTCACCGAGCTCCTGTATCATCACCCCTGCTTCATCCCCGTGATCTTTTTCTTGGCCTCCAGAGGTCGCTGCCAATTCCTTACCAATTCGATACCCTATCTTCTTGTATCCTTGTTCAACGAGAGCAGTTTGAGCCTTATCTTTATCGCCTCCGTTCTCGGCGACTAATGTCTTCCACTCATCGAGCGTAAAGACCCGCTGCTTCTTTTCGCTGTCTTCTATGTTCATGCATCGTTGCTTGGCAATATCGTGCAACAGTGCATAGAGTTGCATGTTCGAGTAATTAGCCTTAATTGCTCGCTCGATCATGTTTTTGGCGTCATTCTCAAGGTCGCTCGGCAAGCCGATTTCATCAAACTTAAAACTCCCTTCATTAATCTGATCAACAACCTCCGAAATTCTGCCAACATGGCTCGCCATCTCTACTCCTTCGTTGTGATATGGGCCAAGCTGTGGAGTTTCCAGGGATTGCCGAATCTCCTCTTTGATTTTCGCCGGTATCTCAAGCTTCTCTAGATTTTCGTAAGCCCTTTTTGCCCAATCGGCACCCTGCTCTTTCAGCGACCTACTTTCGCTGATATCTTCAGTCTGCAAAGCTTCCATACTCATTGATATAGTTAGTTATTTCTCGTTAATATATTCAAAATCCTTGTTGATTTTTCGCGTCTAACAATTACAAGAAGATTCTTCAATCTTTGCCGAGTAGCGACCTAACGATAGCAATTGCGCTAATGTAGTGACCCTCCATATTAATACTGGGTAGATGTACCCGATTATTCACATTGCCCATTTCTGGCGGATGGTTTTCAGCCAATTCATTCATTCGTACAAGAATATCTTCGACGGGACCAAGAGCCGCTAAAAAATATTGATGTTCTAGCTCCATTTTTTGGCGAAATTTTTCCCACTCCAGCGCATTTTCTTTCTTCAGAACCAAATCTGCTTGTCTTTCTTGAGCTTTCACCTCCTCTTTGGGTGCAGTATTCAAGGCTTGCGCGTGGAGAATATCTAGTGGGTGCCCGCCATGAGTCTGTGCGTGGGCAGCAACTTTTTCGGCCTTTCTAAACATTTCTCGGTTACCACTCCCTCTTTCTGGAACACCTTTTTCCATCTCTTTATCAAATTACTCGTACGAACTTAATGATTCGCTCATATGTTTTTCTATAAACATATAATTTGTATATGTCCACTGTAACGCCCCCCTGTAAAATTGCAAGGACACGGTGGGGAAAACTATATTGATATTTCACGTTCGATTTTCGAAATGCTATACTTGGCCAATGCACAAAATCATCATCTACACCGACGGGGCCTCACGGAATAATCAAAATAAAAATAACAGCGAGGCGGGCGCTGGGGCTTATATTACTGACTCGGACGGGAAGGTTATTAAGGAATGCACAAAGTATCTGGGTATCGCCACCAACAACTTCGCCGAGTATGAAGCTATTATTTTGGGACTTGAGCGTTTGAAGAAAATGTTTGGTGATAAAAAGACCAAAGAGCTGGATGTTGAAGTACGCATGGATAGTGAGCTTGCTTGCCGGCAGCTTACAGGAATTTATCAGATTAAAGAGTCATCACTCTTTCCGCAATTCATCAAGATTTGGAATTTACGCGTGACCAACTTCCCGCACATCAAGTTCACGCACATCCCACGCGAGAAAAATAAAGAGGCCGATAGACTCTCGAACGAGGCGATTGATAAGCGCACGCAGTAACTATTGATTTGCCGCGCCACTATATTTTTTCTTAATCCTCTGAATCTGGTCTGGAGTGAGGTTATTATAGACGGCGAGCCAGTCGGTGGCGATTTGCTTTTGGGCCACGGCAAGTGGCACGCGCTCGGAACACATCTCTTCTTGTAAATATACTTCGACAATATCTTTCTCGTGAAATCCGGGGAACGGCTGTGCGGCTTCAGGAAATAAATTACTGATATCATTCGACCCACCGAGTGCGAGTGGGATAAAATGATCGACCTCATACGACCCGCGCGGTACCGGATATGCTATGCCATATTCTGCATATACTTTTTTACGCATGCTCGTTGACACGCTACGCACGCGGGCCGTGTAGCCCTTGACGCAGATTTCTGCTGGCGTTGCATTAACAAAAACCGCTCCGGGCGTACACGCAAGGTCTGGATAGGGGCCATTCACGTTGCACCAGTTGTGTTTGGTTGCGGTAGGCGGGATAAAAGTCGGGGTGGCCGTGCCGTCAGTTGTCGTAGCAGTGAAGAGTGCTTGCATCCGTTCATCCGCCGCCGCATTGAAGCGGTAATGCACATAGTAGAAAAACCCCGCGGTCGTTATGGTTATAAAAAACGGAATGATTAGAACGAGAGTTTTTAGATTGAAAAATTTTACCGGCATCTCTGTCTCGGTATGTTTAAAAAATATCAGTGCAAACAGTGCGTAGATAAGGAGTACCACAATGAGCGGAAAGTCGGGTATCGTCACTGCCGCAAAGGGTAGACTTGCGAAAAAGCTTGTGACACTCAATATATAATGCAGTAACCAGTAGGCGATAATTCCCATGAGGCGCGCCACGGTGCTCGAAATAAAACCACTGAACCCAACGGCAAATCCGGCAATCATTGCGGCAGGGACGAAAGGTACAATGGCAATGTTAACGGGGAGCGAGACCAGTGAGAATATCCCTATTTTATAAAGTACAAAGGGTAGGGTAAACAGATACATGGCTGCCGTTATGGTGACAATGTCACGGAGCCACTTCCATGTAATCCCGTAAAAGTATCTTTCAAGTCGAGGCGCCAGGAATATGATAGCAATCGTTGCCATGAATGAAAGTTCGAACGAAACATCAAACGCGAGAATAAATGGATTTACCAAAACCATGAGTACTGCCGCGACAACAAGCGCACGCCCGGCGCCGTAGGTTCGCCCCGTTGCCTGCGCCATGAGCGCCAGTGTCGCCATAATGCCAGCGCGCACCGTCGTGGCCGCCCCACCCGTCGCGATGATGTAGAAAAAGATACTGATAATGCCGGCCCAGAGTGCATAGGTGAAGGGAAGAAATGAAAACAGTTTCATAATCCACTCTGCGACGAGTGCAACGTGATAGCCGCCGATGGTGACAATGTGAATAGTGCCCGTATTAGAAAATAATGTGCGAAGAGCTGGGCTGAATGCCGCGCGCTCGCCCAGGATCAGCCCGCCCGTAAGGATTGATTCCGGTGCTGGTATTGCAAAAGCAATAACCGCATCGAATCGTTCTTTGAAGGAAAATAACGCACGTTTGAAAATATTCCCTCCGCCGGAAGAAATAATTTCAATATGCGGATTACGCATCACATACAAAACGCCATCCTTTTTTAAATAGTTTACATAATCAAACTCTTTGCCTTGATCGGTCAAAAAGTTTTTTGGCTTCTCCAACACGCCAGCTACTTGTAGTGTGTCACCGTAGCGATAGCCGGCATCTTGTTTTTCTGAAACAACAATTTTGGTTGAGGAAGCTTGCACGATAAGTTCCACAGCGTTGGTGTCCTTCAGAATTGGTTCGTCCACAATCAAGCCAGTCAACGTCATTTTCTGTCCAACTTCCGACTCAAAGATTTGTGGTGGAGGAGTATCAGCCAGGGCGAATCTCAAAATCCCGAGTGCGCAGCACAATAAAAAAGTTGCGACAGTAGTACCGCGCTCATGTTTGTAAGCGAAGGTAAAAAATACAACAGCAACCGCCGCAATGAAAGTGAGGATAAGAACAGTCGTCGTGTCGACAAGAAAAAAAGAGTGCACAAGTACCCCTGCCCCAAAACCAAAACATACTGCATAAAAAATAGTATTTCTCATCGTATCTGTATACTATATAATATATGACCCGTACGCACTACTTGAAAAGCGCCGTTCTGGGGCTTCTCATTGTTGCCATACTTTTTACGACGTATGCGTGTATGCGTGAGTGGCGCCGGGGCGTTTTGACGGTCGCTACTATTGGTGCCGACTCAATATATATAGACGGGCCCACGGGCAATCATGTTTTGATTAATGGCGGATCGGACAGCAAAATACTGACCGTACTGAATAACCTACTGCCCTTTTATGACAATGCGATTGACCTGATTATTGATACGCAAACGGGACATCTCTATGAACGCGGCCTCGTAACGGTAATTAATTCATACAACGTCACTGGCTTGCTGTATGCAAGTACCACGATCGCCGACGCTGATACTTTTAATTTTTTAAATACAGTAAAAACAGCAGGTCTTATGACAATCGAGGCCAAGGCAAGTCAGATGATCGACCTTGGCGGGGGAGCGACACTCGAAATTATTAGTATAGAACCAAGCCTCACGATGCGCCTGACGTACAACAAAACACAGCTCGTCCTGCCACTCGAGAGTAGCGCAACCAGTACAGGCACCAGACTTTTCCACTACTCATTGTAGGATTTGAAAAGTTCACGGTGTATAATGTTCTGCATGGACACCATCACTAAAGGCGGAGTTATTTGGGAATATTTAAAAGGCGAAGTTGCCAGTGGCAAAGAACAAATCACCAAAGCAGACCTCATGAAGGTTGGCTATTCAGCACAGGCGGTTGAAAATGCTATTGCAGAAATCAAGAAAGACAAAGTATTGAATAAACCGGCCACTCCGACGCCTGCTTTGAGCAGGGTCGGAGCCCCGACCGGAGCCCCGACGGTACCGTCGGGGCAGGGCGTCGGGGTGCTAAATGCTTCGCCAGCACCGGTCATGGGCTCTTCGCCTTCGCCGTTTCCGCAAGCCAGTCCTGAAGAAAAACCAGCCGAACTTATGACGCACCCGGCCGACCAAGATTTAATGAATGACTTAACCGCAGCAATTAAACAGGATGCACAAATGGCGCCGCCACCTGCCTCTGCGCCTCAAGCAATATCTCGCGGCACTATTCCTACAGCAACACACGAAAATCTTGGTGCCAGTTTATCTGCTATCCCGGTGATGTCGCCGGAACTGATGCATGCGCCAACGATACCTCGATCTGTAGTATCAGCTCCGATTCCTTCACCAGTTACTACAATGCCAAAGGCACCGGCTGTTGCAACTGTAATGCCAAAAAGAAAGCACGGATTCTTCTTTAAATTTTTTGTATTTATTTTTGTTGTTTTAGTGCTCTGTGGTATCGGCTCAGGAATTCTTTATGGCATGACGGGTAATTGGCTCCCGCCGGTGTTGACCGAACAACTAACATCGCTACCTTTTCTTTCTTCACTAAGTGAGAAATATCCTAAAGAGCAACTTTTTAATGTGATGCTTTCAAATATCGGCACCATCAAGACACTTGCCTATACCGCAAATGTAGACGTAAAGACGGAACCCTATGACGGTAAAACTCCGCGCCCGGTAAGCGCGATGGCTTCATCAACCAATCCAACTTCTCCAGCGTATTCCGCATCGCTCCCGATTGGAGACGCATCAATGCATGCCGACGTATCAGGTTCTGCCGACTTAAGCGACTTACGCAGTCCTACCGGACTCTTAAACAAAAATAGTGAACTGCACGGAACGGTAACCGGAAGCTTCGGTGGGATTTCATTTACGAGTGAAGCAGCTTTTATGAAAGTTGACGGAGTGATGTACATAAAATTAAACAAGCTCCCAACGCTCGGAATCTTTGACCTTTCAAAAGTTGAAGGGAAGTGGGTCAAGTTCGACCAGTCGGCAAAGGATGAGTTTGGTTTGACTGAAACAGTAACACCGGAAAAGATTACCGCACAAGCTCCGCAAGCTGCCGCGTTGTTAAATGAACTGCAGGCCAAGAAACTTACGGCAACATACGTCAGTAGTGAAAAGGTTGGCGAACAAAATAGTTCAAAATACAAAGTTACCGTGGATGACGGGAGCGAGGTATTTGTCTGGATTGACCCGCAAACCGCGCTGCCGGTCAAAGTTTATTTCACTTCAAAGACGGCGTATGATGCAAATGATGCAGTGATGAAAGATAAAATGACTGAAGTCGCGGTATCTGTTACGCTCTCTCATATTAACGAACCGGTTACTCCGACCGCACCAACAGATAGTATCTCTGCCGTCGAAGCGTACGCTTCACTCACGGGCATGACGGTAGACCAATATTACGAGCACAAACAGGAAGGCAATGTTTCAGCTATTTTCTTTGCATTGGGTAACTTCAAAAAAGTTGCCGGCGTATTCCCCGCGACATTAAACGAGCTCATGCAAACGCCAGTCCAGATTCGCGCGATGTATCCAAAGACCGCACCGAAAAAGTCTACTGTGAAAACCGGTTTTGACTTCGCGCCGTGGGCAGATGATATGCCCGTCATGTCACCCGTCCCCGCGGACGTATTTACCCACTCGCAGTATATATACGCAACCACAACGGCAAAAGATTTTACGCTCAAGTATGAAATTAAATTGGCAAGCTCTACGCCGTCATCACAATTTGTAAACGGTACGAACACCATGACGAGCAAAGCGGTGTCGGTTGAGGGGGCCACTGCAGGATTAAAGAAAAAGAAATAGACATATGCCCAACCAAGAACTGCACGCCTATATCGATCAGCAGCTCAAACTTGGCCTATCGAAAGATCAGATTACGACCGCGCTCATGTCGGGTGGCTGGCATCTTGATCAAATAAACCAAGCCTTTGCTCCGCAAAATGGTACCCAGACCGCGCCTCCTCAAACAGCACCAGGTCAAGACGTCTCTCCTGTACTGTCCTCGTTACCAAGCGTTGGGGCACTGTTTGGCCAGGCGTTTTCTCTTTACAAAGAGAGATTCTGGGTGTTGCTTGGAGTAACACTCTTCCCGCTCCTGATAATCATGGGTCTCGTCGCGCTGGCTATCAGTGGAGGATTTCTCGCCTTCTTCCTGATGTTTTCGTCGAAGTTTGCCGCGGGTGGCATCGGCCTACTCATTGGACTCTTTGGGGCTTTTTTCATATTCATGGCAGTAACGCAGGCATGGGGGCAGACAGCTTTGCTTTGCGCAATTGCAGGCAGTCCAGAAAAGATTGGCGTTATTCAGTCATATCGAAGAGGCTGGCACAAAATCCATTCCTTTTGGTGGATAACGCTTATTGGGGCACTCGTTGCGTTGGGCGGGTTATTGCTTCTCGTTGTTCCGGCCATTATCTTTGGAGTGTGGTTTAGCTTGGCACTCTTTATTTTAGTGGGCGAGAATCTTGGCGGGTTTAATGCATTACTCCAAAGTAAAGAGTATGTAAAAGGCCACTGGGGCAGGGTATTCGTGTGGCTTTTGTGTTTGATCGTGGTATCTCTCCTCATTCTCATTATCCCATTTATCGTATTCACCCTCACAAAGAATGCTATTGCTTACCTTGCTCTGCAGGCTCTGTGCGGACTTACCTTGCCGTCGTTTGCTCTTGTGTACACATTTTGTATCTATCGCAATTTACGTGGGCACAAAGGTCAGGTTATCGCAGTATCATCCGCTGGTAAAAAGGCCCCCTTCATTTTCGTCGCACTGCTCGGTCTCGTGTTGCTTGTCGCCCCTTTCTTCTTTGGACTGTATACAAGTATTTTGCTGAACACTCAGGCAAGACAATCAGGCATATTCAATGATAATTCTATTCCCACTGCAGCAGATGATCTGGCAGCAGACGTAAGGCTTAAAAATATGTTGTACGCAATACGAGCTTCTGCGGAACTGTATTACAATAAGAGTAACTCATATGGTCCAACGACTGATTCATGTGATACGGGAATGTTTGCTTCACCTGAGATAGCAACAGATGTTCAAAATATAAACCATGCGGCTCATGGCACATTATGGTGTTCTAGTAATGGTAAACAGTACGCGATGCAAGTTCTCTTGAACTCTAAGTATGTTCATTGGTGCATTGATTCCTCGGGCGCGGCGAAAGAAGAGGATAAACGACTCTCATCTTCAAAATGTGAATAAGCGTAGAAAAATAAAAAATCCCCGATGAGGGGATTTTTTTTAATTTCGTGTCGCGGTGAGATTTTTGTTGCCTTTGATGCAGCGAGTGCAGATTTTCATTCTGCTGCCGTCCATGAGCTTTGCCCACTGGAGGTTGACCTTCTTGGCAACGGTGCCGGTTGGGTTAAATTTGGTCGCACGAACACGGTTGGAGTAACCTCCACCGGAGGCTGATGTTCGCGCACAGATTGGACATGCTTTTGCCATATGAGCGATTATGATATCATATAAGGCGTTATGCCGCAAGGTTCTGAACCTGTCACTATCATCTTCTCGATCGCCATACTCTTTATGTCGGTTATTATCCATGAAGTGAGCCATGGATATGTGGCCGGTATGTTGGGCGACCCGACGGCGAAATATGCCGGTCGGCTGACCTTGAACCCGATATCACACCTCGATTTTTTTGGCTCGCTTGTTGTACCATTCTTTACTTCTCTCGCCGGATTCCCCTTCGGCTGGGCCAAGCCGGTGCCGTACAATCCCTATAACTTAAGGGCAGGGAAGTGGGGTCCGGCAATCGTTGCCGCCGCCGGGCCAATCTCTAATCTTCTTCTTGCGGTGATATTTGGTCTGCTAATCAGATTCTTTTTCGCATCATTTACCGCCCCCGTACAGCAAGCCTTTTTTCTAATTATGATAGTGAATATTTCACTGGGGATTTTTAACCTGCTACCGATAGCCCCACTCGACGGCTCCAAGCTTCTTTTCGCCCTACTCCCGTATCACCTACATTATATAGAGGAGTTTATGGTGAAGAATCAGCTATATCTAGTCTTGATTCTTATTTTCTTTCTGAATTCCTCAGGGGTAACATGGCTCCTTAACTTCGAAAACTTTTTGGTGCGGCTAATTCTAGGGGCGTAGGTAAAACATAAAAACATGACTGAAGGATTTGATTCACCAGAAGATATCGCGGTACAGAAGGTAGTTGAACAAGCGCGAGAAACTATTGTGAAAAGTGCAAGGAATCAGGGAATTACTGATGACGTGATAGAGGGAGTTTTAGAGCGTGACTTTCCAAAGGTACAGAAAATTATCGAAGAAGTCCGTATTGTCGAACCGCTCGACCCCGAAGAACTTTCCAAGCTTGCGACTATTCTCCATACATCCTATTCATCTCATGACATGCAGACAAGCGCAATCTTGAGCTGGGTGGCAGAAGTCAAACCCGGTAGCACGAACTCGGAAAAGTCCGAACCGGAAGCCCCAACTGCAAAGATCTACGATTTTGCTAAGTACGCTCAGCGTAAAAAAGACGAAAGGTAAAATTTTTTCTTTTAACCAAATTTTACCCAGAAAGCAGTAACCCCCTCCATGCTACGGTCGAGCAGGAGAGGGTCACATTGGCCAGCGTGTGGCGGGTCACGCTGGCCGACTATTTGGGCTTGGGAAACGGCCGAATGTCCGGCGCCCCGGGAAGTGACGGCCGGATTCGCTCCCGGACCGCTTCCAATATCTGGACTTGGGGGTCGAAGAGTTGTTGAAGTGCATACTCATCGACCTTAGCCCTGTCGTGGTTGTCACGACATATGATCTGGACTCGTCCGCAGAGTGCGAGAGTCCAGTCGAGAAGATCCACGAGTCCTCCATCCTGCGCTGGAGGGCCCTCCTTCTGGTACAGGCGAGTGTTTACTCGCTGTGCCATGAGCTCGCAGGCCGCGTACGCGGCATTGAAATCGGCCTGCACGCTACCTGGGCGCTCGT
>OBEQ012576584.1_pt1 | contig 12233 bp, 10 predicted proteins | sample 1670901 | NCBI WGS metagenome assembly OBEQ01 (sample SAMEA104232315, study PRJEB22302) | groundwater metagenome | biome: forest; feature: aquifer; material: groundwater | place: USA | collected 2011-08-07 | depth 5.4 m | reverse complement strand
TGGAAGACCCAGGAAAAAAAATTCCGCGAACTTCCCTTCACCAAAGCCGAGGCAAGAAAATTCAACAGGCTTTATTTTTCAGGGGCCTGTGAAGTGATCGGCGACAAGCAGGGCAGGATTCTGATCCCTGATTATTTGAAATCTTACGGAGAAATTAAAGAGGACGTTGTGATCATCGGAGTTTCAGACAGGATTGAAATCTGGGCCAAAGAAAAGTGGAAAGAATTTTTTGATCAGAACAAAGGAAATTTCGAAGAACTCGCAGAGAAATTAATCACAGACGAAAAATAAATCGAAACTTGACGTTTCGATCCACTTGGGAGGTGTCATGGCTTATCGTTCGAGAATGAAAGGCGTGGATGTGGTGCGGTTTCAGGGAGATTTAAACGCCTCTGAAATGATTAAAATCAAGAATCGTCTTACCCGGCTTCTGAATAAAAATCACAAAAAACTTCTTTTGGATCTCAAAAGGGCGCGTCACGTAGAGCTCGCGGGTCTCGGTATTTTGGTAGACCGTTTGATGAAAGTCCGCGCGCAAAAAGGTGACATCAAGCTTTGCAATTTGCAGCCCGAAGTGGAAAAAAGTCTCCGGCTGATCGGCGTCGGTGATTTGATGGAATCATTCCATTCTGAAGAAGAGGCGATCCGGAGCTTTGAAGCATAAACCTGTTTTACTTGAAGAAACGATTCAGCACTTAAACCTAAAACCCGGCATGATTGTGGTTGATGGAACGCTGGGAAGCGCGGGGCACAGCATGGAAATGCTCAAGCGAATCGGTGAGCAGGGAAAACTTATAGCGTTGGATCAAGACCCTGAGGCCATCAGGCGTTGCGCGCCTCTTCTAGAGCAGGACCCCCGAGTCAGTCTTCATAACCAAAATTTTGTAAATCTCGATAACGTGTTGGATTCCCTCAATATCTCTTCAGTGGATGCCGTATTACTAGATGTAGGCTTCTCTTCCGACCAGTTGGAAGACGGCGATCGCGGATTTAGCTTTGATAAAGAAGGGCCCCTGGATATGCGCATGGATCCCGAGCAAACAAATCGCGCATGGGACATTGTGAACCGGTGGCCCGAAAACGAACTCGAACGGATCTTCTTTGAGTATGGCAATGAAAGGTTGGGCAGAAAGTTCGCCCGCATCATTTGCCAGGAAAGGCGCAGCCGGGTGATCGAAACAACGAGTGATTTGGTGCGCGTTCTGCAAAAGGCGCTTCCTTATGAATATAAAAAGGGAAGCATGCCTCCGGCCTTGAGAAGGCATCCTGCCACTCGCGTTTTTCAGGCTTTGCGTATCGCCGTCAATAATGAGCTCGGAGTTTTGGAAGAAGCGTTACCGCGGATTTGGAAAAGAGTCCGCACGGGCGGAAGATTTGCAGTCATCAGTTTTCATTCTTTGGAAGATAGAATCGTAAAACGTCAATTTGTATCGTGGCGGCAGGGCAAAGAAGCTTTGGCCATCACAAAAAAACCTTTAACGGCATCACGCGAAGAAGAAATTAATAATCCAAGATCTCGGAGCGCAAAGCTCCGGGTGGTGGAACGCTTATGAAGAGCACAACTAAAATTTTATTAGGCATTGTCGGGCTGGCCTTTTTGCTCCTGCTTTATGTGCATGAGCAGGTCTCGCTTTTCCGTGTGTCTTATTTGCTCGATGATAGGGCTGATACCCTGAGCCGTCTGTCTGAAGAGTATCGTAGCCTTAAATTTGAAGTTGATCAGCTCAAGGCCCCGCGTCTTCTCGAAGAAAAAATCAAACTGCTTTCGATGGACCTGACGTTGCCGCAAGAAATCCGTGTGGTGCGCACCCTCGCGCCTAAACTAGAAGCGCCTGTGCAGGACCTCTCCGAAAGCCAGGCTTCCAGCCGCATGTTTAACATGTTGGGCAAATGGATAGGAATTGCCCAAGCCAAAACAGACCACTGATGAAGCATTCTTTTTCGACCGGCCGTTTTTGGGCGACTAATTTTTTCATTACCGCGCTTTTCTTCATTGTCACTTACCAGCTCGTGCAGCTTTGCGTTATTCGCCGCCCGGTTTTGCTTGATATGGCTGAAAAGCAAAGTCGCTTGAACGTTAACATCGCGCCTTTGCGTGGGCAAATCCTTGATCGCACCGGTAAAGAGCTGGCGACAAATTTACGCGTGCCTTCTATTTATGCCATTCCCCGATTGCTTCTGAAAGATGAAAAAGCTGATCTTGTCAAAAAAGTTTCATCAATTTTAAAAATGCAACCAGGCGTCGTGGCCGAACGTTTTTCCCGGGACAAATCTTTTGTTTGGTTGAAACGTAAAGTTAATTATGAAGACGCTGAAAGTATTCGTAAATTAGAAACGCCGGTGTTGGACGTGATCAAAGAATACCGCCGTTTTTATCCGCAAGGTGATTTGCTCGCGCAGATTTTAGGGTTTACGGATGTCGACAATCATGGGCTTGAAGGCATAGAGCTTTTTTTGAATAAGGAACTCGAAGGCCGCGCGGGGGGGCCGCTTCACCAAGCGCGATGCGCTGGGCCGTGAGATCAAGGCTTTTGAGGTCAGGCAAATTTCTGCTGTCGATGGCCACAAAGTGACGCTTACGATTGATCAATACATTCAATATCTGACGGAACGTGCGCTTGACCGGGCTTTCACAGCATGGAAAGCAAAAGGTGCGATGGCCATTGTGATGGACGCCAAGACAGGAAAAATTCTGGCCATGGCCAACCGTCCGAGTTTTGACCCGAACTTTTATGAAAAATCAGTAAGCGAAAGCAGGCGCAACCGGGCCATTACAGATATGTATGAACCCGGATCGGTTTTTAAAATCGTGGCAGCCAGTGCGGCTTTGAATGAAAATAAAGTCTCCCCGGAAGATATGTTTAATTGCGAGAACGGCGCTTATCATTATGGGTCGCGCACTTTGCACGACGTTCATTCTTACGGCATGCTCAGCTTCGAAGATGTGATCGTAAAATCCAGTAACATCGGCACGGTCAAGATTGCTTCGAAACTTTCACCGGAAACGCTTCACTCCTATATCAAGGCTTTTGGCTTCGGCAGGTCGACTGGAATTGATTTGCCCGGAGAAGCGCCCGGTTTTACGCGCCCGCCTGCGCAATGGTCGAACACTTCACCGTTTAATATTCCTATCGGTCAGGAAGTCATGGTGACTGCGCTGCAAATGACAACAGCCATGGCTGTCATTGCAAACGGTGGTTATTTGGTGAAGCCCTATATGATTTCAAAAATTGAAGACCAGGCGGGAGTTGTCTTGCGTGAGAAAGAACCATTGATTAAGCGCACGGTGATACGCCCCGAGGTCGCGGCAGAGATGCGGCGTATTTTATATCGCGTGGTTGAAGAAGGAACGGGCAAGAGCGCAAGAATTCCAGGCATTCCAGTCGGAGGAAAAACCGGTACGGCGCAAAAAGTGTTGCCGAACGGAAGAGGATATTCACACAGCAATTTTATGGCTTCGTTTGTGGGTTTTGCACCGGCCGATGAGCCCCAATTTGTAATGACCGTAGTTCTGGATGATCCGCACCCACTTTATTACGGCGGCACAGTCTCGGCGCCGGTATTCAAAGAAGTCATGGAGTCGGCCCTGCTTTACAGCGGATATGTGCCGACAAACTCCAGGAAATTAGAGCCGCTCAGCGAGCAGAAGTCAGACGTTCCAGAGAATCGGCCCATGATTCCATCAGCGGCCTCTTTGGGTACAAGAATTTAGATTCAGAAATACCTGCCGGGGAAGTCACATTCAAATCGATTAATTTTTCTTCCAGCACGTCAATTCCAACAAAGAACAATTTATTTTTCAGAAGATAAGGTCGCAAGGCCTCAGCTAATTTTTGTTCACGGGCGGATGGTTCGGAGGGATGAAAAGTGGCTCCAATGCTTAAGTTGGCGCGGAAATCTCCCGGGAGCGCACGCTTTTCGTAAGTAGTAAGAATTTTACCGTTTAGAAGCACAATTCTTTTTTCGCCATGTCGTCCGGGAGCAATATATCTTTGCGCGGCGATAAATTTTTTCCCGTTCCGGGTGGCCTTTTGAAGAAGCTGTTCAGCTCGACGATCGCCGGACCCGAGAAGAACAACTCCGTTGCCGCTTTTTTCATTCAGGGGCTTTAAAACAATTTTCGATTTTGTTTGTTTTTGAAAAGCGAGGATTTGCTCCGGCGAGCTTGAAATCATAGTTTCAGGGATCCAATCTGGGAAATAAAGAATACCCAGTTTTTCATTTGTGTTTCGTATTCCTGCAGGATGATTGACCACAGGTACCTTATCCGCGACCTGTTCCAGTAAATAAGTGAGAGAAAGATAAGATTCATTGACCGGCGGTTCTTTCCGAAATAGGACCAAATCGAAATCTAGGACTTTTTGTGCAAGCGGCGTCGAAAGTTTGTAGGTCAGCCGTCTGGGAACAGGCATTGTTTCATGAAAAAAGGCAGGAGTTATTTTTTGTGCCCGGACGCGTATATTTTTGCCGTCTGCCCAGACATCTCCGGCATCGGCCGTCCAGTTTTCATGTCCCCGACGGGCGAACTCCCTTAGTAAATAAAGAGAGTTATCCCATGGCAGATCAAGCTTTTGCAGAGGATCAATAATGAAGAGAATTCGCATTTTGCCTTGTCATCCTCGAATGCTTTTATCGAGGATCTAGATTCCCGCCTTCGCGGGAATGACAATGTTGATATAAGTTGTGTTGCCGGCTAAAAACGGGTATTTTAATCGCCCGGTATTTTACTTGGGCCCATTTTAATACAAATTAAGGAAAGAGGAGATTTTTTCTTGAGCACTTTGATAGGGGCAGAACATACGACTGTTCTTAAAAGTAAAGACGACTTGGCCGGGTATTTCCAGGCCTTTTCTAAGCCTCAGTCAAATGTCCGGGTGGGGCTTGAGGCTGAGTTTTTTACTGTGCGCAGAAGTACGGGGCGGGCGCTTTCTTATGGTGAGCCTGGCGGCATTCATGAAATTCTGCAGGCACTTAATAAAAAATATAAATACCAGCCTATCCTTGAAGAAGACCGCATCATCGCTCTGAAAAGGGAAGACGAATTCATTTCTCTCGAACCCGGCGGCCAAATGGAATTAAGCGCCCCACCAGTGTCCAATATTTTCGAGATTGAAAAACAGATCAAAACTTTCGTGGGTGAGTTGCGCGATGTTGCGGCTGGTTTTCCTGACACGACCTGGCTTGCGGTCGGCATCCAACCTTTCACTAAATTTGATGAAATTGCCTGGGTCCCCAAGCGTCGTTATGAAATTATGGCGGAATATTTCAAGACGCACGGCACTCTTTCTCATCACATGATGAAGCGCACCTCCACCAATCAGGTGAGCATTGATTACATAAGCGAAGACGATGCTATGGCGAAATTGCGTGTGGTTTTGGGACTCACTTCGATTGTCTCGGCCTTGTTTGCCAATTCTTCGTTTGCTGAGGGAAAACTCAATGGATTTCGTACGGAGCGCGTTGAGATTTGGAACCACACAGACCCCAGCCGGGCAGGACTCACTGAACAATTCATACGGCCCGGATTGAAATTCAGCGATTACCTTCAATATCTTTTTGATATGCCTGTCATTTTTGTGGTGCGCGGCGGCAAATGGATACCGTTTAAAAATATTAATTTCGGGGAATTTATCCGGAACGGTTATGAAGGGCTGAAAGCTACCATCGGTGATTTTGAGCTGCATTTAAGCACGGCGTTTCCCGAGGCCAGGATCAAACAATATATTGAAATCCGCGGCGCGGACTGTCAGGCCCCTGACTTGATCCCGGCCATTGCGGCGTTTTGGAAGGGAATTATTTTTGATCCTGTGGCACGCGAAAAGGCCTGGGACCTTGTTTCATTCGCAAATGAAAAAGAGTTTTTGGAGTTGCACAAGGCCGTTCCGCGTCAGGGCTTGCAAGCCAAGCTGGTGGGACGCCCGATTTTTCCGATCGCTTGCGAGCTTGTGGATATTTCCTGCGCGAGTCTTGCTAAGCAAAAACAGAAAAAAGATGAAGATGAATGCGTTTTTCTGGAAAGAATACGGGAAAAAATGATACGGCCCGGAAAATCTCCCGGCGAGACCTTGCTTGAAAAATGGGAAGGTGAATTCAATCGCGATCCTTCTCAATTGATCGACTATTTGAGCATTTTGTAAATAAAGACAGGCACTTGATTGTTGCAAGTGAAGGAAGCCTTGACATTCAGCCGCTTTCTTTCTATCTTCTCACTTCTGAAGCAGCAATGACTGAAACGACGAAAAACCGTCGAAAGCGGTTTCAAAAATATAACGGGGCATAGCGAAGCCTGGTATCGCGCTACGTTCGGGACGTAGAGATCGCAGGCTTTGAAGCCGTAGGCTGAGAAGAGGAGCACCGATTTCAAACATGACATAAGTCATGTTTGTGGTGCGGGTGGCCGACCCGGAAGCGAGACGAAGTCCGCTGCAGGGCGCCAAATCCAGCTGGCAGGATTTGAGATTTTTAATTTTTGAAATTTTCCCACGGGGCATAGCGAAGCCTGGTATCGCGCTACGTTCGGGACGTAGAGATCGCAGGTTCAAATCCTGCTGCCCCGATTTTTATTACTGTGTCTGTACCGGACACATGGGTAACAGTTCGTACCGGAGACATAGGTTACACAATCTCCGGTGCGAACGGGTACTCTAAAGGTTCCAGTTTACTTGTCTCCTCATCGAAATAGCCTAAATCATATTTCATAAAACTCACAAGCCAAATTCCGTCTGTGACCTCTTTCACGCCCACATTCTGCCCTGCAAAAACATAACTTAAATTAATTTTTTTGCCGTGAACGCAAATTCTTCCGCAATTCGTCACCTGGATCGTCCTGTCATGAAACGGATACGAGAGATCCGGCAGGCCCTGGTAACGACGAGGTGAGTTCGCGTAAACCTCCTTCGGGCACTTCATTTCAAGAGCTTGATGAGGCCTTTCAGTATTGAATTCCTTGATAAAACGATCAAATGTTTCTTGCTGCTGAAGTAAGTTTTCTCCCGCAGGTTTCGTGGCCTCTTTCTTCAAGGTCAAATGCATTCTCTCATGCCGGCCGTTTTGCTGAGGATTGCCAGGCTTAATCCTCTCAATCAAAATTCCGAGCCGTAGCCACCAAACCGAAAGCTTACTTAAGCCGAATAGTGAGTTAGGCGACGCAAACGGTACGCCGTTATCCGTGCGAATAGCCTTCGGGAGACCATACTCTTTGAAAACGCGTTCAAATACATCGAAAGCATACAGCTCTTTATTGCTCTCCAACGCATCGCAAGCCAGCAGATACCGGCTGGAAAAATCCGTAACTGTCAGTGGGTAACAGTAACTTTTGCTCGCCAGCATAAACTCGCCTTTGTAATCCGCGCACCACAGATCATTGGGAGTGTTTGTTAACGAGAGCGTTGTCCCTTCGGCCCGGAAACGTCTTTTCTTATGCCTCTTGACTAAACCACGACGATCCAAAATACAGTGAATCGTGCTTCTAGCCGGCGTTTTTACTTCAGGATATTTTCTTCTCAAAATCTCCCGTATCTTCGGCGCTCCCCAAGAAGGTTTCTCCCGTTTAATCCGTATAATTTCTCTTTCCAACTGCATCGGCAATTGATTTGCATATCGCACTGGCCTTCTCGTCCGGTCTCCGATTCCTTGCAGACCGATCCTTTGGTAGCGCTCCCAAAACTTGTAGCCGGTCTTTCTTGAAATACCGAACTCCCGGCAAAGCGGAGCCATCTTTTCGCCCTCCAACAACCGTCCGATAAACTTCATCCTTTCGTCCACGATAACACTCTCTTTCCATGGCATAGCAGCACCCCCGCTATCCCATTATTCAAAAAAAGTGTTACCCATGTCTCCGGTATATTGTGTAACCTATGTCTCAGTACTCACAAAAAATGACAGACACCGTGCAAAACGTGGTCTGTCATTTTTTTTGTCTATAATTTAGGTAGGGCTTCACCCTATAGATATTCGCATTTGTGCATGATGTAATGATGCATGCATGCAAAAAAAAGTTTTTCCACCTCCCAGGCGCAGTTTGTTTACCGTTATGCTGGCCGGATCCTTCTTTTTATGGCCCTCCTCTCCCTGATAGCCGTTCCTTTGGCGGGCAAGCTCAAACTCCACGCCAATTTTATGGAACTGCTTCCTGCGGAAACGAAAAGTATTCTTGATCTTAAGGAACTCAACAATCATGTGGGCGGGTCTTCTTATTTGATGGCGGTGCTTGAATCGTCTTCGGAAGAAACCGCGCGTGTGGGAGCGAAAAAGCTGGCAGCCCAGGCCGGGGCTTTTCCTGAAGTCGGGTATGTGAATAACCGCACCGATGTCCCGGCCTTTGCAAGCCGGAAATTGCTTTTTTTTAACCTTGCGAGTGTTGAAAAACTTCACCGGGACGTACAGGCTCTTCTGGATTATTACCGGCGAAAGGCGAACCCTTTCTATATCGATTTGCTCAATGAAAAGGCCCCGCTGCTTGATCTTAAGTCTTATGAGGCGGAAGAGAAAATTTCCAGGATCGGAGGTTTCAGCGCGAAGGAGCGGGATTATTTTATGCAAGTGGTGCTGATAAAACCTCAGCATCCTTTGAGTGATTTTGAGCGTTCGGAAAAACTTTTTAAAAAAACACAGACAGCCTTCGAGGAAATAAAAAAAGAAATGGATGGCGGGGGGCGTCCGGCATTATCCATGGCCCTCACCGGTCCTTACAAAGTGCGCGATGACGAATACCGCACCATTGCTCAGGACTTGAAGCGGACCGGCATTTTGTCGGCGGTCTTGATTGCGTTGCTCATGATTGCAGGGTTTCGCAGCTTCCGTTCTATTTTTTATATTTATGTTCCGATTGGCATTGTCATTCTCTGGACCTGTGCCTTTGCTTATCTTGCGGTCGGTCATTTAAATCTGGTTTCCGGGTTTCTTTTTGGAATCCTTTTAGGGATGGGGATTGATTATGCCATCCATTTGAGGATCACCCTCGAGCAAAACCTGAAAGCGTTTGGAGAAATGGGTGCCGCGATTGAACACACTTATGAGGAGATCGGGAAACCAATTTTCACGAGCTGCCTGACGACTTCGACTGCTTTTTTTACGATGGCGATCAGTCCCTTTGAAGGCTTCAGGCATTTTGGGATTATTTCGGGCGTCGGGATTTTTCTTTCGTTTATTGTGGTCTTTTACGGAATGCCGAGCCTCACAGTCGTGGTGGAAAGAATTTTTCCGGAAAAAAGACCGGCGGAAACCTTCCGCGCGGAAAGAATTAAGATTCCGCGGCGGCTTGTGAATGCGGCCTTAATAGGAAGTCTTTTGTTCTCCGTTTATTCTTTAACGCAAATCCCCAACATCAAGTTCGATTATAACTTCGCCAATCTTCAGGCCAAAGACGAGGGGATCAAGCTGGCCCAGCGCGTTTACGATCACTTTGGGATCGAATTAACTCCCGCGGCTTTTATGACGCCCGATCGCGCTCATGCTGTTGATCTTGCGCAGCGCATCAATCAATATATCGGCACGCATCCCGAAACAACTTTTGATTTTGCCTCGTCGATTATGTCCCATGTTCCCCGTCAGCAAACGGAAAAAATTAAGATCCTTCGCGAGATCGATGCCCTGATTATAAAGAAGAGCCCGCTTCTTTCTAAACTCGATGCGGAAACGCAAAAAAAAATCAGCGACCTGAGAATCCAACTCAAAGCAACCGGAATAAAATGGCAGGAATTGCCTGAGGGAATGAAAAGGCAATACGAAGGAACGGACCATCAAATTTCCGCGGTGTATGTGTTTCCGAAGGAGGGCATTTTGGACGGCCAAGTGGCAAAGCATTTTGTGAGGGAATTGCGAAGCTTTCCCACGCCGCAAGGCATTACGCTCGCCGGCGAACCGGTGATTTATGCCGATATTCTTATGCTGCTCGAGCGCGATACGCCGCGTTCACTGGGCCTTAGTTTTCTGGTGGTGATTATTATCCTTTTTCTCCATTTTAAAAAACCGGCGCACGTTTTGTGGGTTCTTTTGCCGGTCTTGATGGCTTTTCTTTGGATGATAGGCATGGCGGGTGCGGCCCATTTTAAATTTAATTATTTAAACGTCGCGATCCTGTCGAGCGTGCTGGGCGCAGGCATCGATAACGGAATCTATATTTTTACGTGCTACAAAGAAAAGGGGCGCGGAAATTTTTTGCGGGCGATCTGGAACACGGGGAAAGGCGTGATTCTTTCCTCTTTAACAGCTATCGCGGCTTTCGCTAGTTTAATTTGGGCGCATCATACGGGCATGGCCTCGATGGGTGTTCTGGGATTTTTTGGTTTCACCAGCATCTTCCTTACCTCTGTTGTGGTTCTTCCCGGGTTGATCCAGTTCATGGAGTCCTTTTCCGCAAGGCTTGCCCGGCGGTCCCGAAGCCCTGTTCCTTTGATGGATAAACTGCCGTCCTGACCAATAATAAGTGAATGAACGTGTCCCTCTCAGAACCGTCCCCGCTTTCCAATTTTTTTGGCGGATGGAGGGCGCCAAATCCTGTTTGCCCGCCCCGTATTTTGGCGGGCCGCCTCGACCAGTTTAAATTTTAAAATATTTTCCGGATACTCCCCATTTAATGAAACTGTTCCTCCCAGAACCGTCCTCTTTTTCTCAGAGCGCGCGCGTTTGCTTTCTTGGCGGGCTAGGACTATAATCAAGCACCTATAAAGATGAACATAAGGGAGTGTTCGATGGAACTCGCTGTAAAAATTTTCCATTATCTAAAATCCAATCCTCAAGTCTTGATAGCCATTATCGGGGTATTTGCTGGTGGCTATTATTTAATACGCAAGATTTCGTGGAAATTAAATAAGGCGCAAGTTCAGAATGTTAGAGAGTCTTCGATCAATATTAGCCAAACTATTAAAGAAAAAAAAGCATAACCCCGCGAAACAAACTGCTTTTTTTCTTCCTGCAGATAAAACTCAAAACTTTGCTAACATTCAAAATGTTAGCCATAGTTCCATCGGAATTCATCAAACTTTTATAATAATGCCCGGCGGAGATCCTTCTTCGCTTCCTTCGGACTTTCGAGAAAAAATAATCGAGGCGCGTGGCTTACCATCGGTGGTGGAATCGAATTCTCTCAGTGATTTAGACAAGGAAATCGACGAAGCGGTTAAAGATATAAAGGCACATAATTTCAAGAAAGCAAAAGCCGCACTTTATGAGCTTTTAGGCAAAGCTAAATCAAACGAGGCGAAATTCCGGGCGCAATTGGTGAGGGTGTATAACAATCTAGGCGTCTGTTTTAATCAGCATAAAGAAGAAGACGGAAATTTTGACGAAGCGATTAAATTTTTTAACTGGGCTTTACAGATCAACCCCTCTTTCTATAAAGCGAAAATTAATTTAGCAGCTGCTTATTTAAATAAGCGTGGCAAAGAAAACTTTAAACGTTCATTTGAATTAGTTGCGGAATTGTGGGCCGAGTATCGGGAAGGAGATGATGCGAAAATCATTATCTCAGTTTTATTAATGGTTACTTTTCATCACAAGTCATTGGAGGAGGCCTTGAAGCTGTTTGAGGTGAAAGGCGACTCTCAAAGGCTTATTCTTGAAAGCGAAGATGCTCTTTTCCATGTGGTGAATTTGTATTTGGAAAAGTCTGACTTCAGTTCTGCCCTTGATTGTGCAGGCCTTATTCTACAAAAAAATCCCCACTCTTTTCAAGCAACTGCAATGCAGGGATTAATCTTTTGCTTGATTGCGCAAAAGAATTCTAAGCAAGGCTATTACCAAGTTGTCCCCAAATTTGAAGATCTAAAAGTCATAAAATCGGCTTTGGAATCTCTCGAAACCGCTTTATCTCTATTCGGCCGTGGTGAGAATGTTTATTTATTGGAAGAAGTCAAACTCGCTACAGCAGCTTGCTATGTCTGGCTGAACCAAGTTAAAGACGCGAAATATGAAGCTCTAAGGCGAGACATGAATACTGCTTTACTTAATACGGAAAGCGGAACGCTATTAAATGTTTTAGACTTTGCAACTTTTCTTGAGAAGAAAGAATATCAAGCGGCATATACCACCTTCATTTCGAGTTCGGCTTTCAATAAGCTGTCTTATTCGGAAAAAGAACGCGTCGCTTCAATTTTACTTCTACATGGCGCTGTAGAAGAGGCGGAGAACCTTTTTACCGTTCTCGAAAAAATGTCCGAAGCTCAAAAAGATTTTCAATTTTGGCTAACGCGAAGCGCGGCGGCTATGCTTCAAAAAGATAAAAATAAAGCCAT
>OBEQ011423229.1_pt1 | contig 12237 bp, 11 predicted proteins | sample 1670901 | NCBI WGS metagenome assembly OBEQ01 (sample SAMEA104232315, study PRJEB22302) | groundwater metagenome | biome: forest; feature: aquifer; material: groundwater | place: USA | collected 2011-08-07 | depth 5.4 m | reverse complement strand
TTCTTTCTCCCCACTGAAAGTGCTTTACAACCCGCAGGCCTTCTTCACACACGCGGCAGTGCTGGATCAGGCTTGCGCCCATTGTCCAATATTCCCCACTGCTGCCTCCCGTAGGAGTCTGGGCCGTGTCTCCGTCCCAGTGTGGCTGATCTTCCTCTCAGAACAGCTACGGATCGTCGCATTGGTAGGCCTTTACCCCACCAAGTAGCTAATCCGACATAGGCTCATCCTTCAGCGCCAGCTTGCGCCAGCTTTGGTCCGTAAACTTCATGCGGTATTAGCTTAAGTTTCCCTAAGTTGTCCCCCGCTAAAGGGCAGATTCCTATGTATTACTCACCCGTCCGCCACTCGATTATCTCTAGCAAGCTAAAAATAACTCCGTTCGACTTGCATGTGTTAAGCATGCCACCAGCGTTCAATCTGAGCCAGGATCAAACTCTTCAGTTTAATTCCTAGTTGCCTTCCTAATCTTCATTAGCAAGGTCTTAGTTCATTACTTTAAACCTCTAATCTTCGACTAGAGCCTGCACATAATGGCTTTTCTATTCTTAAAAAACTTACTGAAACAGCAATCCGCTGTCTCAGAACGAGCGCGGATTATACGGCTCGAATTTGAGGCGTCAACTCTTTTTTTAAGAGAAATGTTGCTCTTTTAACTTCACATAATTTTGAGCACTAATCTTGAGAAAATCGTGCTCTTTTTCCGTCAACGCTCTGACTTTTTTAGCAGGGCTGCCCATATAAAGAAATCCACTTTCTAGAACTTTTCCTGGAGGGACCAGAGAATGAGCACCTAGGATCAAGTCTGAATTCAACACGGCTCCATCTAAAACGATCGCCCCCATCCCCACTAAGACTCGATCTTTAATCTGACAACCATGCAAAGTGACCGAATGTCCTACTGTAACCTCTTTACCAATTAACAGTGGATATCCATCTGGGGTTGATTCACTTTGACGAGTGGTATGCAAACAGCTGTTATCTTGAATATTGGAGCGAGCCCCAATGCGGATCCACATTAAGTCGCCACGAACCGACACCAAAGGCCAGATGGAAACATCTTCTTTTAATTCTACTCGACCAATGACTACTGCCGACTCATCTACAAAAACGCCTCGGCTCAGCAAAGGGGTTTGGCCCAAAAAAGTTCTCAGCATTTCTAACTCTCAGCGTGATAAAAACGCTATCCTAATAAACTTATTGCTTCGCTAAAAGCTCTAAATCAGATTGATACTGCTTAATCCAAACCGGAACATACTCTTGAAAAGAAGAAAGAGCAGGCAACCATCGTAGGCGCTGGATCAGTTTATTATCATGACCTTCCGAATCGAGATAGTGAACGAATAAAGCCGGATGAGAAAGTTGAACGCCTGTCTGATCATCTAACCACGTCGCTCGATCTTGCAGTTGAGAAAAAATCCGCCGAGCCGCATAAGATTCCTCTTCCTCTCCTTTAAGCATTTTAATGAATAGGCTTCGAACTAAATGATTTAATTGTTCTTGAGAAAGTTCGGGGAGATAAATGATTTTATCTTCTCCCGCATAATCAATTTTATAGGAGTCCAGTAAATTGCATCTCGCACAGAGAATGCAGCAACTCGCCATATTTCCAACACGATTATTCTGAAAATTATTATCGACATTCAACACTTCCAAATGAGCGCTTCGGAAATGACAGTACTGACAAGTATATTTATCTCTGCGCGTCAGCTCTTGTCGAACGGATTGAAACTTCCGATTCTTTCGACGTTGATCGAAGGCTTCCCAATTACCGCTCTTTGCTCTTAGAGTTAATTTCATGATGCTTTCTCATCCCCCAAATCATGAATCACACGATCATCTGCAGCCACTTGAAGGGCAGAGACCGCAGAGTCCACAATCGGTGAGCGAATCGCAAAGCCTACGGACTCTTCCGCCAAAAAATGTGCGAATGTCCCCGCCGTTTCCGCGAAAACAGCTCGACGTCCCATATTATTCAAGACATACCACAGGGTTCGATCCAAGGGCTTAATCCACAAATACAACGCATTTTGAACAATCCCCGTCTCTCTTGCCGCCTTCAAAAGCCCTGCAAAAACCGTATGCACAAACCCATGCTTTTTAATGATGGACTGAATAATCGGACTGCTCATATGCTTTTTGATGATGTCCTCAACACCCGTGTAATCTATCTGTCCTTTTTGTACATTCGATATTGTTGCTGAAGTCGCCATTTGCTCCAAAAGTTTATCGCCCGTTTTTCGATCATAATTAGTAAACGCGATAAAGGCAGCAAAAAGCCCTCTTTCATGGGGACTTAAGCCTTCGATTCCTGCCCATAATCGCCCAAGCTGCCGCGAAAAAACGATCTGAGCCGCCTGCCCATTGACTTTGACTTTTCCTGTCGTCAGGTCTCGAGAGAACAATTTATATTTTTTACCAAACTCGATGGGAGTCAACGCCATCGCCCAAGGCCCCACATTCACATCTTCATTGACTAAGTCTAAGGACTGAACCACTTGAATCGCAGGAAAAAACGGGCTCATTTTTTCAGACAAACTTTTCATGGATTCAATTTCATTAAAACCGCTATCCGGATGGAACAAATACGTCAACGCAGCAAAGGCAAAACTTAAAAACAAAACCGGGTACTCTAGGGCGTAACCCACATCCTTTGACAAATAAACCACATCGCCCCAGGTCACTTCACTAATTTTTGTCACCGATAGCCAATCGATCAACGTCTCATATCGAGGCGCGAAGAAGCTGATGATCCTCAATTCAAACATTTTTATCGTGAACAAAAAGGACAGAATGTGTGTTCGGAATAAATAATACAAAACCCCAAAAAGCATAGCCAAACCCACCAAAACTAGGATGGGCGTTGAAGAATCTGACTGATTTTGATTACCACCGCCTGCCATTAGGACTCATCTCCTGTAGTGTTACTGTCTTCATCTAACTCTCGTTGACGCCGATTGCGACGGTACTGCGCGATGACATCTTTAATGATTCGATCACAGATTTCTCCCACCGTTTGCGAAGAGTTCGTTTTCAATTCCATTTCAATTTCCCCCGTTGCACTCCCTTGAGGAAATTTCTGAGCCAAGAAGTAACGGGCATTCACAGGGCCAATCTCACCGTAAAGACGATCACGAATCATCACGTCCTCCGTGGTCGTATTAAAAGCCCAAAGCTCAACGGGACTGATTGTACTCGTCAAGAGCTGCGTATTCAGGCCTTTCTTCGTTACAAATTGAGCAATAAAAGTCGCCCCTTTCGAGCTCGGTCCGTGCACTCGAGTGGTCAGCGCTAACTTTTCGGTTTCCGTTAAGCCGAAAGTTTTCACGGTTTGATCTACCGAGAGGGAAGATCCTGAGTCCAAAATAAAAATAGAAGTCGCAAACTCCATCATCAACGCATCAAAATCATTTAAAGATTGAGAAGACAAGGCCACGTGAATTTTCCACTTTCGACCTTCTCGCATATCTTGAAGAATTTGATCTCGAATGACCGGGCTTTTTGACGTTCGATGGAATTCATCAAACACCATTCGCTTAGGTTCTTCCATGATTTCTTTAATTCTTTTGCGGTGATAGTCCTGATACAACAAGGGCCATTTATCTACCTCATCGGTATTCAAGAAAAAGTTTTGAGCAAGTACATGTCGTGCCAACATGTACATCACCGCGGTTTGTTTATCTGCTGCGCCTCCTCCAGACTTCGCGACTTCATCCAAATCCAGGGCCACAATTCGAGCATCACCCAACTCAAGACGAGTACTGCAAGTCAGGGTTGGAAAGTTCCGGACAACTCCCGCCATAATCCGACAGTAGGCAGAGACAAAACTTTCTCCTGCCGGCGTTTTAACTTCGGAAAATAAATCTTTAATCGTATGAACATGCGCCATGGCAATGGTATCGGCGATGGTTGGAGCGGCGAGTCGTTGTGATTTCAACGCCAAACGATGATCCCCTGCTCGGAAAAAGGCGTCTGTCACATTCCACCACGTGGTCGAAGGTTCAATTTTAAAATTCATCGCCTCAAGTGCCGCTTGAATTTGAGGATGAGAATGGGGGGTATACGTTTTAGGCTGACCTTGATCACTGAAACTTCGATACGTTTCATCAATAATCATGCTGATCATGCTTGTGATCCCTTCGTAGGGACGATCTTCTAAACTATCCGCCAAAAGCAAACTAATAAAATTCACCAAGAATGCCCGATGAATCTTCGTCGGAAATCGAGCTCCGATCTGAGTATCAAAAGGATTGATAGCATCACTTTCATCCATCTTAAGTCGATAATATTTGACCAGATATTTTTCGGATTCAGCCAGGCCTTCTTGCAGCAAGGAAATAAAGCCTTTGCTGGAAGGGCCAATATCAATAATCGAAATTCGAGGTAGTTTCGACAGTCCATGAGACAAAACCAAACCCAAGTTAAGCGTACTCAACAAGACTGATTTTCCCGACCCAGAACGAGCATAAATGATATCAATCCAACAAATTTGATGACTTGAACCGGGTTGGAAAGGCCAAATCTTTCCATCCGGCGTTCGAAAAGATAAGGCTCCATAAGCCCAGGGAGACGCAGGTCTCACGAAAGGCATCATCGAAATCGCTTCTGAAAGGGGTGCTGCAGTTGCTGAGGAGTACTGTCGTTTAGAGATTCCCAAACCCGAAGAAATTGTTAGGCCATAGGGATCTCCTGCCATTTCTCGAACTTCTGCACCTCCCCAAGACTGTACGGCTTTTGCCAATTTAGACGCCCGTTCTTTCACCAATTCAATATTGTTGGCTGGCCCCCAAGTCGCCATACAAATACTGAAGCTAATCACCGGGTCATCGCTACGATCATTGATCTGCTTCAAAAGCTTATTCGCTTCCACAATCAATTTATTATGCTGGGAGGTAAAGGCCAAAATTTGAGCCAACATATTTTTACTTTGAACAATCTGTATTCCCGCAGGCCCGACGTAATACGCAATTCGCCAGGGAATTTCAGAAGACAGTAAGCGTCTGAACAATTCATAAAAAGGCTTAATGTCTTTCGGGAAAAGCTCGATAAACATGGGGGCATAGACTCGATCCCCAATACGAACCAATTTCATATCAATATTTTCAGCTTCTCGAATAATTAACTGTTGATCCAAAGGCGGCCACAGCAAATCGCCCAAGTCATAGTGGGATTCCAAAGGATCATAGTGAATAGGCAGTTTATCGCCGGGCAGGTAGGGCGACCAAGAACGATCCATAAAATCGGGATCAATGGAATCTCTGACATGAAACAAAGCTTTGTGAACTTCCAAAAGCTCCGCATAAAAGCCCGTGTGCTGAAGGTCTTCCATCACACTGGTCACAAAAGAATCATGAATATTTCGAATCTCCGACAAAACTCCGGTTAAATTTTGAGCTCCATTAATGCGAGGCAGCTTCGCGGCCTGCTGCCGCCTGGATTCCATTTTTTGAGCTTGCTTCAAATGCGCTGTTGATAAGCCCCCAGGCAAACTCCACAACACCATATAACATTCTTCTTGAGCACAAAATTTAGACAGCGTTTGCACTCGAGAATCGAAAATATCTTTGATGTCTAAACCTAATCGAAGCGCCGTTCGACGAGCTGGCAAAAGCGTATCTTCAATGATTTGAGAAGCCCTTCCTCGATCATACGAAAAGCAAAATTCAAGATAATGCCCTGAACTCGAAAACACGGGTTGAAAGATTTCACTCATTCGCTGGCACAGAAAAGCGAATTCATTTCCTCCCACAAAGCGTTTAAAGCCATCGAGGCGAATGATGGACATTAAGGACCCGTCTTTATTGACCAAGACAAATTTGCTATCTGCAGCTTCAATATCACAATAGGCTCGAGCCTCTTGCCTCAGTGCGCTTCCCAACCAAGCAAATAACGCATCTACGTTGTTGTATACCCTTTCAATTAAAGACGTCATTAGGCATCCCTTTTACTTAAATACATACCCAGAACTCATCGTCACGGTTCCGAGCTTGTCATTAATTTCTTGAACGGTTCCATAGTCTTTCATCGTATCCCCCACCGTTAAAGTGGTCGTTTTTCCTTGACCATCCACCAGCCACACACGGCCTGGAACCACCGCTCGTAAGGTGTAATGCGTAATATCTTCTGCTCGTTGAGCCAAGATTAACTTCAGCTGCTGTTGAGTGGTTTGCAAGGAGGTTTGAATGCCTGACATTGACTGATTATAGGTATCTAGCTTTTGACTCAATTGATTGATTTGAGCCACGACTTGAGCAAATTCCGTATTCATATTCTGCGTCAATTGAGAATCCGAGGTGCTGATCGCCGTAATGGAATCTTTCAAACTAGAGACTTCCGTGGCTACGGAACTTCCGCTGTTCGTGACCACTTGTTGAAAACTGTTGAGCAAAGCAAGCAATTGCTGACGATTCAGCTGCAGCATGGTAATTCCACCATTTGTGCTCCCCGTCGCGTTGGGAAGTGCAGCAGATAAGGATTGATCGTCGGGATTGTTACTACTCATCGTTGAAGTGGTGGCCGACACTGAAGACTGAGGCACTGCAGGAGGTAGGGTCTGGGGCAGCGGCTGGACCGCAGGCAAGACGGGTTTAAATCCCGTTGCTCCTTGTTGTGACGCGCTTGCAGCAGCGGCAGCGGCTTCGTGTTTATGTTTCAAAACATAGAAAATGGTTCCCCCCAAAATCACCACGACCGCAGCAATAATGACATACGTAAAAAGACCGCTTGGTTTTTTCACGGGTTCTTTTTTGATCGCTTTATCTGCATTCCCCGGGGCATCATCTGAAGGACTGGACGTGTCGTCAAAATTAAATTCCATTGAGTCATCTAAAATTTTACCTTGATCTTGATCATCCGATTCAACAGGCCCTGTCGCCACCTCGGTGAACTCAGAAAAATCTTCATTCTTTTTCCTACCATCCGTTTCCGACTTCACCGCTTGAGGCTGATCTTCTTCCAAGTCGAACTCGGGATCGTAGTCATCTTCTGCATCAAAATCTTCCCCCAAGTCCTTTTCTGTCTCCTGTTTCGGAGCCGTTACTTTGTTGCTTGATTCCATGCGTGCACGCTCCACTTTTAACAACTCTTCAAAATCAGGATGCTGATCAATCTTATTGCCTTGGGATGTTCCTTTCATATCACTGCTATTGCTCATTTCTCACACCTTATCTTTAAAAAATCTTCGTTTACAAACTCAAATCTGACATAAACAAAATACCAATCCCTGCTCCTGCATTCAGCGTGACGGTAGGAGGCGTGTTAAAGACTTGACCCACTTGTTGCGCCAAATTTGTCCCGACCTGCCCAAGCCCTTGGAAAATGGCGACTTTTGTTGTTGCTCTAACGGGCGGGGCGGTGTAAACGTTAATCAGTCCATTCGAATCCGTTGTCGACGTTTGGACATTTGACCAGGCATTTCCAAACCCTTGTAGGAAGGAAGCAGCGAATAAGCTTCCATAACGCAATAAATAATGATTATCGACATTGCTGGCTAAGGCATTTTGGGCCGTTTCCGCATCAATCGCATAGGCATTAATGCCGATGGAAGAAGGCTTTGAATCCATCGTCATGGTTTGGAATTTCACGACTAATTTGTCATTTTGACGCGAGAACGTTCCCAATAACTTCGCTCCTTTTAATTTTCCACTCACAATCGTTGCAAACACTGGCGTGTTAGCCTGATCACTATTCAATGTGACTTCCAGAACAGCAAAGAAGATGGTCCCTGCTTTCACTGCAACAGAGGTACTGGTGACATTCCCTCCTCCACTGCTCTTAGCAGAAGCTCCACTGGAATCTCCGGTGGTTTGAAAGGTCGGATAAGTCCAGGTACTCGCCATCTGAGACAACTGACTTTTCATCATAGCCTCTTCTGCCTGAACGGCTTGCGCTAATTGTGCCGCACTTAATCCTGTAGGTGCCGCAGGCGGTGGTGCAGGAGCGTTACTTGGCGCAGGAGGAGGAGTTGGCGAATTCTGATCTTTATAAAAAGCCTCAGGAGAAACCGCGGGAGGTGTTTTCGCTGTTGCAGCCGGCGCAGGTTTTGCAGGCGCTGGGGCGTTAGGCACCGGGGAGCCACCTTGCAGCAAATTACTTTCGAAATAACTACTACCTGAAGTTTCCGCCGTTTGTAGCACTTGCCGTTTTTGAATTTCTTGAAGTTGATTGTATTCCGCTGCGCCCACTTGATGCGGCTTATTCGGAACGACGGGGGCCGTGGGAATACTCGAAGGAGGCACGACCGCGCGTTGCACTTGGTGAGAAGAAAACATCCGCATCAGTACCAGTACGACCACAATAATAAGGACGAAAATGATCAATATTCTGAGTCGAGGATACACTGATAATTTTTCATAATATTTTTTGATCATGACGTCGACCCCACGCTTGTTTCTGATGTATTTCCTGAAATCGTTCCCGATGTCGTGTCCGACGCAGTGCTCACCACCAGCTTCTCCACTTTTCCTTGATTTGAAAGCATTAAATAGGGCGTGGTTTGAATCTCATAAGCATGATAACCATTGGGTCCATCCGCGCGGAAGCTCCAAGTCGGCGACAGCAAAGTGCTCTGAGTCAAAATCTCATACTTGCCCATAAAGGCCCAAATTTTAGTATTGTCGTCCGAGACTTTGAGCTCGACCGATCCTGCAGGAGGAATTCCATTCAAAATCGAAATCAAGTAGGGCGGGGCGGGAGTGACGCTGGAAGGAGCTTCTAAGCCTTGATCTGAAGGCATGTATTGCTGAACTTGCACGTAGTCCAGGTAGTCCCAATTATTTTGACCCAATAAAATAGTGATCATAACGGGAATATCCATGCCCTGTAGAATCACGCCAATATTGGTCTGTCCGTAAAGCTTTTTCCCTTGAACCATCAAAACGCCAGAGGATTTATTCCATTGAACTCCAAAGGCATCCGGGTCTCCAATCGTATAGGACAGAATCGGCCAAATTTTCCCCGCCTTGTCGGTAAAGATGATGGACGAAACCGATGCTGCTGCAATTCGAATCACAGGCATCACATGTCCTGGTTTAAAGTCAACGGGAATAATATTTGAAGTCTCAACGGTAGGCGCGGGTCCCGCGGGCATCGCATTGGTTTTTTTCTGTTCTGCTGAAGCGTCTTTAAAGCCATGGACTTGATCTCGTGTCAGAGGGAAATATTGTTTAATCAAGGCTTGAAACGCCGCATCATTAATTTGTTTTTGTTCCGCAGCCGTCAGCGTCCCATTCGAAGCAGAAGGAGTAGGAGGTGAATCAGGATATTGAGCGGGATATCCCCCCCCACTTTCTGCAAAAGCGAGAGCAGCTGCTAAGCTCCCTCCCGCCAGGACTACATTCCATACCCACGTTCTAACTTTCAGCATATCTTTTTATCCATACCTAACCCAAAAAGACCGTATCGTACGAGCCTCCATGGTAGTTGTAAAAACCAAGAATGTAACGAGGCACGGTGAGATTTCAGCAAAATAATTCCGGATGAGTATATACTCAGGAATCCTACCTCTGACTGGCTTATGGAGAAATCAGCATCATGGCTCCTCCCTCCCCCGCGTCCAATATTCGAAAAGAAATGATTGCTCACTGGCATTCCTTCAAAAACCCGCTCATCAATGACATCTTAATCAACCTCGAACGATTGGAAAAAAAACTTAAGCCCTTGTCCAAAACAGATGAAGTGGCGATTCAATCTCTACTGGGAACGTGTGAAAAAATTTCGCCTGATAAAATTGACGAACTCACCATCATCAAACTCTTCAATCGATTACCGGCCGCCTACATGCTCTACATGGTTCACAAACTTCAAAATTTAAATACCGATCTCATCATGAAAATTATTGCTTACGCCCAAAAGCAGAAAGATAAAGATCCTGATGTCGCCAGTTTTTTTCAGAGAAATATGGTATTTGAAAAATCTCAATTGCTGGGCCGAATCTTCTCGACCAATCGAATGCAAAATGTATTGGGCGTACTCCGAAAGAATGAAGGCGGCGGCAAGTCAATTAACTAAGCAGAACATCACCTTTTCCGCTGTTCACCACCATTTCTTCCAGGACATCATAAAGCAACATAATTAAAACGAAGCTGGATTGCTTTTCTAAAATATCCACTCGCTCTCCCGTCAAGGCATTGGCATCTGACTTAAAGCTCACTTTCAGACTTTCTCCAAACAGGAAGTCATGCAGCAAGCCTGCTCGACGAACCAATAAGGGCAGAGCCCCCGTAAAAGAAAACACCACTTCAGGGGAAATTTCCGCTTTGTTGTACATGAACTTCTTTCGAGTCTTACGACCCAGATCTAGCATCACTTTTTGAAAATCTAACATGCGCTTTCCTTATGCCGTTTGAACGATTTGCGCGATTCCCATCGATTGTCCGGCCTTATTATTCACTCGTTGAACAATGATCGTATAGGTGATGTTTTTTTGATTTTCTTGCGGACCTAAATCGTAAATCATCGTGAGCGGGACCTGAACCTGCCAGCTATACACCCCATTGACTACGCCTTGAGAAGTAATCGAAGGAACATCCGCGGGTTTCGCGCTCACCGTATATTTTTGATTGATGATCATCTGCATCGTCGGTGTGATGGCTTTAATAAATTGCATCCAACCATAATCTGTAAAATATTCTCGCAAGAATTGATACTGCCGGCGGTAATTTAAAAAGTCGACTTGAAACAAAATCGGCATCGTCTGATTCACCCAAGCCAAAACTTCTGTATTTTGAAATACCGCTTCATTCAAGGGTTGCGTGAAGACCAATTTTCCATCATTCGAGGCTTCAAAATAATAAGCCTGAGGTTTATGAAAAGAACCAAAAATCAAAAGCAGAACGGCCGCAATATTCAGCAAAATACTCACGAAAAAAACGAGAATCAGCTTTCGAAAATTGTCCTTATAAAACGCATTTCGTAGCATCACTAAGCGCAAAGGATCGATTTTTTCCTCTTTCTTCTCAATCATGGTGATGGCCTCTCATTCTGATTTATTAACATCGCTCTAGCTCGCTTTAGCATTTTGAATGGTTTGCACCACTTGAGTAATCGCAAGCAACTGCGGACTCTTCGTATTGTCTTGTTGTTGTAACAAAAGCGTCCAAACGACATTTTGAATCGCTTCATCTGTTCCATGTTGATAAGAAACCAACAAGGGGATTTGAACTTGCCACATTTGCCTCCCTTGAAATACGCCTTTTTCCGTTACCATGGGAACATCTGAGGGCGCGGCATGAACGTCATATTGGCCTTTCTGAATTTGACTAATGGTCGGCGCAAAACTTCTTAGGAAACTTCCCCAGCCTGCGATCGTGAAATATTGCTCTTGCTGCATTAAGGTCTGCTGATAGTTCAAGAAATTTAACGTATAAATTTGCGGAACCACTCGATTGACCCAAGAAAGCACGGCCGCATCCGTGAGATTGGGAGAATTTGACTCTTGCAAGGGCAGCAGTTGACCATCCTGAGTCGACGCATAGAAAAACCAGCGTCCATGCCCTCCTGCAAAAACCACCACGGCCAGCATTAAAATAATATTGAAGAGTAAACTGACTAGCGTAATCCACATCAGCTGACGATAACTGTCTCGATAAAATTCATGTCGCCTCAAAACTCGACGAAGCCTACTGAACATTTTTTATTCCCCACGATGCAAAACAACGGACCCAGTTATAGAGAGTTAACGACGTTCAGGCAAGGAAGTCGCTTATGTCGATGATTTAAAAAACGCATCGAAAGGCCGGAGCACATTTTGATTTCCAGATACCCCAGGAGCCAGATCGTAAAATACAATATCCAAATAGGCTTCGTTGCTATCGTTACTGTGCACAAATTGAGCCACCCCTGTAACTGGAGAAACCCCAGGAACCGTATCAAATACATTCTGCGTGATCGTAATCGCCGTGATCTCAGGATTCATCCCATTTCGATTACTGTCCCAACTCGCGGAATAGGTTAAAGACAACATCACCGGACCCAATACCCCGCCCTTTTCTCCTTGATCCGCATTACTGAAATTAAATTTTAGAGTTCCTGTTCCACTCACCGGCGAACCCATCTCAAAACAACTATCAATATGAATCGCATGGTTTTGCCAAATCACGTTGTTTGGAGAAACATTCGAAACGGAAAACGAAGGAATTGCCCCCGAATCATGATATTGCGGCGCGGCATTGCTGGTATCAACCGTCAACGGATAGCCCGTCAAATTAGCTACCCCGAGGCTGATATAGGAGCTTGCAG
>OBEQ011351125.1_pt1 | contig 12238 bp, 10 predicted proteins | sample 1670901 | NCBI WGS metagenome assembly OBEQ01 (sample SAMEA104232315, study PRJEB22302) | groundwater metagenome | biome: forest; feature: aquifer; material: groundwater | place: USA | collected 2011-08-07 | depth 5.4 m | reverse complement strand
TCGGCCATCCGCATTGTCCAATCTGCGGCCGTGAAATTTCTCACCGTTCTAGAGAACAAATAGTAGATGACATCCAAAAACTGGCAGACAACAGTTCAAAAAAAGGCACCAGGGTTTTAATTCTTTCTCCAGTCGTTAAAGACAGAAAAGGGGAGTTCAAAGATCTTTTCCGCGATTTGGTCAAAAAAGGCTATACCTATAGCCGTGTCGACGGTCAAGTTAAAGACAACGAAGAAGATTTCGTCCTCATCAAAACCAACAAACATTCAATCGAAGCCGTTATCGACCGCTTAGTTTTGCCTGGTGATAAAAGCCGCCTATCTCAATCTGTCGAACAAGCTTTAAAACTTGGCGAAGGCAGCCTCATTATTTCCGAAATTCTGGACAAATCTTTTGATATCCCAATTTACCCCAAAGAATTTAAAGACCATTTGTTTTCCGAAAAATTCGCCTGCCCCGTCGACAACATCTCCTTACCAGAAATTGAACCACGATCATTTTCGTTCAACTCTCCGTGGGGCGCGTGCCAAATTTGTAGCGGTTTGGGAACTCTACGTAAAGTAGATCCTGACCTGGTCTTTAACAAAAACCTCACCATCGCCGAAGGCGCCATCCTTCCTTGGGCCCGTCTGGTCCAAAGCGATTCCTGGGCCTGGCGCGTCTTGGAAACCGTTTGCCGCGAAAATAAAATCGACATTAACAAATCGGTTGGCGATCTGCCAGAAGATCAGCAAAAATTAATCCTCTATGGTGATAAAGAAGTCTATAGAGTCAAAGGTCCAAACCGCTTTGGCAAAACCGTAACTTGGGACACCGAGTATGAAGGCGTCATTCCCCAACTTGAGCGCAAATACAGCGAAACCGAATCCGATTTTGTCCGTAAAGAATCCGAAAAGTTCATGCGCATCGATGTTTGCCCAACCTGTAAAGGTGCCCGGCTCAAGCCCGAAGCCCTCTCTGTCACAATCAACAAAAACTCCATCGCCAAAATTGCCGACCTTTCAATCATCAACTTGTCCGAATGGCTAAAAGAGCTTCAAGCAAAAGAAAACTTGCTTTCCGAACGCGAAAAGATCGTCGCCAAACCAATACTTAAAGAACTTGTTACCCGAGTTCAGTTCCTGGTCGATGTCGGCCTGGACTACCTAACAATTTCCCGAACCGCCAACACCTTAGCCGGCGGCGAAGCCCAAAGAATTCGTTTGGCCTCCCAAATCGGCTCGGGCTTGTCCGGCGTTCTTTACGTTTTAGACGAGCCCTCAATTGGTCTTCATCAGCGTGACAACGGTCGTCTTATAAATACCCTAAAGCGCCTGCGAGAACTCCAAAACACCGTCATCGTCGTAGAACACGATCGCGACATGATGATGGAATCGGACGAAATCCTGGATTTTGGCCCAGCGGCAGGGGAGCACGGCGGCAAAATTATCGCCCAAGGCACTCCGGCGCAAATTATAAAAGACCCAAATTCCATTACCGGCAAATATTTATCCGGCAAAAAGAAAGTCCAAATCAGCGATTTCCAGATAAATGATGGTCTTATTAAAAGCGGTCGGGAGATACTGGAAAATAACAAGTTAACAATTCTAGGCGCCCGCGAACACAACTTAAAAGGCATTGACGTCACCTTTCCTCTCGGGAAATTTATCTGCATCACCGGCGTCTCGGGTTCCGGTAAATCAACGCTCATTCACGACATTCTCTACAACGCGCTCGCCACAGAAATTTATCGCTCTAGGAAAAAAGCCGGCAATCACGACCTCATAAGGGGTGAGGAAAACCTTGATAAAGTTATTCTTATCGACCAGTCACCAATTGGCAGAACTCCGCGCTCAAACCCAGCTACCTACACCGGCGCCTTCACCCATATTCGCGACCTGTTTGCTCAAACCACAGACTCCAGAATCCGCGGCTACAAACCCGGCCGATTTTCGTTTAACGTCAAGGGCGGCCGCTGCGAAGCTTGCGAAGGTGAAGGCCAGGTCAAAATCGAGATGCAGTTTTTGCCAGACGTCTATGTCGATTGTGAAGTCTGTAGCGGCAAAAGGTACAACGAAGAAGCTTTGGAAATCCACTACAAAAATAAAAATATTTCAGAAGTTTTGGATATGACGGTAGAAGAATCTCTAAGCTTTTTTGAAAACATTCCCCAAATCAAAACAAAGTTAGAAACAATCTACGACGTTGGTCTGGGCTATATTCGATTGGGTCAGCCGGCCCCAACCTTGTCCGGCGGCGAGGCCCAGCGCGTCAAACTGGCTACCGAACTTTCCAAACGCGCCACCGGCCGCACCATGTATATTCTGGATGAACCCACAACCGGTCTCCATTTTGCCGACATCGAACGACTACTTTTAATCCTCAAGCGCTTAGTCGGCCAAGGCAACACCGTTATTGTCATCGAACATAATCTGGATGTTATTAAAAACGCCGACTGGATAATCGACCTTGGCCCCGAAGGCGGCGATGGCGGCGGTCAGGTAATCGCCACCGGTACACCCCGTGATATTGCCAAAGTAAAAGCCTCCTACACCGGCCAATTCCTGGCTCGAGAGCTCCCGTAAATACTTGACACCTGATACGTGATACCTGACACTAGTTCTTGATGCGTTTTCTTGCTCGAATCTCCCTATTGTTTGTCGCTCTTTTTCTTCTATTCACTATCCACTCCTCACTATTCACTTCTGCCGCTTCCGCCGCCGGTGAATTCGATACAAATTATAAAGTTCAATACGACGTCGACGAAAAAGGCCTAACCAAAGTTTCCCAAGAAATAACCCTGCGCAACAAAACTTCCAATTTCTACGCCGACAAATTCGAACTTAAAATCGGCTCCACCAAAGTCAAGGACGTCAAAGCCCAGGACATCACCGGTCCCTTGGAAACCCAGGCCAGGTTTGAAAATAACGTCACCGTAATTGGCGTCAAATTCAATCAGAAGGTAATCGGCATCGGCAAGACCTTAACCTGGAATCTCACTTATACTTCAGATGAACTTGCCACCAAATCCGGCCAAATTTGGGAAGTTTCTATCCCGCGTCTGGCCAAATCCCCGGACATCACTACCTACGTCGCCACCGTTTCCACGCCCACTGCTTTTGGCCCGATTGCTTTTGCCTTGCCTACGCCAATAACCAGCGAAAAGCAGATTAGTCGTCAGGTATTCACCTTCAGCGAGGACCAGCTTGTCCAGTCCGGTATCTCCATTTCTTTCGGCGAAAAACAAGTTTTCGCTTTTACTTTGGCTTACCATCTGGAAAACAATAATCTCACAAACCAGACGCAAGAAATTCCTCTGCCTCCCGACAATAACTATCAGAAAATCGTGCTCCAAACACTTGACCCAGCCCCCCTCGACGTTGCTGTCGACCGCGACAACAATTACTTAGCCCGTTACAAGCTGTCGCCCGGCAAAAAGCTGGATATCACCGCTTCCGGCTATGTTGAAGTTTTTTCCAAACCAACCAGGAATATTTATTCCGTTTTAAGCAGTAGCGATAAAGAAACCTACTTACAAAATCAAAAATATTGGGAAATCGATAACAGCTTTATCAAAAACAAGGCCCAAGAGCTAAAGACCCCTCAAGCCATCTATAATTTTGTGTCCACTTATTTAACTTACAGCGAAGATCGTCTAAAACAGCAAAAGATCGAGAGAAAATCTATTCCCGCAATTATCGATAACCCCAAAGATTCTATCTGTACAGAATTTACCGATTTATTTATCGCCATTGCCCGGGCTGCCGGAATTCCTGCTCGCGAAGTCGAAGGTTACGCCTACACCCAAAATGAACGCCTCAGGCCGCTTTCCCTAGCCCTTAATCTTGATGTCCTGCATGCTTGGCCCGAATATTGGGACGATAAATTAGGCTGGGTCCAAATCGATCCCACTTGGGGTTCAACTTCCGGCGGCTTGGATTACTTCAACAAGCTCGATTTCAACCACATCACTTTTATCCAAAGAGGCGTCTCATCGCAATACCCACCCCCTCCTGGAAGCTACAAGAGCGCTAGCGCCAAAGGAAAAGACATTTCCATGGAATTTGCCGACAATCTGCCGAGCGCGAGCGCCACGCCCCAGCTCAGCCTTTTGGCACCCGCAAATATAATCGCCGGTGCACCCGTTAGAATTACCGCCCAAATTGCCAACATCGGCAACAGCGCCATTATTGGTTCTTCCTTAAGTATTTCGTCTCAAATTCTAAAAAAGATTCTGACTATCGAAAGGCCGCAGGAAAACGACAATTCCATAAATATTCCGGTACTGCCGCCGTTTGCCAGAAGAGACTTTCCGTTTACTTTTACCAGCGGCAACTTCTTCAGTCGGTCGCAAGATCTAATCGCCCTAAGTTACGCCGGCGCAGAAGTTTCCAAACAGGTTTCTATTCTTCCTATATATAGTCCAATCTTCCTCAAAAGCTTCCTGCTAAGTATCGCCATTGCCATTATAATTATTTCTTTGGGCTTGTTATTTTACAAAAAACACCGCAGACGAGGAAAAAGGGTCCGACTGTAGTAAAATTCCCTCGTGGAAAATCTTATGTCGCAAATTGCCAAGCTTCCCCAAGAACCTGGCATTTATAAATTCTTCGATGAAACTGGAACCCTGCTTTATGTAGGTAAATCGGTCTCGATTAAGAAGCGCGTCCAGTCATACTTTGTGAGTAAAGATCTTGGTCCAAAAACCAATCGTCTTGTCCAAAATATTGCCAGAGTCGAGCACATCAAAGTCTTTTCCGAATTCGAAGCACTCCTTTTAGAATCAGAACTCATTCGCACCCGCACTCCCTTCTACAACATCATTTCCAAAGACGACAAAAGCCCGCTCTACATAAAGATAACTGACGACGAAATTCCACTCATCCAAACAACCAGGAAAATAAAGCCCAAGCGCGGCGTATTTCTAAAAGGTCCTTTTCAAAATACCAAAACCGCCCGCAGCGTCCTACTTCTAACCAGGCGCATTTTCCCGTACTGTGTCCACAAAAACCCGAGGAAACCCTGCCTCTATGTCCACCTAGGTCTCTGTCCCTATCCGTACAAAGATGACGCCTCAAAACTTGAATATCTAAATACCATCACTAAAATCAAAAAATTATTGTCCGGCAAATCCAACTCTCTGACCCGCGATCTTGTCCGCGAAATGAAAGATTTATCCAAAAGACAAGATTACGAAAAGGCAGCCGTTATCAAAAAACAAATCGAAAGTCTTAAGTATCTACAAAATACTTACCGCACACCTCGCGAATTCCTAGAACAGCCGACCCTGGTCGACGATCTCACACTACTGAAGCTTAAGGCTTTTCAAAAGGTGCTTGAACTCAAAAAACTCCCCAAAAGAATCGAGTGCTATGACATTTCCAATATTTCTGGTACTAATGCCACCGGATCCATGGTAGTTTTGACAAACGGCAAAGTAGACAAATCCCAGTACCGTCGATTCAAAATCAAGTACAAGCACACGCCAGACGACTTTGAAATGATGCGCGAGGTACTGGCCAGAAGAATCAAAAACGACTGGCCCAAACCGGATGTCATAATAATCGACGGCGGCCGCGGTCAGCTTAATGCCGCCATATCAATCGTCAACAAATATCAATACCAAACAACCGTAGTCTCACTCGCCAAACGCTTAGAAGAAATCTATACTCCGGATAAAGTTTTACCAATTTCTCTTCCCAAAGAAAGCCCCGCTCGTCAGCTCGCCCAGCAAATTCGCGACGAAGCGCACCGTTTTGCCATCACCTACCATCGCAAACTCCGCTCCAAAAGCTTCTTAAATACTTGACACTTGATACCTGTTACTTGATACTCTAATTAATCTGCCATGCGCCATTATCTAAAAGCGTTAATAATCGCCTCTATTGCCTTCTTCGCCGCTTACCAGCTCGTCCCAACTATCGTCATCGGCAAAGACCCTAGAAACATCGCCATTGTCATCGGCTCTCTTCTTGTTGTATCGCTTCTCCTGCGGCCTATTTTCTCCCTGGTTTTACTGCCGATTAATTTCCTTACCCTCGGATCAATTTCCCTCATTTTAAATACCGTTTTAATGTACGGACTAACTATTTATCTTCCGGGCTTTACCATCAAAGCGTTTAATTTTAAAGGCGCCAATATCGACGGTTTCATTCTGCCGCCGTATGCCTTCAATCAGTTAGCAACCATTATTTTGGTAGCCGCCATCGTCACTCTCGTTCAGAAACTCCTGCACATCATCTTCCAGTAAGGTTGACTCGCTTCAATTATTTGTGGGATATTAGTGTGAGGAACCCAAAAAACTCTGCCTTATGCTAAACCTCCGAAGCTTCTTCATAAAAGACTCCAAAGAATTTCTAGGCGATCTTACCAGACATTCTATCTACACACTTTTTGTCGTGGCAATGTCCTCACTCGTTACTTACTACTTAGTCAGTACCGTTGCTTTCAAGAAAATTGACAACCTTATTACACAAACTAACAACAGGCAGGGCGCACCTGGTTCTCTTAACTCAAATGAAAGCCTTTACGTTGAGCGCGGCAGTCCTTACGATAACCGCACGCTCGAAGGCTCCACCCCAAGCGCCAACGTTATTTTCCATGGACCCAGAGACAAACCCAAAATCGCTCTTACTTTCGACGCCGAGATGACCGATGGCATGAAAGCCGATTTAGTTTCCGGCAAAGTCAAAAGCTCTTACAACGAAGAGATCATTAATATTTTAAATAAGACTCAAACAAAAGCTACCCTGTTTCTCACTGGATTATGGATCGAGTTGTATCCGGATGTAACCAACACCCTGTCCCAAAACCCGCTCTTCGAACTCGGAAGTCATTCTTATACTGATACCTCCTACTACGGTTTCTGTTATGGCTTGAAACAACTCCCCAATACCGTCAAGGTCGAAGATATCGGCGCCACCGAAAAGCTCTTAAGAGAAAAAGCTGGTATTGATAATCGTCTTTTCAGGTTTCCTGGAGGTTGTTATACTCCGCAAGACGTCAAACTTGTCAACCAGGCTAACGATACCGTTGTTCATTGGGATGTATCAGGTGCTGACGGTTTTAATAAAAACACGTCACAAATTGTGCACAATGTCACCGATAACGTCCAGAACGGTTCTATCATCATTTTGCATATGAATGGCACACCCACAGCGCCAAAAACAGCAGAGGCCCTTCCGACAATAATCAGCACCCTGAAAGCAAAAGGTTTTGAGTTTGTTAAGGTTTCAGAGCTTTTGGGAATGCCGCCCGCTCCCCCAAACACCCTAGGTAGATAACCATCCAAATCTTGCCTTAATTTTGCCAAAAAAATATAATTACCAGTATGTTTAAATCGTTTTTCCGCCACTATTTAGAACTCCCCGAAAAAGAGTCAGAAATTGTCTGCCTTGGCGGCGGCGTTGGTACCGCCCAAGTCCTAAAAGGCCTTCGTCATAAACCGTACGCACTAACTGCTATTGTTTCCATGGCCGATGACGGTGGCTCTGCCGGCCGCCTCAGACGTGCCTTTTCCGTGCCCCCGACGGGCGATCTTGTCAGCTGTCTGGCTGCGCTATCTGACGAGGAATCCATTATTAAAGAACTTTTTCTCTACCGCTTTAACGGCCAAAGATACGGCAAAGACACCGACTTATCCGGTCAGAAGTTAGGCAACCTAATTTTCGTCGCGCTCTCAAATATTTATAAGGGCGACACCGGCAGGGCGCTGGAAGAATTCTCAAAAATCATTTCCCCCAAGGGTCGGGTCCTGCCCGCCACACTCGGAAACGTCAATATTTGGGCAAAAACAAAAGATAACAAAAAAGTTTATGGCGAGCAGAACATAGATTTGGGTAAATACGGCACCAAAACCAGATCTTTAAAAGAAGTTCATCTAGACCCGCCAAACCCTAAGGTCTACATGCCCGCCATTGAGGCAGTCAAAACCGCTAGTGCCATAATCGTTGGCCCGGGCGATCTTTTTTCCACAATTCTGCCCGTTTTAACAATTCCCCAAATTAAAAAGCAATTAAACGCCGCGACCGCTCAGAAAATCTTAATTATCAATATTGCCAATAAACCATTCGAAACGGCGGGCTTCAAAACCTCCGATTATCTAAAAACCATCCAAGCGCACATGGGTAAAAATATATTCGATAAGATCTTGGTGAATATCAACCAAAGTGCTAAAATACCAGCAAGCTTAAATTATAAATACGTTACCCTGGACCGAAAAAACCTTTTCGAATATGAAGATAAAATTATAGAAGGGGATTTGGTAAACGAAAATTATCCGCTCTATCATGACAGCCAAAAAATTGCGCAAATGATCCAAACCTTAATCTCATGAAAAACTTTCTTCTCATCTTACAAATAGTCGTTTCTACGCTTCTGGTCCTGGTCATTCTAATTCAGGCAAAAGGTTCCGGCATTTCCACAGTCTTTGGCGGTTCCGGTTCCTTCTACAGATCAAAACGGGGGGTCGAAAAACTTTTTGTCGGCTTAACCGTCATTCTTGCTATTATCTTCCTGGCTTTATCAATCATCCAGGTGGTTGTCTAAATGCCCTTTTTCAAAGCCAGAGTCAGACGCATAAGGTTCTGGTGGCGTCTCACCCTGGCCTATTTCTCCCGGTACAGGCTGCGTTTCTTAATAGCCGTTGCCGCTTTAGCCTCTCTGACATTTGCCGCTTATAAGGTTTTGCCTCCTCTCTCACGCACTAATTACGTCGCCATTGGTTACGTGGGTTCCTATTCATTAGAAACAATTCCCACTCAGGCCCTTCTTTTGGCAACCCAGTCACTGGTTAGTGTCGATCAAAACGATAAACCAATTCCGTCGCTCGCCTCCCACTGGCAAGTTTCTGATGACGGCAAAACATACGTCTTTTTCCTCAAAGATAATCTTCTGTGGCACAATGGAGCGCCACTCAACGCTAACGATATCTCTGTGGCCATCAAAAATGTCCAGATTACGGCCTTAAATAACAAAGCGATTCAATTTAAACTGCCAAATCCAATTTATTCTTTTCCCCTGGCTCTTGATAAACCCGTTTTCAAGCACCGTAGTTTCTATGGCGTTGGCCAATTTCGTATTGTTGGCATCGACCAAGTCGAAAATGTAGTTAAAAAAATAAGCCTTGTCCCCAAAGACAAAAATCTGCCCCGAGTCGACATTAAATTCTACCCGACAGAAAACCAGGCCGTCGAAGCCATAAAAATCGGCGAAGTAAAAATCGCCACGGTCGCGAGCGCCAAAGAATTTGAAAAATGGCCAAATCTTCAAGTCGAGAGGCAAACGGGCTTGGACGAAATCGTCACTATCTTTTTTAACGATCAAGACGCCATGTTAGGGTCCAAGGACTTAAGACAAGCGCTAAACTACGCCATCAGCAAATCCGACTTCGACGGGCAAGTTGCTACCGGCCCCATATCTCCCAGAAACTGGACGTATAATTCCCAAATAAAACGCTACGACTACAATACCGCTCGCGCCAAAGAACTAATCGCCAAAGCCAATTCTCCAAGTCTTAAATTTACCCTCAGCTACACCCCGTCTCTAAAAAGCGTTGCCCAGTCTGTTAAAAAAGATTGGGAAGCGGTTGGTTTTAGTATCACCTTAAAAGAAGAACGCAACGTCCCCAAAAATTTCCAGGCCTTTTTGGGCGTCAATAAACTCTCTCCCGATCCGGACCAATACGCGCTCTGGCACTCAACTCAAAAAGGTAAAGCCAATATCACCAACTACGAAAACAAAAAGATCGATAAACTCTTGGAAGACGCCAGAAGCACCAAAGACGAAGATGCCCGGAAACAGCTTTATTTTGATTTCCAAAGGTTTTTAGTCGACGACGCCCCGGCCGCCTTCCTCTATTACCCCTACAAATACCAGGTTACCTATAAAAACATTCAGTCTCTCATCGATAAACTGCCAAAGTAGAATTTCATAATCCAAACTATATCTGATAAAATTTGCCAAATGAGTACGGTTGAGCAACGAAAGGTCATCTTTGCACGACATGGAGAAACGGAAGCGAATCGAGAGCAAACTTTGCAAGGTCGAAGAATCGATTCACCGCTTTCATTAGAAGGAATTCTGCAAGCCCGGCGCCTTTCGGGAAAGTTGCAATCTTGTGGCATTGGAGTTGTCTATAGTTCCGACTTGATGAGAGTAACGCAGACAGCAGCAATTCTAGCGGAGAATCTTCATTTGAAAGTACGTGTTGAACCTGGTTTGTCAGAAAGAGACTGGGGTGAATTTACCGGGAAAAAACTAGCTGATATTGTCAGAGAGTATGAAAATAAAGGTGACTGGAGACGGGCTTCAGTATCAGGTATGGAGTCATTAGAAGATTTTTGGGCAAGAATATTGACTACTTACCAAACAATTGTCGATGCGCACCCCAACACCAACATACTTATTGTTTCTAGCGGGGGCCAATATCCCTAATCCGCTCTTACCTTAAAGGTGAACCACTTCTCCCTAAAAACGGGGATATCGGTTATAGCATTGCAAACGGTAGCGCAATCGGTTTTTTCGTATAAGTTGCCAAAGTAAATTAAAAAGTTTGACAAAGATCTACAGAAACCCTAGAATCCGGCATCATGGGTGAACGTGAAGATGTTATAAAACTTCGAGAAATATTGGATTTAGATGGGCATTTAGTTGAAAATGCTGTATCGATGATTGCTGCTACTGTCGCGGCTGGTACAGCAGAGTTTACCGACGACCTTGAAGGCATGCTTGCGAAGACCGCCGCAGAAAAAGGTAGCACTAAAATTCCAAGCTCTTTAGCCAATACACTAACTGCCCTCGCTATGGTTATCGAACACAACCGGCTAGAAATCGTACAAGTCTCAATCAGCGCATCTCTTCGAGCTCCTGACGCAGACAGAGCAAAACTTGTCCGGGCTTTACAAGCTGGTAATCTTGCAGTTCTAAGAGCAGTTGCATTAGACCTTGAAGTACCGAGCGAAAACGTCCCGACTACTCTTAGAGAAAAGATAAAAAGCTTATCCTAAACCGTTTGTGCGCCCAGAGGGACTCGAACCCCCGACCTTGACGTTAGAACCGTCCTGCTCTATCCACTGAGCTATGGGCGCATTTATATTAACGTGAGCGGGTGAAGAGAATCGGACTCTCGTATCCAGTTTGGAAAACTGGTGTTCTACCATTGAACTACACCCGCACCAACTAGCGTATTTTATCAAAGCAGTTCCAAGTCTGCCACAACCGGCAGATGATCCGAAATAGTAACTCACAGCACTCAAATCATCAGGTATTTTGCAAGCAACCTGTATTTCAAGCGGGTTACACCTGTCCAATCTGCTCCTTCGTATTCCTCAGGATTCTCAAGATATTTAGTAAGCCGTTCGTAGTTGACACTCGCCACCAGATCTCTCAACAATCCTTTTTTGTTTTTATTGCCAAGTGCCGTGCTTCCGGCGCCGCTTTCACTTCCGGGTCTAGACCAGGAAAGAGCGGAAAAAAATCTATAAGCACTTTTAATATCTTCCGTCGAATAAACCCTTAAAACTTCATCGTCTATCGCGTTTTTAATATTATCTTTATTAGTTACTCTGCGCATAAAACCAGGACCGCGTCTCATTGCAAAATAAGCCGAAGACCCAACAAGCATTGCCGCCAACACTTCCAGGGTAACCATCGTTCTTTGGTTGTCCATACTGTCTAACGCTTGATTAATAAACTCATCGACTGAGGCTGAAGTACCCAATAGCTTAACGTATTTCTGCGTCACCGGGTCATTAGAAACAATCTTTGGTGTCGCATCTGAAGTTTCACCCCGATCGTCAATTCCATAGGCATGCATAGCAGCACCCCTCAAGACTTCACCCAAAGAAGACGAAGGGTTATAATGTTGAAGTCCTTGTATATATCCGAAAGCCATATTTAAGGATGGCTCACCTTGTTCTTCATACTGTTTGATCGAATTCAAAAGAACTAATTCCGTGTTACACGTCTCACAAAAACAGTTTTTGTCGCTTGCTATAGCATTCACCATCTCTTCAGGTGTTTTAGCGTTATTTATCTCATCCTTTTTATCGGAAACAAGAGAGTAAGTATGGTTTTCAGCAATATTGCCTCCCGTTGTCGATGTGTATATCCGCCGACCTGCACTATCAACTTCAGGTAATTGGGACAAGGCATCTTTATTTAACAAATTAACGTTAATTGGCTTAAGTTCTACGGGGGCATGAACACCATCGTTTCGATCATTCTTTGGGGTTAATGTAACACCAATTAAGATAGTTTT
>OBEQ010443283.1_pt1 | contig 12240 bp, 19 predicted proteins | sample 1670901 | NCBI WGS metagenome assembly OBEQ01 (sample SAMEA104232315, study PRJEB22302) | groundwater metagenome | biome: forest; feature: aquifer; material: groundwater | place: USA | collected 2011-08-07 | depth 5.4 m | reverse complement strand
ATAAGAAAGCACAAGCGCCCTTCTTCGCTAAAGCTACGAAGGGCATCCTTCGCAAGCGAAGGATGGTGGAGTTGCCGGGAGTCGAACCCGGGTGAAGGAAGAAAATCCAGAAGGTCTACCATGATAGCGGATCTTGGGTTTTCGACGCTGAGAGATAAAAGATCAGCAGAAAACCTCTGGCGCTTAGTTCAGGATTTTTGTGCTGCAGGTGAACAGGCTGCAGCCTTATCCCTCTGATGACATCTCGGCCCTCGTAGAGGGAGTCAGAGGCGAAACGACGTCCGAGTTTAAGTCAGACGATTAAGCAGCAAGAGCGTAAGCTGGTGCTACCTGTGCCTTGGGGAACTCAAAAGAATTCAAGAAGGCAACAATGGTGCTTTCTGCACTTAGTTTTGCGCTGGACGGATATTTGGGCAGACAGCGCGATGCCCACATGGCACTTTCAAAGATCTTGAAACTCCCTCTCGAAGCCAATACAACCCCGTCGTTCGACTGAATGCTACATCCTCCGGGCCTTGCTTTGCAAGTCCCTTCGATTTCGCATTCAGCCTCACTCTCCGAAATTGTTCATCGCATACTTTTGTTGATATTCAAATCATTACTTTCGATCAGCAAACATGTATTTCAAAAATCATTCACCAATTTCTGGACAAGGCATATCCTGATTTTAGGAAGTCCAAATTTTTATTTCTGTCATTCCGACCGAGTCCGCCTCAGGCGGACGAGTGGAGGAATCGCTTGGAGGTAGTCCTCGGAGGTGCCTCCCCATAATTTCCTCCAAGGGATCCCTCGGCTTCGCTCGGGATGCCAAAATATAAAATGCATTGTTCTCCCCTGGCACCCTGAGCTCGCTGCACAAGCTCTTGCGGCTATGAAGCAGTCGACATTGAGGCTCCAAGCTGGAGCTAGGAGCCAGCACGTTGTACCATTCTCTTATGAATCTTCGACCCCATTACTGCGTCTATCTCGCCCGTTGCCGTGATGGCAGCTTGTACACCGGCTATTGCAAAGATTTGAAGGCGCGTTTGGAACAACATAATCTCGGCAAGGGCGCGAAGTACACGCGTTCGCGCTTGCCCATCAGCATCGTTCATGCTGAAGCGTTTGAAACCCGGTCGCTCGCCATGAAAAGAGAGGCTCAGATAAAGAGTTGGAGCAGGTTTCAGAAAGAACAATTGCTTTGCATATTTCCGCCTAACAAGCTAAAAAGCTAATAAGCTAATAAACTAATAAGCTGAAGCTATGCACGACCTCATCCTCTTCGGCATCCAGGGCTCAGGAAAAGGAACTCAGGCGAGAATGCTGGAAGAAAAAGACGGGTACAAAGTTTTTGAAACCGGCAAGGAGCTTCGGGCCATGAGCGCCAGTGGTAGCGAGCTGGGCAACAAGGTGAAGGGGATTATCGAAGCAGGCAATCTGGTGCCGGACTCGGTGGTGATCGAAATTGTTGAGGAATTTTTGAAGCGCACGCCAAGTGAGCATGCGGTGATTTTCGATGGCATTCCGAGGAAAATTACGCAGAAGGATTTATTTGAAAAGGTTGTCGAAAAGTTCGGACGAAAGCCTCTGGGGGTCCTCATCCAGGCTTCCGACGAGCTCGCCCTGAAGCGCCTCAGTGGCCGGCATATGTCGAAGAAGACGGGCAAGATTTACCCCAGCAATGAGGCGGCCCTGAAGGAGTGCCCGCCAGAGGATGTGTACCAACGTTCGGACGACACGCCGGACGCCATTCGCACACGACTGAAAAATTACCATGCTGAGACGCAGTCGGTGATTGATTGGTACCGAGGGGAGGGGAGACTTGTCGAAGTGGATGGACAGAAAGAGGCAGAGGAAGTGCTGGAAGAATTAATGCAAAAAATCCTAAATCCTAAATCCTAAACAATACCAAAATTCAAAGGCTCAAAATTCAAAACAGAGCGCATTCGTTTGTAATTTTGAATTTAGATATTTGAATTTGTTTAGAATTTAGTGCTTAGAATTTAGGATTTAATCTTCAAAGAATGAAAAGTATTCTTCTTAAGTCACCCGAGGAGATCAGGGTTCTCCGTGAGGGTGGCAAGATCCTTCACGACGTGCTCCACCGAGTAGCAGAACTCGTGAAACCGGGCGTCTCGACGGGCGAGCTGAGCGAAGCCTCGGACACGTTTTTGAAAGAATACCCCGGCGCTGAGCCGGCCTTCCTGGGCTATCACGGCTTCCCGGCAAGCCTGTGTACTTCGGTCAACGAAGCGTGCGTGCATGGCATCCCATCGTTCGATTACCTTTTGAAGGAAGGCGACATCATTGGCTTGGACTATGGCGTGCGGTACAAAAATTTGATTACCGACAGCGCCATCACCGTTGCCGTGGGCAACATTGACGCGCAGGTGAAGCACTTCATGAAGACCACAAAAGACTCCCTCGACAGCGCCATCAAGGTCGCCGTGGAGGGTCACCATGTGGGCATGATCAGCGCCACCATTCAAAAGATCGTCGAACGCCAGGGCTACAACTGCGTGCGCGATCTCATCGGTCATGGCGTCGGCTATCAGATCCACGAAGAGCCCGAGGTGCCCAATGTGGGCCATAAAAATGACGGGCCTCTCTTGAAAGAGGGGATGGTAATTGCTATCGAGCCCATCACGACGATGAAAGATTGGAAAGTGAAATGCCTTTCGGATCGTTGGACCATGGTCACGGTGGACGGCTCCTGGTCCGCGCACTTCGAACACTCGCTGGCGATCACGAAGGATGGCCCGCTGGTGCTGACGGTGGAGTGAAAGTATTGACATCTCCATCACGTGAAAATATAATGTATACATCATATTAAGATCCCATGACCAGGACGCAAATTTATCTTCCCGAGGAGCTTCACGGTGTTGTAAAAAATGTGGCGCAAGCCAATGGGATTTCCATGGCTGAGTTTGTTCGCCAAAGTTTGGAGGAGAGCACTCGAAAGCAAGCAAAACAGTTTTCAGGGCAGCCAAAAAAGAAGCTCAACAAAACCGCTCTCGCCTTCCTTTCTCTCGCAGGAGTGGTCAAAGGAGGCCCGCGAGATGGAGGAGTCAATCACGATTATTATCTCTATGGAGGCTCAAAGAAATATTGATTTTTTTGTCGATACTTCTGCCTTCGCAGCGCTCTTTGTCCAAAAAGAGATTTCTCACCAGCATTATCAGGAGTTTTTCAAAAAACTTTCCGCGCAGCCAAATCTTCAATTCACGACAACGGATTATGTTATTGATGAGTGGTTTACATTGCTTCGCTATCGCTATCATGTGCCGGCTTCGGATATTGTTGCTTTTTATGAGCAACTTCTTGCTGGAGGCCTGAAGGTTTGGTTTGTCACGAGAACTGATTTTTCAAAATCCATGTTGCTGGCAAAAAAATACCACGACCATCTTCTGAGCTTTACCGATGCCACCACCGTTGTGGTAATGCACTACCATGGCCTCAAGAAAATTTTGACCATGGATAAGGATTTTCAAGCGTTTGGATTTGAGATGATCTAGGCGAAAAAAATTCATATGTTGTCAACTGCTCTTTCCTGTTTTCAAAGACTTCACCATGATTTCTTTACAATTGGATATCCAATTGGTATGATGAAGTTGTGTCTCTTCTTCCCATGAAATCGGATCAGAAAAAAACAATTCGACCAACCGCCCTTCAGCCCAAGCTTTTTTCAGTCATCAAACACCTGAGCAAGCACGATGACTATCGGGTCATTGTGGATCGGGACAATGAGCCGATGTGTGTCATGGTAAGTTTTTCTTTATGGAAAAATGCTGGCTTCCCTGATCGTCATCGTGATGATGAGAAGCTGGTAGCCTCGATGAAAGCCTACTATTCCGATATGCCGAAAGAAGATGCTGAATGGACTGATGTTGGTATTTCTGATGGGCTTGACTATGAAAATTGAATACGGAGATATCGTGACCATGGATTTGAATCCGACACGAGGTGCTGAGATTGCGAAAGCGAGGCCTTGCATCGTCGTTTCACGAACCTCGATCATCCGACATAGCAAATACGCCATTGTTGTCCCGCTCACGAGTAATACCGAAAGGGCGACGTCGTATCATCTTGTGATTCGGGCTTCGCACTGGAACGGGCTCGCCAAAGACTCCAAGGCATTGGTTGAGCAGATTCGTTCTCTTGATAAAATTCGATATGTGAAGAAGGTGGGCTCGTTGGAGCCGCTCTATCTCCAGGAGCTCGAGAAGCGAATTCTTTTTGTTCTGAATCAGCGAGAGACGTTTTGAGATTATCTATCTTAGAAATAAATTCATATTTTGTCAACTTCTCTTTCCTGTTTTCAAAGACTTCGTGTTGTGTTCTTGTCATTCACTTTATACACTATCCAAGCTCAGCACGATAACCTCTTTTCTTGTCCAAACAGGAAAACATTCGAGCCACCGGATTAGTACTTCAGGCTCTCCCCAACGCCACCTTTATCGTTCAGGTCATTGACTCCGGCTTGGAGGGGCATGAAATAACGGCACACATATCTGGGAAAATGCGGCTCAACTATATTAAGATCCTCCCCGGCGACCATGTTGTCGTGGAGATTACGCCGTTTGATTTAAAGAAGGGGAGAATCGTCTACCGAGGGCGGGAGAAGAAGGTCGAGGGCGATGCGAATCTACAAATAAAACCATCCGAATCTACGAATGTCACGAATAAAAGCTAAAAAGCTATCTCATGAAGTTCCGTCCTTCCGTCAAAAAGATTTGTGAATACTGTCAGGTGGTGATCCGCACGGGGACTATCCGAAGAGGATGGCATCGGGTGAAGAAACCGATCGTTCGTATTATTTGCCAACGAAATCCAAGACACAAACAAAGGCAAGGGTAAGTAGCTGGTTAGCTTGTTAGCTTGTTAGATCTCAGAACAAAAGATTCCTAAAAAGCTAAAAAGCTAAAAAGCTAATTTCCTCTTCATGGCTCGTATCGCCGGAGTAACCCTCCCTCACGACAAACGCATCGAGATCGCTCTCTGCTATATCTATGGCGTCGGGCGTCCCCTCAGCAACACCATCCTGAAAAAGGCTGGAATTGACGTCAATACTCGTACGAAGAATCTTTCTGCCGAGCAAGAGAGCGCGATCCGAAGGGAAGTTGAAAGCTTCATGGTGGAAGGAGACCTTCGTCGCAAAATCCAACTCGATATCAAGAGACTCCAAGATGTGAATAGCTATCGCGGATACCGCCACAAGAGACGTCTTCCGGTTCGCGGTCAGCGGACGAAGACCAATGCTCGAACGAAGCGAGGCCGAAGAAATACGATTGCGAATAAGAAAGTGGAAACCAAGTAGGCGATCCTAAACCCTAAATCCTTTCCAATGGCAGAAGAAGCAGTTCTCGAGAAAAAGATTGACGCGAAACCAGTCGAAGGCACTTCCGAACCAGTTGCCGAAGGCGCTGAAGGATCGGATGGGGAAGTCAAAAAGGCTCCAAAGAAAAAGATTAAGAGGTTGGTTAAAGTCGGCCAAGTCCATATTACGGCAGGGTTCAATAACACACTGTTTACGGCAACAGATCCGACGGGGGGCGTACTGGCTCGAAGCAGCTCTGGCGCGAGCGGATTTAAAGGGAGTAAGAAGTCCACCCCCTACGCCGCTCAGGTCGCTGCGGAGCGTCTCGCGGAAAAGCTCGGAAATTTTGGCACCACCAATGTCGCCGTATATGTGAAAGGAGTTGGTCCTGGGAGAGAGCAGGGGATTCGCGGTCTCGCCAAAACCCTCGAGGTCGATCTGATCGTGGACCGAACGACGCTCCCTCACAATGGACCGAGGAAGAAGAAGAGAAGGAGAGTGTAAAACCTAATACCTTATTTTATGTCTCGCTACACTGGCCCCAAGGCAAGACTCTGTCGCCGCGAAGGGATTAATCTCTTCGACCGTCCGAAGTATGCCAAAATTATGGAAAAGCGCGCTTCACGCCCTGGCATGCATGGCACCGAAGGCAAGAAAATGTCGGGCTTTGCCATTCAGTTGCGCGAGAAGCAAAAGCTTCGCTTCATGTTTGGTCTCTCCGATCGTCAGCTCAAGACCGCGGTGGGCAAGGCCGTGAAGACCAAGGGTCTCACCCCAGAGCTCTTGATGCGAGGCCTCGAAATGCGCCTCGACAATGTGATCTACCGCGCTGGTCTTGCGCTCACCCGTCCGCAGGCTCGTCAGATGGCAACCCATGGACATTTCCTTTTGAACGGACGAAGGGTGGATATTCCATCCATGCGCGTGGACGTCGGCGACAAGCTTGAGCTGCGTCCGAAACTCAAGGGTTCTAAGCTCTATCCGCTCGTCGCAGAAGACAACAAGGGCTACAAGGCTGCCAGGTGGCTCAAGGTGGAGTCTCAGGCCCAGGCTCTTGAAGTCGTTGGCCAGCCCACCGGAGAAGATTTTGAAAAAATTATTGATGTCCAGAAAATTATCGAGTTTTATTCCCGCTAATTTCCTACCTTCCTACTTCCTACCTCCTAATTTCCCCCTCATGCACGTTATCCAGGCTGATATCGGTATCCCGAAGGTGACGCTCGAAAAACACGGGGATACGCATGTGCTGGTCACGGTCGAGCCTCTTCCACAGGGCTACGGCATGACCCTTGGGAACGCACTTCGACGAGTGCTTCTCTCTTCTGTGCCGGGAGCGGCGGTGGTGGGGATCAAGATTGACGGAGTGAAGCACGAGTATTCCGCCATTCCGGGTGTGAAGGATAGTGTGCTGGACTTCATGCTCAATCTCAAAGGTGTCGTTTTCAAAATGGCCTCCAGAGAGCCTCAGGTCGTCCAATTGAAGGTTACCAATCATGTTGGCGATGTGAAGGGTGAGCATGTCACCTGCCCGACGGGCGTGGAAGTCATCAATCCGGAGTATGTCATCACCTCGATCGACAAAAAGAGCGCTCTGCTCGACGTGAAGATTTTTCTCCAGAAGGGCGTTGGCTATACGCCCCTGGATCATGAGAAGAACACCGATCCGGATCTCGTGATCACGGACGCTATTTTCTCTCCCATCAAAAAAGTTCGTTTCAATGTGACGAGCACCCGTGTCGGCCAGATGACCAACCTCGACAAGCTCGAGCTCGAGATCTTCTCCAATGGATCCTTCGATGCCGGCGAGGCGCTGAAATTCGCTTCGGATATTTTGAGTTCGTACTTCAGCTACTTCAACACGACGGGTGTTCCAGCAGACGCACAGTTCATGAGCACCGCGCATGACATCATGCAGAAGCAGCAGGTCGAGGAAGAGAAGGCCGCTCGTACCGAGTACACTCCTATCGAAATCCTCAACCTCAGCCCTCGTACGCTCAATGCCCTGATCAACGGAGGCATTGGTTCCATTGAACAGCTCACGCAGTGTACCGAGAGTAAGCTCGGGAATCTGCGAGGATTTGGCAAGAAGGCCATGGAAGAGGTGGGTGATTCTCTTGGCAAAAGAGGGCTGTCGCTCCTTGACGATTAGAGAATGGCCCGTTAAGCTCCTCAGGCTCGTAAGGCTCGTTATGAAGAGCCAGATTTAATTTCACTATGAGACATAGAAAAACAACCAAAAAGCTCAGCCGCCTGAAGGACCATCGTATGTCCTTGCTTCGCAATCTCTCGACGACCTTTGCGCTGAGCTCCAAGCTTCTCACGACGACGCCAAAGGCCAAGGCTATGGTTCAGTACTACGAAAGGATCATTTCTCTGGCGAACCGAAAAAATGATGAGGTGCACGCCATTCGTGTGGCTAAGAGATTTTTCTACACGCTGCTGGCACAAAAAGCTTTTGTGAAGAAACTTCCCGATCTCAAAAGCGCGAGCGGACACCTGCGCATGACTAAGATTGGTTTTCGCAAGGGCGATGGGGGGGAGACGACCTTGGTGCAGTACGTCTAAAAATAAATTTTCAATTATCAATTTTCAATTATCAATGAAAACGTCAATGCCGAACAAAGAACAACAAAAGAATAAGAACTGGCATTTGATGAATGCGGAAGGCAAAGTCCTCGGACATCTCGCGCCGAAGATCGCCGATCTTCTGCGTGGCAAGCATAAGGTGACCTACACACCTCATCTCGATATGGGGGACCATGTGGTGGTCATTAATGCCGCCAAGTTTGTCGTCAGCGGCTCCAAGCTTGAGAGCAAAAACTACTATTCCCACAGCGGTTATCCGGGCAACCTCAGGATCACGCCGCTCGGGAAACTCATGAAAGAGCGACCTTTGAAAGCTCTCTTCGAGGCGGTCAAGGGCATGCTCCCGAAGAATCGTCTTCGTGAGGATTTTCTGGCGAAGCTTCATCTGTACGAAGGGGCCGAGCATACACACCAGGCTCAGAGCCCGAAAGAGTTAGCGCTTTAGCTAGTTAGCTTGTTAGCTTGTTAGGTTTCAGAACAAAAAGATTCCTAAGAAGCTAAAGAGCTAAAAAGCTAACCAGCCCTCATGTACTATTACGCCCTTGGAAAGCGAAAGACCTCCGTCGCACGTGTTCGCGTGTATCCGCAGGGCGAAGGAAAAGTCGAAGTGAACAAAGTTCCTGGTAACGAATATTTCAAGGTGAACACGCAGATGGGCACAATCTTGGAGCCCCTGAAGCTGCTGGAGCAGGAGAAAAATGTGAACATCGTGGTTCGCGTGCAGGGGGGTGGAAATACCGGCCAAGCCCAGGCCATCCGTCATGGCATTGCTAGGGCCCTGGTGCTGATGGATGAGAAATTCAAACCAATCATGAAGCGAAAGGGTTTCCTCACTCGCGACGCCCGCATGGTGGAGCGAAAGAAGCCAGGTCTCAAGAAGGCACGAAGGGCGCCGCAGTGGGCGAAGCGCTAATTTGAAACTTTCAGGTTCTGTGATCAGCCAAGGCGAATTCTATTTTTTCTTCAGCGCTTTGAGCAATGCTTTTGGCTCCAACCTTTTCAGGCCAGCAACACGGTCGAAATCTTTATCGTAGGAAAGGATTGGAATGTCTTCAGATAGAGCGTTTTGGGCGATGAGGGCATCGGGAAAGTCGAGTGAACACGTTTTCATCATCTGCAGCGTAAGAGGAATTTGGAAGTGCCTGCTTTCGAAACTACCGCTTTTTAAAAAATACGCCTCGAGATAAGCATGGATATGCTTCGGAAGGAGTTTGTAATGATTGTTGAGATTGAAGTGGAGTTCGGAAACGATGAGTGCGTTGTAGACCGCCGAGATTTCTCCCTGGTGTATTGATTCAAAAATTTGCAAACACTCCTTCCCCTTGAGCGGATTCTGAGCTTGGTCAATCGCATGGAGATAGATATTGGTATCGATCAATATTCTCATGGAATGATGAGAAGAGGATTACAATTCTCCCAAGACTTCTTTCACCACAGCATCGCCATAATCATCATCTTCGGGCTTGTACGGTCTGATAGCCTTACCCGTGAGCGAGCCGACCAGATCCCTCCAAGAGAGTTTTTTTTCCGGCTTCAGTTCAAGCGTATCATGCTTCGTCCAAGATAATGTAAATCGAACGGCCGAGGGCTCGGTGATATTCCACCGTTTTCGTGCCGCCCTGGGAATAACAATTTGCCATTTTTTGCTAGCCTGGGAATTTTTGAGGATCATACACTTATAATAAGTACAACCTTATTATAAGTTGTACTTATTAAAAAGTAAAGCAAGTCACCTCGCCGCACTGTCGGCATGTTGGAGCGGTGATTTGCCGAGCTCGAGGTGTTTCAGAACGAGGTCTTTGACAGAGGCGATCCGGTCATTGCTCCACTTCAGATAGTGTCCGATCTTATCGACAAATTCGGCACCGATTTCGTCGTGATGTGGGTAATTGGACTGCGTGTCTTTTGCCCAGCCTTGGAAAAGCCCCTTTCGAACGGTTTTATCCTTCCTCGCAAATGGTTTGCCAACATCGTGGAGCAGTGCGGCCCAGCGAAGGTGAAGGTCTTCTTTCGTGAGCTGCACAGTTTTCTTCGTGTGCTCGAAGAGGCTGAGGCCATGGTAGGGAGAATTCTGATCATAGTGATATTGAATCCAAATCTCGGGAAGGATAAACCGCAGGAGCTCGGTCTGGGCGAGCGCATCAAGGCCGCGATGGGGAAACTTTGACATGAGCATTTTGTCGAGCTCACTTGTCCAGCGCTCGTGGGAAATGCGGAGAATTTTTTCCGCGCTTTCACGGATTTTTTCCTTGGTCTCGGTGGTCGGCACAAATTGAAACTGTGCGGAGAGGCGGCAGGCGCGCAGCATACGAAGTGAGTCTTCGTTGATCCGCAGCGTAGGATTGCCGACGAAGCGAATCACGCCGGCCGAGATATCGCTATAGCCACTGAAGGGATCAATGATCTTTCCTTTGCTGTCCACGGCAATGGCATTCACCGTGAAATCACGGCGAGAAAGGTCCTGAACGATGTCGTCGACAAATGTTACTTCCGGCTTTCTGGTACTGCCATTGGTTTCCTTTCGAAAGGTGGTAATTTCAATCAGTTCATGGTTACTCGTTGATGGTTCATGGGAATTCTCGAAGGTCGTTTTCGGATATTTGAAAGCAAGGGTTCCAAATCTTTTCCCGGTAACAAATGGTCGTTTTCCGATCTTACGAATTGCGGCTTCGATTTCATCTGGCTTTGCGGGAGTGGCGAAATCAAGGTCGGCGTGGGGAAGGTTGAGAATGTGATCGCGCACGGAACCACCGACGAGATACAATTTGATACCAAGGAGATCCTCGTATCTTTTGACAAGATTTTTAATATCGTTCATAGAAAAATTCTAATCTCAAAATTCTAAATCCTAAACAATATCAAAATACAAAATCAAAAATCCAAAAAAAGCGCATTTGTTTTTAATTTTGGATTTAGATATTTGAATTTGTTTAGAATTTAGTGCTTAGAATTTAGGATTTATTCCTTTTTAGGATTTTGAAATGAGAATTTGGTATTGGTATTTTCCTTTTAATCGATCCACAATCGCATATGCAATCACCCCCGGAATCATGCCAGGATTTTCGAGCGAGGTGATCCTTTCCTTAATCATTTCTTCGTGAATGTCGATGTCGTAGAGCACTTGGTAGAGGTCAAAGAGCCCCTTGTCGAGGTAGCGCTGAATGCCTGGCATGATGGCGTTGGCAAGCGCAGAGTCTTTCTCGCTGTCCGGAACGTTGGAAAGATCGAGAGCTTCCTTCAAAAGCTTCATGCGCAGGCACTTGTCGACCATCAGCTGGTAGGCTTGGTTTTTGATGGTGAGTTCCTGGTTCATATTCATTTCTTCTTCTATACTGTGAACTCTTTAAGAATACCATGAATTTTCACGTCCTAACGCTGTTCCCGGAGATGTTTGCTGACTTCCAACGGGAGTCGATCATCGGTCGTGCGCTCGAAGAAAAAAAAGCAGCGATCAATCTCGTGCAGATACGAGACTTTGGAATTGGAACTCACAAGAAAGTCGACGACACGCCCTACGGAGGAGGCGATGGTATGCTGATGCGGTGCGAGCCGGCGTTTGGGGCGATAGAGAAAACTCTTTTGTCATTGCGAGAAGGCCCGCATGGCGGGGCGCCGAAGCAATCTCGAAGAAATAAGCACGGCAATGACATTCGAGTTCTCTATCTCTCCCCCCGAGGGCGTAAATTCACCCAGCGAACGGCCGAGAGATTGTCGAAATATTCCGACATTATTCTTCTCTGCGGCCGCTACGAGGGCGTAGACCAGCGCGTGATCGATACACTTGTTGATGAAGAAATTTCCATCGGGGACTACGTGCTCACGGGCGGAGAGCTGCCAGCCATGGTCGTGATGGACACCGTGATTCGCCTGATCCCCGGGGTGCTGGGCAAGGAAGGTTCTCACGAACAGGATTCTTTCTCAAAAGCCTTTGGTGGCAAAAAAGAATATCCACATTACACCAAGCCGGCGGAATTTCGGGGGATGAAGGTGCCGGAGGTGCTGCTTTCAGGGCATCATGGGGAGATTGAGAAATGGAGGAAAGCTCATTTGAAATAATATGAAGGTTCCGCCCAAAGAAATTATCGGCGTAAGGCTAAAGTTTCGGCCTGTTCGTAAAGATGATGAAGAAGCTACGGATATGAGCCCCAAAAATTGGACACTCGGTTAAGATAGAGTTGGGTATCCTCTAACCCACCTCACCATGTCTCAACGGAAAAGGCACACTGCCAAAATCAAATTCCAGGTCGTCCTGGAAAGTTTTCACAAAGATCGAAATATCGCTGAAGTTTCACGCCAGTACGGAGTGAATCCCACACTGATCAATCGCTGGAGGAAAGAATTTCTCGAGCGCGGCCAGT
>OBEQ012591846.1_pt1 | contig 12244 bp, 9 predicted proteins | sample 1670901 | NCBI WGS metagenome assembly OBEQ01 (sample SAMEA104232315, study PRJEB22302) | groundwater metagenome | biome: forest; feature: aquifer; material: groundwater | place: USA | collected 2011-08-07 | depth 5.4 m | reverse complement strand
TATGGGTCATGCGGCCATGCTGGCCATAGAAGATGTAATGGTTCGTTATCACCGTATGAAGGGCGATCGGACGCTGTGGGTGCCTGGCACAGACCATGCGGCCATTGCTACTCAGGCAAAGGTAGAAAAGTTGTTGATGGCCAAAGGTGCTAAAAATCCGCGCCAGGAATTGGGTAGAGAAAAGTTTTTGGAAGAGGTAAAAAAGTTTGCTCAAGAATCACACGATACTATTGTTAATCAGTGTAAAAAAATGGGCGCGTCTTTGGATTGGAGTAGAGAAGCCTATACTTTGGACGATCAAAGAAATTCGGCCGTACGTACCGTGTTTAAAAAAATGTATGACGATGGTTTGATTTATCGCGGTTACAGAATTGTAAATTGGTGTCCTCATTGTTTGTCTACGCTCGCTGACGACGAAGTTGTCCATAAAGAGCAAAGCGCCAAACTTTATACTTTTAAATACGACAAAGATTTTCCGATTGCTATTTCTACCACCCGTCCGGAAACAAAACTGGGGGATACCGCTGTGGCTGTTAACCCAAAAGACAAACGATATAAAAAATTAATCGGCAAAGTTTTTGTAGTTAAAAATTTTGCTGGCGGAGCTGATTTGAATATAAAAATTATCGCTAGCGACGAGGTGGATATGGAATTTGGTACCGGCGCGTTGGGAGTAACTCCGGCGCATAGTTTGGTGGATTACGAAATGGCTCAGAAAAATAAATTGCCTATACTAAAAATTATTGGTGAAGATGGTAAAATGCTGCCTGAAGCCGGTAAAAATTACCAAGGGTTAACGGTAAAAGAAACACGCAAAAAAGTTGTAGAGTACTTACATCAAAATGGTTTGATGGAAAAAGAAGAAGATGTACAAAACAATCTCTCTGTTTGCTATCGTTGCGAAACTCCGATAGAACCTTTGCCGTCACAACAGTGGTTTATAGACGTAAACAAACCAATTAAATCACGAGGCAAGAAATCTTTAAAACAATTGATGCAAAAAGCCGTTGGAAGTAAAAAAGATCAGATAGCCATTATTCCGGAACATTTTGAAAAAACCTATTTCCACTGGATAGATAATTTGCGTGATTGGTGTATAAGCCGTCAGATTTGGTTTGGGCATCAGATTCCTGTTTGGTACAAAGGCGACGAGGTTTATGTTGGTGTAGAAGCGCCAAAAGGCGAAGGTTGGACACAAGACCCAGATACTTTGGATACCTGGTTTTCTTCCGGGCTTTGGACATTTTCTACCTTGGGGTACCCAGACTTAAAAACCGAAGATTTGAAAAATTATCATCCGACATCGGTAATGGAAACTGGGTATGACATTTTGTTTTTCTGGGTAGCGAGAATGGTCCTTATGACCACTTATGTTTTGGGTGATATTCCTTTTAAAACAGTGTATCTGCATGGTTTGGTACGCGACGAAAAAGGCGCCAAGATGAGTAAATCTTTGGGTAATGTGATTGACCCGCTGGATATGATTGCCAAGTACGGCACAGATGCCACCCGTTTGTCTTTGCTGCTTGGCAACACACCGGGTAATGATATGAAGTTGTCCGAAGAAAAAATTGCCGGGTTTAGAAATTTTACCAACAAACTGTGGAATATTTCTCGGTTTATGTTGTTGAATATTGAGAGTCCGCAGATTTATATTAAAGAACCAAAAGCAAAAACTTTGGCTGATGAGTGGATTTTGGAATCTTTGGAGATTGTGAAGTCGTTAGTTGAAGGCGATGTCGCAAAATATAATTTTGCAATGGCAGGAGAAGTGCTGAGAGAGTTTACCTGGAATGATTTGGCAGACTGGTATTTGGAGATAGCCAAAGTTGAAGGTGGTAAATCAGATATATTAAATTATATTTTAAACAATATTTTGAAACTCTGGCATCCATACATGCCATTTATCACAGAAACTATTTGGCAAGAAATTTACGGAACAGACAAAATTTTAATGATAGAAAAATGGCCATCATCAGTGTATGGTCTAAGTTCATTTGGCGATGAAAGGAATGTGGATTTTTTAATAATTAAAGAAATTGTAGAAAAAATTCGTTCGCTTAGGGCTGAATACAAAATTGAACCGGTAAAAAAGATTGGCGTAAATATTAATGTTGGCAAGAGAAAAGGCTTGGTAAAAGAAAATGAAGAAGTCATTAAAGCCTTGGCCAAGTTAGAAAGAATAGAGTTTACAAAGTCTGGCGCCGAGGTTTCTCTAGATTTAGCAGGGGCGGTAGATATAGAAAAAGAAAAACCAAGACTCGAAAAAGAAATAGCCGAGATAAAAAAATATGTATCCGGATTGGAAAATAAACTATCCAACAAAGAATTTGTAAATAATGCGCCGAAAGCAGTGGTAGAAAAAGAACAGGAAAAATTAAGCGAAGCGCAAAGTAAATTGGCTAAATTACAAGAACAACTTGCTAACCTAAAATAATTTTATGTCAGTAAATACCGACGCACAAAAAATTGAAGAGCTATTATCCAGAGGTGTAGAAAACATTTATCCAAAAAAAGAGTTTTTGGAAGCGCGGTTAAAATCCGGCAAGCAATTAACTCTCTATACCGGCTATGATCCGACTGGGGCAACTCTACATATTGGCCACGGTATCACCATGCTCAAACTGCGCCAGTTCCAAGAATTGGGCCATAAAGTAATTATGCTTATTGGTGATTTTACCGGTATGATTGGTGATCCTACAGATAAAGGTTCTGCCCGTCAAAAACTCACTCGCAAACAAGTGTTGGAAAATTGTAAGAATTATCAGAAGCAGGCCGCCAGCATTCTTAATTTCAAAGGTTCAAACAAAGTAGAGGTAAAGTTTAATAGCAAATGGCTGGCCAAGATGAGTTTTGCCGATGTTGTAGAGCTATCTTCTCATTTTACCGTACAAAGAATGATGGAGAGAGATATGTTTGAAAACAGAATGAAAGAACAAAAGCCAATCTATCTGCATGAATTTTTGTATCCGCTTATGCAAGGCTATGACAGTGTAGCTATGGATGTAGATGGCGAAATTGGTGGTAATGATCAGACATTTAATATGTTGGCCGGGCGTGATTTGATGAAAGATTTAAAGAATAAAGAGAAATTTGTTTTGACTACTAAATTACTTGTGGATGCCAGCGGCAAAAAAATGGGCAAGACCGAAGGTAATATGGTGGCTTTTTCCGATACGCCGGAAGATATGTTTGGAAAAGTAATGAGCTGGACAGATGGAATGATAAAAAACGGTTTTGAATTGTGCACTACCATGCCGGTGGATGAAATTAAGCAATTAGAAGCGACCATCCAAAATCCGCGCGATTTGAAATTAAAATTGGCTTACGAAGTAGTAAAAACATTTTTGGGAGAAAAGTTTGCCGGCAAAGCGCAGGAAAATTTTGTGAAAACATTTTCCAAAAAAGAAACCCCGGATGAAATGCCAGAATTAAAACCAAGCGCGATGGATATTCTTACCGTGTTGGTGGAAGCAAAAATCTGTACTAGTAAATCCGAAGCTCGCCGGGTGGTAGAGCAGGGCGGAGTAAAAATTAATGACAAAAAAGTAGAAGCTATTGATGCTCAGGTTAAATCCGGGGATATAATTCAAAAAGGCAGTAGATTTTTTGTGAAGATTAAATAAAATATGCAGGAGGTAAAAAAAGAAATTCAAAACCTTTTGGTTGCTGCGGGTGTAAAAGGTGAAGTAGAATTAACAACCCCTCCAAATCCGGAGATGGGGGATTTTGCTTTTGCCTGTTTTAATATTGCCAAGGAATTAAAGGTTAGTCCAAAAGACGCTGCCGATCAGATAAAAGGAAAAATTAACCTTAAAAAATCAAAGTTGGTTGCCAAAGTAGAAGTGATGGGGCCATATTTGAATTTTTATCTGCAGGCCGGAGCGGTGGCAAATTTGGTAATCAAACAAATTGATAAGCAAGGCAAAAAATACGGAAACAATGCGCTCGGCAAAGGCAAAAAAGTTTTGGTTGAATATCCTTCTAATAATACTCACAAAGAATTTCATATCGGCCATTTGCGCAATGTTTGTATCGGCAATACGTTGGTTCAACTTTACGAGAAAAGTGGTTATAAAGTTTATCCGGTAAATTACCTAAACGATTTTGGCAATCATGTGGCCAAATGCCTTTGGGGACTATTAAAGTTTCATAAAAATGAAAAACCACCGGAAAATAAGCAAAAATGGCTGGGAGAAATTTATGCCGAAGCCAGTGGGCAGGTAAAAGATAATCCGGATTTGGGCAAAGAAGTCGCCGAGATTCAGAAAAAAATGGAAGAACACGACCCGGAGTTGTGGCCTTTGTTTATGGAAACCAGGGAGTGGAGCATAGAAAAATTTGAAGAGATATTTAAACAGTTGGGAGTTAAGCACGCGGCTGTATTTTATGAAAAAGATTTAAAAGACAGAGGCCAAAAAATGACTGATGAACTTTTGTTAAAAGGTGTGGCCGAAGTTGGCGAAGGCGGGGCGATTATAGTGGATTTAAATAAATATAATTTGGATGTTGCTTTGTTGCGCAAGTCCAATGGCGCGGGGTTGTATTTGACCAGCGACCTGCCCTTGGCTGTAGAGAAGTTTAAAAAGTTTAATGTAGACGAAAGTATTGTGGTCACCGGCACGGAGCAGAATTTTTATTTTAAACAACTTTATAAAATTTTGGGATTAATCGGTTTTGATAAAAAACTCACCCATATTGGTTATGGTTTGGTAAATCTAAAGGAAGGAAAAATGTCTTCTCGGCTGGGAAATGTAATTTTATATGAAGATTTGTTTGATGAGGTTTTTGAAAAATTAAAAATAGAATCCAAACAAAGGCACGCGGATTGGGGCGAGAAAAAAATAGATGAAACCGCGCATATTCTGGCTATGGCCGCGTTAAAGTTTGATATGCAAAAACATGAGGCAGCTAAAAATATTACTTTTGATATCAAAGAAGCCACTTCTTTTGACGGGTTTACCGGGCCGTATATTTTGTACGTTATTGCTAGAATTAACAGTATTTTAGCGAAGGCGAAAGACCAGCGGTTAAAGGTTAAAGGTGGCTGTAATTTATTGGTTCAGCCAGAAGAAAAACAACTGCTGTTATTTTTGGCCCGCTACGAAGAAGTGGTGTCCGAGGCTTTGCGGGAATATAATCCATCAACGATTACCCGTTATTGTTTTGATCTGGCTCAACAGTTTAATAATTTTTATACCAAGCACAGTGTGTTAAATGCCGAAAGCACAGATTTGATTGCGGCCAGACTGCAATTGTCCGGAGCGGTAAAAAATGTTTTAGAAAATGCTTTGGGCCTGCTGACTATTGATACGGTGGAGGAGATGTAAATGTATGCAAAAATTGCTCAAGAGCCTGGAAAACATCAAGCCGGTTAGAATATATAAAATCGGAACAGCTACCTTTCGGATCTATAAAGCCAAAAATTTATATCATCCGGCCTGGAATAGCGACGTGTTAAAGGAGATAACAAAGACCGCCCGCCGGTCTTATTTGCGATATGGTCAAATGCCTCTGGTGGATGACTATGACAAAAATGCCGCGATATATCTCTGCCGAATCAGCTACAACAATCGCGAAGAATGGCTGTGTTTAAGGTTTGTGCCGGGCGATACGGACAATCATTCGCTGGAAGATTTAAATCAATATGTTTTTAACGGCAAAAGTATTGCCGATATTATAAAAAAGAAATTAGTTTTGACAAAAAATAATCTGGCAACAAAATTGGTGGCCATTTCGCGTCTGTGCGGTATCTCACCGTATAGTGTAACAGAGCCAGCAAGCAAAGCCGGCGCTTCATTTCCGGTAACTATAAAATACACAGCCCGGGCTTTTGTTTTGATAAATAAAGAATTTTTTTCAGAAACACACTTTTCATATTTGGTGGGAGTATTTAGGCCCGAGGTGTTAAAAAAAATATCACATTTCAGCTCCCGGTTGAATTTGTTTTTTCCCGACGCGTGTCAAATTTTAAAATGCCGGACGAGCCAGATACGTCTGGACAGAAGTTGGTTGGCCTATCGTTTTCCGGGGTATTTTTTAAATGTAGAGCAGCTGCTTAAATTACTGCAAAAATTAATTAAAGAAAAAAAGTTAAGTGTTGATTTTATAAAAAAATACGCAAAGAATTACAGACTAACGATAAAAAAATCAAAAAATTATACGGAAACTTTGAAGACGATTTCCGGTATCAGCACGGTTTTGTTGTGGAAAGGAAAAATTCCCGGATCAAAAACAAGCGGAGAAGAACTGCGTCGGCTGGCCAATCAATTGGTGGCGGATGGTCCAAAACTAAAGATTGTTACTGTGGCCAGCTGGGTAAAGCAGCTTAATAAAATAAAAGTTCACCCTGTTAATTATCCCGACTAAGTCGGGATAATTTTGTTTTACAAAATTATTTAACAGGGTAAAGAAATTAATTAATATGACTAGTAGATTATACTTAAAACCAATTATTTTGGAGGCGGAGGAAGCTCACAAAAATAAAACAGTAGTTTATGATGAAAAAGGAAATGTTGCGTTAAGATTGCCCGGAGCGGAGCCGGTAACTGTTCCTCCGGAAAAGCAGTTTGATCTTACCCAGGCCACTATCTTTGGTTTGAATGAAAGGTTGACTATGTCGGCCACATCGCCGGTGGTGGATAAAAGCGGCAGAACATTGCGGGATGAATTTAATTTGGAGTGGGAAAAATACTCTCAAAAACTTTTTGGCATAAACGGTAATTATTTGGACTATGGTTTTTATGCTTATTACGCGGAAAAAAATGAATTGGTCAGGTACTGTCCGCCGTTTTGGCATCATGTGGTAGCTGTGGCCAGCAGTTCAAAATTATTGGCCGACCCAACCAATTCACTAAGTTGGGCGCAGATTCGTGATTTGTTTGAGAATACCACTATTGCGGTGGCGGGCTGTAGTGTGGGGAGCAGCGTTATTCATTCCGCTATAATGGATATGCGTCCCAAAAATATAAAAATTGCCGATAAGAGTGTTTATAAAATGGAAAATATTAACCGGGTCAGACTTGGTTATGCGGAAATGGTAAAAAGTCAGGCGGAGAGAACATCGGTTGCGGATTTATCACTTAAAAATAAAGCCAGAGTGATTGCTCAGCAGCTTTATTCAATTGATCCGTTTTTGAATGTTTATATTTACGATGAAGGAGTAGATGAGAAAAATATAGATTCATTTTTGGGAGAAAAAGATGGTATGCCAAAAACGGACGTGGTGGTAGAAGAAGTTGATGATCCAAGAATAAAAATTTTTATCCGACAAGAAGCCAGAAAAAGAGGTTTACCGGTGGTGATGGTTACCGACATTGGTTCTGCCGTGCAATTGGATGTGTTGCGTTACGACAAAGATAAAAATTTGCCCTTGAGCTATGGTGTTAGCGACGAAGAATTAATTGCCAAGATGGAAAAAGTTTATGATGAGGCAGGAAGCAGAAAGGCCTTTTTTGAATTTGTGGATGTATTGATTGGTAAGGATTATCGTCAGGGTGAATTAAACGAAATTATTGAACAAAGAGTAGAGATACCGACTTCTACCATTATTCCTCAGTTAGGGTCCACGGTGGCGATGGCTGGGGCGATAGCCGCGGAATGTATAGCCAGAATTAAATTAGGGCACGATTGCCCTGCCCGAGCTATTATAAATAAACACACTTTTGAAGTTAAAATTTATTCTTAAGCATTACTTCTGCCAGAGGTAAACGCGGGGAATGAGGACGATTTCTGTCTTCTTCTTTTTTTACATACCCGGCTCTAAACAACACGGTAATAAATCTGGTTGTACCCAAGGTAGCGCTAAATATTTTTTTTATTAATGGTACTTCGGTGATGCCGGCGTGGACGGCTACCTGTATGTCGTTACAGGTCAAAGTTAAAAATATTTTTTCAAAATTTCTGCCGGCCATAATCCAATTTTCTATATCGTCTTTTGTGGTAGTGATAATGCCGATAAGAGGGGATTTTTCCAGACCGATTTTGCCGGCCAGGGCAAATTTAAGTCCGTCTTCTGGCTGGAGCAAGGTTTTTCCCAGCAAACCATTGTGCATACGCAATGCCTGGTCGTCCGGGAGTCCGAAACCAATACCCGGCATGCCAACATAATTTGTTGTGTCATTTGGCAGAAGCCACTCGCCCAGTTCTTTGCTGAATTTTGGTGAGTTAATAACAAATGCGTCGGCTTGTGATTGGAATTCGGCTACGCCCAAGCGGTGTAGGCTGCTGGTAATGGTGTGTAATTTTGTTGTTTCTTCATTCGGAATTTTTTTAATCAAGTCTATGATTTCTTCCGGGATTGATTTTTGCGGGTCATATTCGGCCCGTACTGCTTTGCGGTTAAAAATAGCTTTAATAATTTTGGCTAAATTTAAATCCGGCTTAATTTCGGTAAATTTTATTTCCACCAGAGGAGTTAGTTTGGGTTCGTTTTCTAAAAATGGTTTTACTTCCTCTCTGTTATCAGTTAAAAATTTGATATCGGGTTCCAGTCCCAAGTAGTTGGCGCCACAGATTAAATTCTCTACCGCGCAGCCAATACTTACCACAGCTTGTCTGCCGTCCACATCCGATGCCGGCAAGACAAATTCCCTGTCTAAATACAGGGTAATGGCCATACTTGCTTCATCTATAAAAAACCTCCACGGTTGGGTATTGTGGCTGCTGGGAGCAAGGTGCGCTAAAAGACAAAGATACGCTAATTTATCTGCCGGGGTTAATCGGCCAAGTTCATCTAGGCTCAGTTCGTTGTTCCACACCTCGTAATTTGTTTGTTGGGGCATATTCACCCCATTATATTCTACAGGCATAATAATCACAATAGCGGTTTTTCTTTGTCTATAAAATAAGGTATAATATTAAACATATTCATCTAACATTTCAATGTGGAGTACTTCAAGATTGAAAACATGGAAGTATTGTTGGGGATGTTTACTTTTTTAATCACCGCTTATCTTGGCGGTGTGGTTTTTATTAAAAATAGAACCAACTGGACTTCCCGGTTATTTTTTATTTTGAGCGTGCTGATAGATATTTATATTGTTGTTAACTATCTTTCTTTGCATCCTCCGCAACCTACTCCGGAAAGTCAATTATTTTGGATTAGAGTGGTAATGTTTATCTGTTCTTTTATTGGTCCGGCAGTGTTGCTTTTGGCCAGCACCTTTCCAGGTGAAAAGTTTAAAATGAAAAAGCGCTATTTATTTCCGGCGCTTATTTTAATGGTTACTTCGGCCGCGGCTTCGCTAAGCACGCTTGTGTTTAAAGCTGTAGATTATTCCACCGGCGAACCGTTGCCGATACCGGGGCCAGGCATCCCTATTTTTTTCTTGGATTTTGTAGGTTTGTTTCTGCTTAGTTTTATTATTTTAATTTTTAAATACAGAAAATCTTCCGGTAAAGAAAAAGTGCAGAATTCTTATTTTCTTTGGGGAGTTGTGGCCACCTTTTCTTTTATGGCCATATCCACGGTAATTTTTGTTGTTATTCTCAAAACATCGGCCACTGTTTTTCTCGGGCCTTTATCATCGGTAATATTAATGGTTTTTATCGCTTACGCGATTTTTAAGTATGGTTTGTTTAATTTACGTTTAGTTGCCACCGAAGGTTTGGTGGGGGCGCTTACTATAATTTTATTTTCCGAAGGTCTATTGTCCGGCAGTGTTAGCGGCATACTTTTTAAATTCTTTTTTGCCGTTTTGGTTGGTCTGCTTGGCGTTTCGCTGGTAAAAAGTGTGCACAAAGAAATAAAGCAAAAAGATGAGTTGGCTGATTTGGCCGCTTCCTTGGAAACAGCTAATATTCGTTTGCAGGAACTGGACAAACAAAAAACGGAATTTTTATCCATTGCTTCGCACCAGTTACGTACGCCGCTTTCTATTTTGAAAGGTTATATAGAGCTCATTAAAGACGGCGCCTACGGCAAGATAGAGCCGGAAACTGTAAAAGTGCTGAACGATATGGATACTAACAACGAACATTTGGTTAAATTAGTGGATGAATTTTTGGATATTTCCCGTATTGAACAAGGACGGACCAAGTTTGAATTCGCGGTAGTGGATATTTGCGGGTTGGTAGACAGCGCTATGAATGATCTTAAAGTAAAAGCTAAACAGAAAAAAATGGAAATTAAATGGGCTTGTCCAAAGAAGGTAGAAAAAGTTGATTGTGATCAAGAAAAAATTCATCACGTTATATTTAATTTTATAGATAACGCTTTGAAGTACAGCGATAAAGGAGCTGTAAAAATTATGTTTGCCAAAGAGGATGGCGGTGTGGCGGTGCGAGTTAAGGATCAGGGTATTGGTTTTGAAAAGAAAGACGGGGTTAATTTTTATCAGAAGTTTTATCGCGGAGACAATGTAAAAGCAACCGCTGTTACCGGCACAGGACTAGGATTGTATGTTTGCCGTAAATTTATCGAAGCCCACAATGGGCGTGTTTGGGCGCATAGTGCCGGTCTGGGCAAAGGCAGCGAGTTTGGTTTTTGGCTCCCGCTTAAGCATACAGCGTCACCGGCAGCATAATTGTTTTTTTATAAAAAATAGTGTAGACTATTTATGTAGGCATTAGTCTGTATTATCATTTAATTTTAATAAAATTGTGTATGATTTTCCAAAGGCCCGCTCCAAAAAATATTGAAGAAAATAATGAACCCGAAGTTAATGAACTGTCTCGCCAGCATGTTCAAGACGAGGTGGAAACCGTAGTCGGTCCTTCGGTAACTGTGGAGGGTGATTTTGCTTCGGAGGGGAATATCGTGGTAAAAGGAACTGTGTCCGGGAGTGTTTTTACCAGCAAGCATTTAACCGTGGAAATGGGCGCAAAAATTATGGCCAATGTGCGGGCTGGCAGCGCCACTATTGCCGGCGAGGTTAAGGGGAATATGAAAATTAAAGAATCATTGGAATTAGTTTCTACTTCCAGAGTTGTCGGTGATATAGATGTTAAGAATTTAAAAATTGAATCAGGTGCGTTACTCTACGGCAAAATTACCATGCCGGGCATAGAATCAGGAGAAAAATCCGTAAAGACAAAGCTTTTTAAGAAAACCGAAGATGCCGGAGTGCAATTTGCTTCATAAGCTTGAGAAGGTAGTTTTTTTAAAATATGTATGTTTATATCTACGACAATTTTTTACGTCAAAAAAACTTTCTTTCTACTATTCACTCAATGGAGGTCGTTCTCACCGATTATGGCATAGCCGGTAAAATTTTACGTTTACAAAATTATACGGACTCCAAAGCTGTTATTGAAGATGAGATTAAACGCGGCGCCAAAACAATTGTTATCGTCGGCAACGACGCTACTTTTGGTCAGATACTTTCTCGCAGCGCCACCTGCGACTGTACGTTTGGTTTTTTGCCGGTTGGTCCAAACAATACCATTGCCGAAGTTTTGGGTATTCCGGTGGGTATTGAGGCCTGCACGGTTTTGTCGCGCCGACGCAAAGAATTTTTGGATGTAGGATGGATGAATAACCGATATTTTGTTTCTCAGTTGCGGGTTATGCCGGCCAAGTTGGAAGTTATTTATGATGAAAGATTCAAAGTAACGGCTGCGGATAAAATGGAAGTTATTGTTTGTAATTTACAGCCATTTTTTTGGAAAAAAGATAAAAAAGACACTGAGCAGCGCGTGGTGCACCCGCAAGACGGAAAGCTAGAAGCCTTCATCCGACCATTGACAAAAAGCAGCTGGTGGGGATATAAATACGAAGAGCCGAGTATTTTCCCATTTGAAGAAATGATTATTACCGGCAAAGAAGCCTTTGCCGTAGAAGCAGATGGAAAATTATCAAAGGAAGTAAAAGTAAAAATTAAACTGGCTCATAGCAAGGTAGAAATGATTGTGGGCAGAGACCGGAAGTTTTAGGGCGCGGGTGGCGAAACTGGTAGACCTGCCTGCCGGCAGGCAGGCGCACTACCTTGAGGATAAATTATGGAAAAGAAAAATTTTGTATACGTTATAAATAGTTTGTCGAGGAACTATATTTATGTTGGATTGACGAATAGCTTATCTAGAAGGATTGCTCAGCATCAGGCGGGCCGCGAAAAAACAACGACTCCATATCGTCCATTTGAGTTAGTTCATACCGAAGAATTTCCGAATAGGGTTGAAGCAAGGGCGCGAGAAAAATACTTAAAGTCGGGAATTGGAAAAGAGTGGATAAAGAAAAATATTTTGAAGTAATAATAAAGCGCGGGTGGCGAAACTGGTAGACGCACTACCTTGAGGTGGTAGC